>Ga0208314_100469_pt1 | contig 15011 bp, 13 predicted proteins | sample OSPB_Mat_host_9__FD_187144 | JGI IMG/M metagenome (GOLD analysis project Ga0208314, IMG submission 187144) | Extremophilic microbial mat communities from Yellowstone National Park, USA - OSPB_Mat_host_9_15 (SPAdes) (version 3) | ecosystem: Environmental > Aquatic > Thermal springs > Hot (42-90C)...
CGATGAACGTGGTATCGATGCTGGAACAGGAGAAGATTGTGGCGGTCCTGCGGCGGTTGCCGTCGGACACGTTTCTGGACGTGGTGCGTGCGCTCGTCGACGGAGGGGTGCGTGCCATCGAGGTGACCATGGACGCGCCGGACGGCGCGGACCTCATCCGCAGGACGCGCGAGGCGCTTGGCGATCACGTCCTTCTCGGCGCGGGCACGGTGTTCACGCGCGACCAGATGCGCGTGGCGAAGGAGGCGGGCGCGTCCTTCTTCGTGTCTCCGCACCTGGATCCGGATCTCCTGGAGGCCGCGCAGGAATGGGGCGTCCCGATGGTGCCGGGTGTGCTCACGCCGACGGAAGTCGCCGCGGCGCTCCGGCACGGCGCGCAGGCCGTGAAGATTTTTCCCGGCAGCCTCGTGGGCCCAGGCTATCTGCGCGATCTCCGCGGTCCTTTCAAGGATCTCAAGGCCATGGTGACGGGCGGCGTGACCGAGGACAACGCGCGCGCCTTCCTCGACGCGGGCGCGGTGGCGGTGGGCGTCGGCAGTTCGCTCTTCCCGAAGGCGGATCTCGAGGCCCGCGACTACGCGTCCATCGCGAAGCGGGCCGAGCGGCTGGTCCGCCTCGTGCGCGGTTGAGGGGAGGATCTGCGGATGCAACTTTCGTTTCGCTGGTATGGACCGGACGATCCCGTCACGCTCGAGAAGATCCGTCAGATCCCAGGGTGCGTGGGCATCGTCTCCGCGCTCTACCACGTGCCGCCGGGCGAGGTCTGGCCGGAGGACGAGATCCGCGAGCTCGTGCGGCAGGTGGAGTCGCGCGGCTTTCGCCTCACCGTGATCGAGAGCGTGCCGGTGCACGAGGACATTAAGCTCGGGCGCCCGGCGCGCGACAAGTACATCGAGGCGTACCAGGAGACGCTCAGGCGGCTCGCGAAGGCCGGGATCGACACGGTCTGCTACAACTTCATGCCGCTCTTTGACTGGATGCGCACCTCGCTCGCGTATCCGTTGCCGGACGGATCGAACTCGCTCGCCTATTTCCACGACGAGGTGGACGAAGAGGCGCTCCTGTCGGGACGGGTGAAGCTGCCGGTGTGGAACATCGACGAGGACGGCGACAAGCTGCGCCGCCTCCGGGACGAGTATCGGGAGCGGGGCGACGAGGGACTGTGGGACAGCCTCGCCTACTTCCTGCGCGCCGTGGCTCCCGTCGCTGAAGAGGTGGGCATTCGCCTGGCCATCCATCCGGACGATCCGCCCTGGCCCGTGATTGGCATCCCGCGCATCATCGGGCGGCACGCGTCGTTTGTGCGCATGTTCGAGATCTGCGACTCGCCCGCAAACGGCGTGTGCTTCTGCTCCGGATCGCTCGGTGCAACGGCGGAGAACGACCTGCCCGCCATCCTGCGCGATCTCGGCGAGCGAGATCGACTGCACTTCGTCCACCTGCGAAACGTGAAGCGCGTCGGGGAAAAGTCGTTCTACGAATCCGGCCACCTGTCGCGGGACGGATCGGTCGACATGGCGGAGCTCGTGGCCATCCTCGCGAAGCTCGATTACCAAGGCCCGGCGAGGCCCGATCACGGCCGGATGATCTGGGGCGAGACGGGCATCCCGGGCTACGGCCTGTACGATCGCGCGCTCGGCCTCACGTACCTGAACGGCCTCTGGGAGGCGTCTCGCGCGTTCGTCACCAACAGGGTCTGACGCGGCTATCTGCGCCGCCCCGCTTTACACCGCCAGTATAATGGAAGGCGGGTGTTCATCTGGACACGAGGTGTCCAAGGAGTCGGAGGGGCGCATGGACAAGGCATGGCTCGATGGCCTGGCGGAGGTCGTGCGGGAGGCTGGCCGCCTGGTGGAGGAGATCGCCAGGCAGGGCTTCGATACGCAATTCAAGAATCCAGAAGAGAGGCGAGATCCGGTCACGACAGCCGATCTCGCCTGTGACGCGTTTCTGAAAGAGCGGCTGCTCACGCTGCTTCCGGAGGCGGGCTGGCTGTCCGAGGAGACGAAGGATCGGCCGGATCGCTTGGAGAAAAGGTGGGTGTGGATCGTCGATCCCATCGACGGCACGCGGGAGTTCGTCCGCCGCATTCCCGAGTATGCCATCTCGGTGGCGCTCGCGCGGGACGGCGAGCCGGTGGCGGGCGCGGTGGTGAATCCCGCGACGGGGGATCTGTTTCTCGGCGCGGTGGGCGTCGGCGCATGGCGGAATGGAACGCCCATGGTTTGTTCCCGCATCCGCGGCGAGCGCCTCACGATTCTCGGCAGCCGGTCGGAGATGAACCGCGGCGAGTTCGAGCCGTTTGCCGGCATTCTCGAGGTCCGGGCGGTGGGCTCCATCGCGTACAAGCTCGCGCTCGTCGCGGCGGGCGAGGCGGATGGCACGTTCAGCCTCGGCCCGAAACACGAGTGGGATATCGCGGCCGGCGTCGCGCTCGTCTTGGCGGCGGGCGGCCGGGTACACGACGGCGCCGGGCGCCCGTTCCGCTTCAACCAGCCGCACACGCTCACCCGCGGCATCGTGGCGGCCACGCGCGAGGCGTATGGCGATCTCGCCCTGCTCCTCGAGCGGCACGCCCCACGGCGCGCCTAGCCGTGGAGGTGCAGGTGCGCGGCGAGAATGCCCAGATCTTCGTGCAGCGCGGTGCAGGTCTCGTCGAGGCCCGCCTGCGATGGCAGCCATGCGTACGCGAGGGGTGTCGGGACGGAGCTCGCGACATAGCCGACGGGATACGGCTCGACCTTCACCCCGACGCGCCGAAAGTCAATTACGGCGCGCGCCATCTGCGCCGCCGACGCGACGAGAATGGGGCGCGACCGGTGGAGCCTGTGCAGGATGGCAGCGGTGTGTTCGGCGTTCTCCTCCGTCGTCCGGCTCGTGGCGTCCACGTACAGGTCGCGCTGTGGCATGCCGAGTGCGGCGAGATCGCGCGCGGCGATGAGCGCAAACGCGTAGGATTTCCCGTTTGCGCGGATGAGCGGGCCGCCGGAGAGCACGATGGGCAAGTGGAGCCTTCGGTACAGGGCCGCGGCGGCGAGGACGCGCTCGCCCGAGTCGCCGTACAGGGTGCCGGTGTCGAGGGCGGGATCGGCGAAATCAGGGGTGGCGGCGGAGAAGCCCGCGCCGAGCACCACGATGGCGTCACCCGTGGGACGCGCGGGCGGCGCGTAAGCGCGTTCGAGGGGGATGAGAAGCCAATTGCCGACGGCCGGGGTGCACGCGGCGGCGAAGGCCAGCGACACCGCGGCAAACGCGATGGCGAAGCCGCGGCGATGGCGCGCAAGGAGAATGGCCAAAACAAGCGTGAGGGAGGCGAAGAGGCCCGGCGGCAGGGCGAGGCTCTCCGCCAGCTTGACGACCCACAGCATGGGAGGAATCAATCCTCGCCGTCCTCAAACAGCTTCAGGTATTCGCCGTATCCTTCTTTTTCGAGGTCCTGTTTCGGGATAAAGCGGAGCGCCGCCGAGTTGATGCAATAGCGAAGGCCGCCCTTGTCGATGGGGCCGTCGGGGAACACGTGGCCCAGGTGCGCGTCTGCGTCGCGGCTGCGGACCTCCGTGCGGATCATGCCGTGGCTGAGGTCCAGCCGCTCCACCACCGCGTCTTGCGCAATGGGCTTCGTGAAGCTGGGCCAGCCGCAGCCGGAGTCGAACTTATCTCGGGACGAGAAAAGCGGCTGCCCGGACACGATGTCGACGTACAGGCCCTCCTCGTGGTGGTTCCAGTACTCGTTTCGAAACGGCGGCTCCGTCGCGTTCTCCTGGGTCACGGCGTACTGAAGCGGGGTAAGGCGCTTTCGCAGCTCCTCCTTGGTCCACTTGCGCTGGGATTCGCTCATGGCCATCCCTCCCTGTCCTCAGGCGGGGCGATCGCGCCTTGCCAGTCGGACGCGATCGCCAAAGGCTCAATGGTGGCCGTGGGACTCGTCTTTGCCGAGTTCCTCGAGCATCGCGGAGACGATGCGGAGGTTCTTCTGGACCACGGGCTCCTTGAGCAGTTTCAACAGGCTGAACACGCTGTACGTGGTGGTGTCGTGCTCGGCGCGCTCTTTGGCCACCTTGTACGCATCGAGCAGCTTCTTCGCGGGGCCCACGGCCGGTTCGACCATCTGCTTGGCGAGCTTGCCGAACCCTTCGAGCGAGTCGCCGTCCGTGATGACGTCCTCCACGGCCTGGGACACGCGGCTCACGAGGTAGACCAACTTCGCGAGTTGGGGAAGGTGTTCGACGATGGCGGCGAGGCTTTCGAGCGTGCGCTCATCGGCCGTCAGCGCCTCCACCAGCTTGGCGATCTGCGGCAGCCGTTCGAGCACGTTGTTCAACGAACGTTGAACGGACGGATCCAGCAGAATGTCCGACACATCCAGCGTCTCTTGCATCTGTTGCGTCTCACTCACGACGGATGAGCCTCCTTGCGCCTTGCACCGTAGAACTGCGTGCTTGGTTGTGATTGTCTGGGACTCTCGATTCCACTGCTCAGTATAGTGGACGCGAGGCCCGATGTCTAATAGAGGATGAAACGAAAAGGCGGGGGCCGCATGGGCAGATGGCCTCGCGATGGGAGTGAATGGTTTCGTGTCTGCAGGAAATCGCGGGAGCCGAGAGCCTGAAGCGTGGCTGCTCGGCGCAGGGTTTGCGGAGCACGATACTCCATTCGTGCAAACGGTGCACCAGGGCCTCGACTGCTACCTGTTTCGCCTGCAGCTCGACGGCCACGCGGTCGTCACGACATCCGGCGCGTCCATGGTGGTTAGCGCGGGGGACCTGCTCCTCTTTCCGGCAGGGGAACCTTACGAGCTTCGCATCGAGCCGGATGAGAGGGATCGGCCGGGCGAGCATCTGTCGACCGACCTGTACCTGTTCTGCAACGGCCCGTGGGTCGAGCAGTGGTGGAACCATCGGCCGAGAAAGCGGCATTTGCGCCTCGCGCTACACGAAAACTGCGTCTATCTGTGGCGCCAGCTCATCGAAGAATACCGCCGGCCGGGCAAGCCGGACGACGAGCTCTGCGACTACTTGCTCCGGGCGCTGTGCCTCACGTTTGACAAATACGGCTACGATCCGAAGCGCGCCACGCCCGTTCCCATCGCGGCGGAGCGCATTCGAGCCTACATCGAGCGGCACGCGGCTGAGGACCTGTCGCTCTCGGACATCGCGGACGCGGTCGGACTCTCGGTCTCGCGCGTGGTGCACATTTTCAAAGAGGCGTACGGTCAGACCGTCGTCCAGTACCTGCAGAATGTCCGGTTGCAGATGGCGTGCGATCGCATGCGCTTCAGCAACCTGAACTTGGAAGAGATCGCCGACCGATGCGGCTTTCACTCGTACTCCTATTTCTACCGCGTCTTTCGCCAGAAATATGGAATTTCACCTAGAGAATTTCGAAAGCGAGCGACGTGACGGGCATGTCAGCCTCCGGTCGCAATGGGAGCGATGTGTTCGTTCTGGTCCTCATCGGCGGTGTTTGCGCGCCAGCCACATCCGGAAAAAGATGACCAGATTCGTCATCCCGTTTCGCGGCCGACTGTGATTCAATGTCTGGCGTGCGACTGATCCGGCTCCGGCCGCGAAAAGGGGAGAGACCTGATTTGGCTGGCGTGTACCGACGATTATCTCGCTTTTATCGGCCGTACCTGTCGCTCCTTTGGGTGAGCCTCGGCTTCCTCGTTTTGACGGCCCTGTTGCAGCTCGCGTATCCCTATCTCCTGAAGGCCATTGTGAATCGCGTGATCCTCGGGCACCGCGAGGATCTCCTGCTCCCGCTCTCGGCGGCCATCCTCCTCGCGTCTCTCGTCAAGGGCGTCTGCAACTTCACGCAGGCGTACCTGGCGCAGGTGTTCGGCGCGCGCACAGCCTTCGATCTGCGCAACGAGCTGTACCGCAAGCTCAACCACCTGCCGTTTCGGTTTTACGACGAGATCCACACGGGCGACCTCATGTCTCGCCTCACGGCCGATCTCGACGCCTTCCGCATGTTTTTTGCGTTTGGCATCAACAACCTTCTGAACTTATTTCTGACCATCGTGTTCAGCATCGGCATGATGCTCACGCTCGACGTCCGGCTGGCCCTTCTTCTCTCCATCGTCATTCCCGTGCTCGCCGCGACGGCCATCCGCTTCGACAAGAAGATTGGCCCCGTCTTCATGGCCATCCGCCAAACACTCGGCCGGCTCAATTCAGGCGTCCAGGAGAGCCTCATGGGCGTTCGCACCGTGAAGTCCTTCGCGCGCGAGGTGCACGAGATCGACAAATTCCGGGAGCGCAATCAGGCGTATTACGACGCCAACATCCGCGCAACCAGGCTGTGGCGCACTTTCTTTCCCGCCATCGAGCTGACCGGGAATCTCGGCGTCGTGCTCATTCTCCTCGTCGGCGGGTGGCTCGTGATGTCGGGCCACATGAATCTCGGCGATCTCGTCGCCTTTCTCTCGCTCATCTGGTACATGATCTGGCCCATGTCGCAGCTCGGCTTTTTCCTGAATAACTGGACCCAAGCCACCGCCGCCGGCGCTCGCCTCCTTGAGATCCTCGAGCAGGAGGACGATCTCGACGCTTCTCGCGAGGAGGTGGACCGCCCGATGGAGGGACTCGTCGAGTTTCGCGGCGTGAGCGTGAAGCTCGGCGGCGAATACGTGTTGCGCGATATCACGTTCACCGCGCGGCCCGGCCAGACCCTCGCGATTGTCGGCCTCACGGGGAGCGGCAAGTCCACGCTCGTCTCGCTCATTCCCCGCTTCCGGGATGTGGACGAAGGGGCGGTCCTCGTGGACGGCGTCGACGTGCGCCAATGGAAGCGGGAGTCCCTGCGGCGGCAGGTCGGCTTCGTCTTTCAGGAGGCGTTCCTCTTCTCCACGACTATCTTTGCCAACATCGCCTACGGGCGCCCGGGCGCGGACATGGCCCGGGTGCAAGAGGCAAGCGAAGTGGCGGACGCGGCCGAGTTCATCCATCGGCTGCCTGACGGGTATCTCACGCTCGTAGGAGAGCGGGGGCTCGGCCTTTCCGGTGGCCAGCGGCAGCGCGTTTCCATCGCCCGCGCGCTCGTGCCCGAGCCTCGCATTCTCATCCTGGACGACGCGACGAGCGCCGTCGACATGGAGACCGAGGAAGTGATTCAAAAGCGCCTCGCCGCACGAACGGGGCGCGCCACGACGTTCCTCATCGCCCAGCGCCTGAACGCCGTGAAAGACGCGGACGAGATCCTCGTGCTCGACGGCGGCCGGATCGTCGAGCGGGGCCGACACCAGGAACTGCTCGATCTCGGCGGCCTGTACCGCCAGATCTACGACATGCAGTTCCGCGATCTCGAGGCCTTGCGCCAGTTCGCAAACCCTTGTATGGCGGAAGGAGAGCGCTGAGATGGCGTTGAAGCAAGACGTTCAAGGCAGTGGCGAGGCGCTCCTTCGGGCGCCGTTTATCTACCGAGACGATGAGGCGCTCGAGAAAAAGCTGCAGCTGTCGCTCATCCTGCGGCTCGCCTCCTACATGCGGCCCTATCCGAAGCTTATCGCGTTTGCGCTCCTCGCGACGGGCGGCAATCTCGTCGTGACGCTGCTCGCGCCGTATCTGGTGGGCCGAGCGGTCGACGCGCTCGTCGGCGGTCGCCATTCGCACGTGCTGTTCGAGTATGCGGCGGCGCTCGTCGCGCTGTATCTCCTCAACTTCGCCGCGTCGTTCTGCCGGATCGACCTCACCAACCGACTCGGGCAGCGCGTCATTCAGCGTTTGCGCGATGAGCTGTTTGTCCACGTGCAGGGGCTGTCATCCGACTTCTTCGATGCGCGCCCCGCGGGCTCCATCCTGGTCCGCATCCTGAACGACGTGAATTCGCTTCAGGACCTATTTACCAACGGCGTCATCAATTCGATCACGAACGTGTTCACGTTGATTGGCATCATCGCCATCATGTTCTCGCTCAACTGGCAGCTCGCGACGGTCGCGCTCGTCGTCGTGCCGTTCATGTTCGTCCTGTCGCTGCGGCTGACCGTTCAAATCCGCCGCGCCTGGCAGCAGGTCCGCCTGCGCCTGAGCCGCCTGAATGCGCACCTGGCGGAAGCCATTCAGGGCATGCGGGTGACGGAGGCGTACGTCCGCGCGGACGAAAACCAGCGATTCTTCGAGGACATGAACCGCGATTACATGCGGACCTTCCTGCGCGCGCAGCGATTCAGCATCCCGTTTGGCCCGCTGGTGGATCTCACCGGTGCCTTCGGATCGGCGCTGCTCTTCTGGTACGGCGTTCATCTCGTGCACACGGGCGTGGTCACCGTGGGGCTTCTCGTCGCGTTCGCGAACTATCTGGGCAGCTTTTGGACGCCCATCAGTCAGCTCGGGCAACTGTACAACCAGGTACTCGTCGCGATGGCGTCGTCGGAGCGCATTTTCCAATATCTCGACACCCGGCCGACGGTGACGGACCGCGGCGTCGTGCGCGAGTTGCCGCCTGTGCGGGGGCACGTCGAGTTCTGTCATGTCACCTTCGCCTACCAGCCGTCGCGCCCCGCCATCGAGGACGTCTCCTTCGTCGCGCGCCCGGGCGAGACCATCGCGCTCGTCGGCCACACGGGCGCCGGCAAATCCACGGTGGTCAACCTGCTCGCTCGCTTCTACGATCCGACCTCGGGCGAGATCCGAATTGACGGGCACGACCTCCGCTCCGTTTCGCTCGCCAGCCTGCGCCGACAGATGGGCATGGTGCTGCAGGAGACGTTCCTCTTCTCCGGGACGCTCATGGACAACATCCGCTACGGCCGACCGAATGCGACGGACGAGGAGTGCATTGCGGCCGCCAAGGCCGTGTACGCGGATGAGTTCATCCGTCGCCTCCCGGACGGTTACTTCACCGAGGTCCAGGAGCGCGGGACTCGGCTGTCCCAGGGGCAGCGTCAGCTCATCTCATTTGCGCGAGCCATCCTCGCCGATCCCAGGATTCTCATTCTCGACGAGGCCACGGCGAGCATCGACACCTACACCGAGCACCTCATTCAGCGGGCGCTCAAGGTGCTCCTCCAAGGGCGGACTTCGTTTGTCGTCGCGCACCGGCTGTCCACGATTCGCGAGGCGGATCAAATTCTCGTGTTTGACGGCGGTCGCATTGTCGAACGCGGCCGGCACGATGACCTCATGCGCCGCCGCGGCGCCTACTACAAGCTCGTGCAGGCGCAGTACCGAAGCATGATGGAAGGATGACGTTCGGCCGTACGGAGCGTAGAAGGCCAATTGGGACTGACGGATTTTACACACTACTTGAGACCTTAACAGCGACGAAGTCTGGCAGCCCCTGCACAAACTTTATGCGCTCGTTTTCCTGCGCGGAATTTTCGCTTGTTCCGCGCGCATTTTTTCTTTTCGCGGTTCATCCGTTGCGGTATCCTTGAATCAAGGATTCAAGGAGGTCGTCTAAACATGACGAGATCGGCGTATGCTGTCAGTGTGCAAGGAAGGGGGCGCACGGCAGTGGAAAAGTACGTGCGGATCACAGGTAAGCGGCAAGTGACGATTCCGAAGGACTTTTTTGAGCAACTCGACATGGGGACCATTCTGCGTGCCTACATCGAGGATGGTAGGTTGGTTTTGGAACCGGTGCGAGCCGAAGACCCGATCGACTTTTCGCAGGAAATCATCAACGATTTGGCTGATGAGGGTCTGACCGGCGAGGAACTCAAAAGAGAGTTTGCGCGCCGTCGCGAGGGAATGCTTGCTGCCATCAAGGAACTCGTTGCAGAAGCCCGGAGGGAGGCGCTGGATGGCTCGGAGCCAGACGGAGACGCCTTCATGGAAGAGTTGATCAACCGCGATGAGTGAATACCGGTACAAGTTATCGTCCAGAGCGAAGCAAGTGTTGAAGAAAATCAATGATAAGAAGCTTCTTCGCAAGTACCAGGAGACGATGCGGGACATCTGCGAATCTCCGTACGAGGGAGACCAAAAAGTCGGGGATTTGAGCGGACTTTTTACGGTCGGGTTTCGGTACGTGGACGGCGAACATCGAATCGCTTACACGGTCGTTGAAGACGAGGGCACAGAGCCTTTTGTTCTTATTTTGCTCGTTGGGACGCGCCAAAATTTCTACGAGGAATTGAAGCGGATATGGACGGGGCAGTAGTCGTGGCCGGGGGCATGGCGGTTTCCGGCTTTTGTAGTGGTCTGCTCGAATCGAGTTTGACAGCACCCTTGGTATGGAGCGGATTGTAGGGGCAAGTTTGTACCACACGCACTTTAGCCCCGCGTGGCTGCGAGGCGAATGAGAGACCGATTCGTCTTGTGGCATCTTGTGCGGTCTACTCAGCCAATGTCATGTGTTGGCACCGGCGCTTGCACACCACCCCATGACGGTCTAACACGGTCAGGGCCCCTACGTGCACTTGATACGCACGACTGTACAGCGTTCCTTTTCTTTGACTGATTGAACATTGTATACTGTCGTTGGCCCGGCGAGAAGGCCGGGCTTTATGTGTTCATGACGGACTCATCCATCCGCTTCGAGACAGATTGCGGGGGGCGAATGATGCAGAATCAGGCACAGGCCAGCGAGCGCTTTTCTCCCTTTTTGACCCTGTCGCGCGAGGAGTGGAGTCGACTGCGGGACTCCACGCCGCTCCTTCTCTCCGAAGATGATCTCGCCCAGCTTCACGGCCTGAACGAGCGCGTGTCCCTGGAAGAGGTCGAGGAGGTCTACCTGCCGCTCTCCAGGCTCCTCAATCTGTACGTGGCCGCGACGCAGAGCCTGTACGAGGCCACCCACGCGTTTTTGGGCCATCAGTCGCGCAAGGTCCCCTACATCATCGGCATCGCGGGCAGCGTCGCCGTCGGCAAGAGCACGACCGCCCGCATCATCCAGGCGCTCTTGTCGCGCTGGCCCAACCATCCAAAGGTCGATCTCGTCACCACCGACGGCTTCCTCTATCCGAACGCTGAACTCGAACGGCGAGGCTTGATGCAAAGAAAGGGCTTTCCAGAGAGCTACGACACGCGGCGGTTGATTCGATTTCTGGCGGACATCAAATCCGGCAAACCGCGCGTCGAGGCGCCCGTCTACTCGCACATCGAATACGACATTGTGCGCGGGGAGCGCATCGTCGTGGAACAGCCCGACATCCTCATTCTCGAGGGCTTGAACGTGCTTCAGACGCGCATGGCCTCGAGCGGGCGCCCGATGACCATCTTTGTCTCCGATTTCTTTGACTTCTCCATCTATGTGGATGCGCCGGAAGACCTCATCCGCGGCTGGTACGTCGATCGGTTTTTGAAGCTGCGGGAGACGGCGTTCCGCGATCCCAAGTCTTACTTCCGGCGTTACGCGGATTTGTCCGATGAGGAAGCCGTGGCAACGGCGCTGCGCATCTGGGAGGAGATCAACGCGAAGAACTTGCGCGAAAACATTGCGCCGACAAAATCCCGGGCGGATCTCATCCTGGCCAAAGGCGCGCACCACCGCGTACAGGAGGTCCATCTGCGCAAGATATGAACGGGCCGGGACGCATTGCGCCTGCGCTGCAAACGCGCTACACTGAAAACGATGGGACGGTATGAGGATCCTACGGGACAAAAAATGTCCCTTGCGTTCCGACGGATCCTCCCCGACGATAGGCGTGGCGACACGACCGACCAGTGACGATGAGGAGAAGTGGCATGGAGTGGACGGTGTGGGCCGCGGTTGAACGGGTCGCGCCTGAGTTGGTGAGAGCCATGGAACACCGCGTGCGGGTGATGCAGCGCATTGACGCGCACGCGCCCATCGGCCGGCGAGCTCTCGCGCAAGCCATGGGCCAGTCGGAGCGCACGCTTCGCACCGAACTGGACTATCTCAAGCAACTCGGGCTCGTCGCGACGTCCTCGTCCGGCGTGTCGCTGACGCCGGAAGGCAAAGCGCTTTTGGGTGAGCTCGAGCCGCTCGTCGCGGAAATCGCGGGGCGCTCCGATTTGGCCTGGCGCGTCTCTGCGCTTCTTCGCATTCCCCGCGTCATCGTGGTGGAAGGCGATGCGGACGAGGACGCCTGGGTGACGGATCGCATCGGCCAGGCTGGCAGCGATGTGCTCGCCGAGGTGCTCCAGGATGGAGACATCATCGCGGTGACGGGCGGCACCACGGTGGCGGCCGTCGCAAAGTCGATGAGCGCAAAGCCTCTTCGGCAGCGGATCACGGTGGTTCCCGCCAGGGGCACGGTCGGCGAGATCGTCGCTTACCAGGCGAACACCATTGCGTCCGAGCTCGCGGCGAAACTCGGCGGATCGTCCGTCCTCCTGCAGATCTCCGACAGCCTGTCGCAGAAGGCGCTCGAGCAGCTTCTGGACGATCCGTACATTCAGGAGCGGCTGCCCATCATTCGCCAGGCGACCGTCGTGGTGCACGGCGTGGGGGATGCTCTGGCGATGGCCCGGCGTCGCCACGCGACAGAGGAAGAGATCAAACTGCTCGAGGCGCGCGAAGCGAAGGCCGAGGCCTTCGGGCATTACTTCAATGCGCGGGGCGAGGTCGTCTACGCCATGCGGACCATTGGGCTTCGGCTCGATGACGTCGCGCGGGCGAGGGTCGTGATCGCGGTGGCTGGCGGACAGAAAAAAGCGCAGGCCATCGCCAGTGTGGCAAACGCCTATCGAATCGACGTGTTGGTGACGGATGAAGGCGCAGCGCGCCGCATCTTGCAGCTCGAAACTCCAGCAGGCAAGGAGAGGGTCGAACATGGCAGTGAAGGTTGGTATTAACGGCTTCGGCCGCATTGGCCGCAACGTGTTTCGTGCGGCGCTTCACAATCCGGACATCGATATCGTGGCGGTGAACGATCTCACGAACGCGGAGACGCTCGCCGCGCTCCTCAAGTACGACTCAGTGCATGGCATCCTGCCCGAGGACGTGCAGGCGGAAGGCAACGATCTCGTCGTCGCCGGCAAGACGGTGAAGGTGTTTGCGGAGCGGGATCCGGGCGCGATTCCTTGGGCCGAGATCGGCGTGGACATCGTGATTGAGTCGACGGGGCTGTTCACGGACCGCGAGAAGGCCGAGGTGCACATCACGAAGGGCGGCGCGAAGAAGGTCATCATTTCGGCGCCGGCCAAGAATGAGGACATCACCATCGTGATGGGCGTCAACCACGAAATGTACGATCCGGCCAAGCATCACGTGATCTCGAACGCGTCCTGCACCACCAACTGCCTTGCGCCGGTCGCCAAGGTGATCGATGACGAGTTCGGCATCGTGAAGGGCCTCATGACGACGGTGCACTCGTACACGAACGACCAGCGCATCCTTGACCTGCCGCACAGCGATCTGCGCCGCGCCCGCGCCGCCGCGCTCAGCATCATTCCGACCACGACCGGCGCCGCGAAGGCCGTCGGCTTGGTGCTGCCTCACTTGAAGGGCCGCCTGAATGGCATGGCGATGCGCGTGCCGACGCCGAACGTGTCCCTCGTCGACTTCGTCGCGCAGACGAAGAAGCCCGTGACGGTCGAAGAGGTGAACGCCGCGCTGAAGCGCGCCGCGGAAGGCCCGTTGAAGGGGATCCTTGCGTACAACGAGCTTCCGCTCGTCTCGAAGGACTACAACGGCGACGCGCATTCGTCCACGGTCGACGGCCTGTCTACGATGATCATCGACGACATGGTGAAGGTCATCGCGTGGTACGACAACGAGTGGGGTTACTCGAACCGCGTGGTCGATCTCGCCTGCTACATTGCGTCGAAGATGTGACGTTTGCGAAGCAGGAGCCCGCGCTGGCCGTGCCCGATGGCACTGGCGGCGCGGGCTCTTTCCTTGCGCTCGCCCTTCTTGACGGCATCTAAGGCGGGAGGGATTCCGAGGCGTCTGACCGAACTTGATATCGAGATGACGATGGTTCGGGATGGGAGGCGCCGAGGATGGAGCGCGAGGTGAGCCTCGAAGACCGCCTGTGGATGGTCGGCAAGATGTTCGCGATGGTCGAGCGATATTTCGCCCACTGGGAGGATTCCCGCATACGGCCCGATGCGTGGGACGATCGCTATACGGCGTGCCTCGCGGAGGCCGTACGGTCCTCCACACGCCGGGAGTTTGAGCGGATGATGCAGCGGCTGGTCGCGGATCTGGGCAATCGCCACACCTGGTTCCGGGATACGTCGAATCTCCGCGGGGACTTGGGTCTGCGCCTGGGCAGGCTTGACGGTAGCTGGTACGTCGTCCGAAGCGCGCACGCAGAGCTGCGGCCAGGGGCGACTGTCGTCACGTTGAATGGGCGGGCGCCGGAAAAATGGATGGAAGAGGCGAGTCCGTATATGAGGAGTCGGGAGGAGCGCCTGCGGGAAGAGGAGTGGCAGCGGGTCATTCCAGCCCTGTTGGACGACGACCTCTGGACCGTCGAATTAGACGACGGCCTGCGCAGACGCACCGTCACGGTCCATCGAACGCGACCTGATTCGCGCAAGGAGATGCCGGAGGCGCGGTGGCTCGTGCCGGATCGCGTGGCATATCTTCGGGTGCCCAGCTTTGCGAGTCCTGCATATGAAGAGGCCGCGGTCGCCTGGTTGACGCGTGTGTCGAATGCGGATGCCCTCGTGGTGGACGTCCGTGGGAACTCGGGAGGAGTGACGCCCACAAAGCTCCTTCGGGCCTTGATGGAGAGGCCGTGGCCGTGGTGGACGGAGTTTGCCGCCGATGTCGGCTTTCTGTGGCTGAGATCAGCGGGAGAGGGGGAGTTCTCCATCCGGCCGGACGGCAGCGGTGCCATATGGCGACCGCCGTATGAGCAACCGGAGGAACCCGTGTTTCGAGGGCGATTGGCCGTTCTGGTGGATCGCGCGACCGGGTCTGCGGCTGAGGACTTCGTGATGCCTCTCCTCGTGACGAAACGAGCCATCGTGCTCGGTGAGACGACGTCCGGGTCGACCGGTCAACCTGTTATCTGTCAGCGCGCCGGGTTCAGTATGGGCGTCGGCGCCATTCGCGCATCGCTTCCAGACGGACGTGCGTTCGAGAACGTCGGCCTCCGGCCTGATGTGTTTGTCGAAATGTCACCCGACGACCTATCCTCGGGGCGCGAT
>Ga0208314_100470_pt1 | contig 14995 bp, 15 predicted proteins | sample OSPB_Mat_host_9__FD_187144 | JGI IMG/M metagenome (GOLD analysis project Ga0208314, IMG submission 187144) | Extremophilic microbial mat communities from Yellowstone National Park, USA - OSPB_Mat_host_9_15 (SPAdes) (version 3) | ecosystem: Environmental > Aquatic > Thermal springs > Hot (42-90C)...
GGGAGCTTCGACGCCTCCCGTCCAGACGAGCGTGCCGGCCTCGAGTTTCTTGCCCGAGGCGAGGGCGTAAGCCTGCGGTTCAGCGCCCGCCACGCGTTCGTTGAGAATCAGCTCCACGCCGCGTTCGACGAGTTTCTCTTGAGCCACGGCTCGGAGTTGGTGATCGACGTCGGGTAAGATCTCGGCATGTGCGTGAATCAGGCCGAGGTGCAAGTCCGTGAGCGGCAGCCCTTCTTCGCGCAAGCGCTTGGGCAACCAATCCGCCCATTCGCCCATGAGTTCGACTCCGGTGAGCCCGCCACCCGCCACGAGCACCTTGAGGTGGACGGGGTTTCCCGTTTGCTGATACCGCTCGAGTTCGCGTTCCACATGGTGATGAAGTTCCATGGCTGCGCGCAGCGAGTCGAGCCGGAAGGTGTGCTCCGCCACGCCCGGCAGTCCGAATGTGGCCGTCCGGCTGCCGAGTGCCACGATCAGCGTTTCGTATTCCACGGTACCGCGATCGGTTTCGACGAGCTTGTCCGACAGTCGCAGGTTCTTGACCTCTGCGATGACGATCTCGCTCGTCTTTCGGTGAAATAGTTCTTCCAGCGACAGCGCGTAGGTGTGCGGGTCGTGCCGCGCCCCGGCGACCTCGTGCAACAGCGTCTTGAACGTGTGATAAGGCTCGCGATTGACGAGCGTAAACGGGATGCCGTGCCGGTCCAGTTCCAAAGCTGCGGCGAGACCGCCGTATCCCGCTCCGAGAATCACGATTCCACTCAATGCGCTCTCTCCTCTCGCACTGATGATACACGAATCCAGAGAAGAGAGCAGCCGAGGTGGCACGAGCACTCCGTTGCATCTTGAAAAAAGGGAGCCGCGCCTGCGCGCGGCTCGGCGGAGACTTGCTTCAGTTGGTGTAAGCGCCGTACGGAACGAGGAGGATGAACAGCACGAAGATGATGAGAAACACGACAGCCCAGCGGGTATAGCCACCGAAGACACCGTACATCGTCTCAGCACCTCCTTGTCGTTCGATGGTTCACTGTATGTAGGCAGGCATGCGGATGAGTGGACGGATGCCCTGATCGGAGGCGTATAATGAGCAAGCAAGGATATCTTTGGAGGAGGGCGGAAATTCGTGGCGTTGACCTTCATGCAGATGGTGCAAAAGGCGAAGGAGAACGTGCCAGGGTTGAGTGCCGCTGAGGCGAAGAAGCGGATTGAGGAGGATCCGAACACCCTGGTCATCGACGTGCAGGACGCGGCGGACGCGGGCGCATGTGGGCTCATCCCTTCAAGCGTCAACATTTCGCTCGGCATGCTTCCCATCCGCGCGGATCTGGAGCTCCCGAAGGAGCTGCGAGATGAGCGCCTCGCGGATCGAAATCGGCCCGTCATCACGACCTGTGGAGCGGGAGGACAAGCGGCTCTCGCGGCGTACGTCCTGAAACTGATGGGCTTCACGAACGTGGCGTACATCGAAGGCGGGACGGCAGCCTGGAAGGAAGCGGGCTACGAGGTCGTGCATTGAGGCATTCGTAGAAGAGAAAGCGCCCATCTGGGCGCTTTCTTCGTTAAAACGTGTCGGGATCGGGCCCGAAGCGATGGTTGCGGTTGAGCGCGCTGATGCGGCGCATGTCTTCGTCGGACAGCGAGAAGTCGAACAGATCCGCGTTCTCGAAGATGCGCTCTCTGCGCACCGACTTTGGGATGGTGACCACTTCGTTCTGAAGATCCCACCGAAGCACAATCTGGGCGGGCGTCTTGTGGTACTTCTGCGCGAGTTCCTGCAAGACCGGCAGATCGAGATTCCCACGCATGATGGGGCTCCACGCTTCCAGCTGGATGTGATGCTTCCGGCAGAACTGCCTCAGCGGTTCCTGCGTCAACAGGGGGTGATACTCGACCTGATTAACAGCTGGGACGACGTTGCCGTGCGCGAGGATGTCTTCGAGATGATGAATTTGGAAGTTGCTCACCCCGATCGCCCTGGCGAGTTTCTCGTCATAGATGCGCTCGAGTGCACGCCACGTCTCCCGGTACTTTCCGCTCACGGGCCAGTGGACGAGATACAGATCCACATAATCGAAGCCGAGGCGCTTGAGGCTTGCTTCGAACGCGCGAAGGGTTTGATCGTAACCCTGGTCTGTGTTCCAAACCTTGGTCGTGACAAAGACTTCGCTGCGGGGCAGGCCCGACTCGCGGACGGCCTTGCCGACGCTCTCCTCGTTGGCGTAAAAGGCTGCTGTGTCGATGTGGCGGTAGCCGGCTTCGAAGGCGAAGCGGATGGCCTGTTCGACTTCTTCACCTGCCTGCGCCTTGTAGACGCCGAGCCCGAGCCATGGCATCTTCACGCCGTTGTTCAGTGTCACGGTGTCCTGCACGTGTTGTGCGACCATGGAACACCCTCCCCTCTTGGACTGGTGCGAAACTGCCAAACGCTATTATACCGAACGCGAGGCGCGCCGCGATCTGGACATTTCTCAAGATTCCGTTCATATTGAAACATAGTATCCCTTCGACGGGTCAGATATAGAGATCTCAGGGAGTGGCGAGGAGATGAACACATGAGCTACGTGTATTTGCTCGATACCACATTGCGGGATGGCACGCAGGGCGAGGGGGTCAGCCTCACCGTCGCCGACAAACTCAAGATTGCAGAAAAGTTGGACGATCTCGGCGTCGCCTACATTGAAGGCGGCTTTCCGGGTGCGAATCCGAAGGACGAGGAGTTTTTCCGCGCCGCGAAGTCGCTTCACCTCAAGCACGCGAAGCTCACGGCGTTTGGCTCCACGCGCCGCCCCGGGGTTCGCGTCGAGGACGACGCGGGCGTGCGGGCCGTGCTGGAGGCTTCGACGCCAGTCGTCGCGATCGTCGGGAAGGCCTGGGATTTTCACGTGACGGAGGCTCTCCGGATCGATCTGGACGAGAATCTCGCGATGATCAAGGACACCGTGCAGTACCTGAAGCGGCACGGCCGCGAGGTCATCTTCGACGCGGAGCACTTTTTCGACGGATTCAAGCGAAACCGGTCGTACGCTCTTGCGACCGTCCGGGCGGCGTGGGAGGCCGGCGTGGACTGGGTGGCGCTTTGCGACACAAACGGCGGGAGCATGCCGCACGAGATCCACGAGATCGTGGCGCAAGTGATTCAGGAAGTGCCGGTCCAGGTCGGCATTCACACGCACAACGACTGCGAGCTGGCTGTGGCCAACAGCCTCGCGGCGGTGCAGGCGGGTGCCAGAATGGTGCACGGGACCATCAATGGGATTGGGGAACGCTGCGGGAATGCCAACTTGGCCTCCATTATCCCAAACCTGGAATTGAAACTCGGTTATCAGTGCCTCCCTTCCCGCGATCATCTGCGGCAGCTGACGCCGGTCGCTCGGTTTGTCGGGGAAGTGTGCAATCTCGTGGCGCACAGTTACCAGCCGTTCGTCGGTCACAGTGCATTCGCCCATAAGGGCGGCATCCACGTGAGCGCCATCCAGCGCGATCCTGAGACGTACGAGCACATTCCGCCGGAGCTCGTGGGGAACGAGCGCCGCGTGCTGCTCTCCGAGCTGTCGGGCGTCTCCAACGTGGTGGCGCAGGCGGAGGCGTTCGGTATCCCGACGGAGGGGCGAGAGAACGAGCTCAGGCGCTTGCTCGAGCGCATCAAGCAGATGGAGCACATGGGTTATCAGTTCGAGGGGGCCGAGGCGTCCCAGGAACTTTTGTTCCGGCGGGTTCTGAACGATTTCACGCCGCCCTTCAACGTCCTTGCTGTGCGCGTGGACACGGACGTGCAGCGCCAGGGCGAGGCGACGTCTCAAGCCATCATCAAGCTCGAGGTCGGTGGAGAAGTCGTGCACACCGTGTCCGAGGGCAACGGTCCGGTCAATGCGCTCGACGCGGTGTTGCGAAAGGCGCTCGCTCCCCATCGCCCAGAGATCCGCCGCATGCATCTCACCGATTACAAGGTGCGGGTGTTGGACGAAAAGGATGCCACGGCGGCCAGGGTGCGCGTCTTGATCGAGTCGACGGACGGCGATCACGTCTGGCGCACGGTGGGGGTATCGGAGAACGTGATCGCGGCGAGCTGGGAGGCGCTCGTGGACAGCATCCAGTACTATCTGGCGCTGGTGGCGCCGAGCCGGGCGCTCGTGGAGGCTTGAAACGATTTGGCTGGAGAGCGACATCGGAACACTCTCCGGGGGCTGTTCCTGCTGGCCCGCTCGTCGGCGGCGCCGTGTCTGCCGGGTTCGGCATTCGCGTCATGCTCGCAGCGGTCATCCTGCTCTACCTTGCCAACTTTACGTGGGTTCGTTGGAGGGTCCCCGAGTGGCGAGAAGGTGAGGACGGGCATCCGGCGCATACCGGCACGTGATTCCGGGTAGCATGGGAGAGGAAAACGATGGATGCTCCGCGATTCGCGGCATGGGACGAGGGGGATGACGGGTGGATCGAGCGAACGGTCAGCCGGAGGCGCTTCGCCTTCCGCACGATGCTGCTTCTCGCCGAGCGATGGAGAGGTCTTACGAAGACGAGAGCCCCTTTGAGCTGCGGAACGAGCTGCTAGCACTCGCGCGGCGCCACGATCAGAAGCGTGCTCGCGCGATGCTGGACGCCGGGCGCGGCAACCCCAACTGGATTGCGGGGGCTCCGCGAGACGCCTTTTGGTTTCTCGGCCGATTCGCCCTGGAGGAGGCGCGCTGTGTGTGGCGGGACGGCGATCTCGCCGGCATGCCGCACCCGGACGGGATCGCCGCTCGCTTTGACGCCTTTGCCCGTCATCATGCCGATGACCCCGGGTGCCAGGCGCTCGTCGAGTGCCTAGAGGCGGCCCGGGCCCGCGGCTTGGACCGTGAGGAACTCCTGTACGAACTTGTGGACGGCGCGATGGGCGATAACTATCCGACTCCCGACCGAATCCTGCCCTACGTGGAACGCGTGATGGCCCACTATCTCAGCGAGGAGATCTGCGGCGGTCACGTCCATCCGGCCGATTTGCAGCTCTTTGCCACGGAGGGCGCGACGGCCGCAATGTGTTACGTGTTCGACTCGCTAGCCGCGAATGAACTCTTGCCGCCTGGTGCGAAGATCGCCGCGATGGTGCCCATCTTTCCCCCGTACGTGGAGATTCCGGCGCTTGACAGGTACCGGTTTGACGTGGTTGAGATCCGCGCGACCGGCCGCGACCAAGCGGGCGAGCCCACGTGGCAGTATCCTCCGGACGAGCTCTGCAAGCTCGCCGATCCGTCCGTGCAGGCCCTGTTTCTCGTCAATCCGTCCAATCCCCCGTCGGTCGCGCTGAGCCAGGAGACCGTCGAGACGATGGTCGATCTCGTCCGCCGCCACAACCCGCGGCTCATGATCATCACCGATGATGTGTACGGGACCTTCGTCGACGGGTTTCGATCGCTCGCCGCGGAACTCCCTGAGAACACGCTGCTCGTGTACTCGCTGTCGAAGCACTTTGGCGCCACCGGATGGCGGCTGGGCGTGGTCGCGCTGCATCGCCAGAACGTGTTCGACAAGCGCCTTCAGTCGATGAGTGGCGATGTGCGCGCTCGCCTCGGCGCGCGGTATCGGATCCTCTCGCGCGAGCCGGATCGGCTTCCGTTCATCGATCGGATGGTGGCGGACAGCCGCCAGGTGGCGCTCAACCACACCGCGGGTCTGTCGACACCGCAGCAGGTGCAGATGGCGCTCTTTGCGCTCTACGCCTTGACCGACCGCGGTAAGCGTTTCAAAGCCCAGGTGCGAGGCATCTGCCACAGGCGGATGACGAGACTGTACCGGGCGTTGGGCGTGGAGATGCCCGACATTCCACTCTGGGCCGAGTACTACACCGAGATCGATCTCGTCGCATTGGCGTGGGAGCGGCACGGGGACGCGTTTGTCGAGTATCTCCAAGCCCAGTACGAGCCGGTCGACATCCTCTTTCGCCTCGCGGAGTCGTCCGGCATTGTCTTATTGAACGGGGGCGGCTTTCACGCTCCCGCGTGGTCGGTGCGCGTCTCGCTCGCCAATCTGCCGGACGACGCCTACGATACCATCGGGCGCGAGCTCGTCACGGCGCTCGACGCATACGCGGATGAATGGAAGCGTGGCGGGGGCAAGGCATGACGGCGTTTGTCCATCGCTTTCAACGAGGCGATCTGTCTTGTTTGTCTCGTAACACGCAATAAATTTTTATGCCCAAACCCTTGCGATTAGGTTTATCTAACTTGTAGAATACCTCCTAGAAAGTTGACTCCGGAAGTCAAGTATGCGGCGCCGCACCTCTAGGAGGATGCTTGAGATGTCGATCGCGTTTCGGAACATCGCTTGGAAGAGAGCGCTCGTGTGGGCATGCGCCGCCGTCGTGATCGCCGTCCTTGTCTGGCAGGGCGTCACCGCCGGCGGAAATCCGAACCCGACGAGCCACAACATCGGGCGAGGGGCGGCCATCGTGGATACGGGCATCCTGGTCTTTCGCGAGGGGCTGGAAACCATCCTGGTGCTCTCCGCCATCACGGCGAGCCTGATGCGGACCGGTCAAGGGTATTGGCGGCCCATCTCGGCCGGCGCGGGTCTCGCGTTTGCGGCGACGCTTCTCACGTGGTTTGTCGTCGTGGGCATCATCGCGCTCGTGGGCCAGACGGCGCCGGAGTTGTCCATTCAAGCGGCGACCGGGCTCTTGGCCATCATCGTTCTGCTCATCGTGATGAACTGGTTCTTCCATCGGATCTATTGGACCGGGTGGATCAGCTTCCACAACCGCAAAAAGAAAGAGATCATCGACCAGACAGAGCGGGGCGCACAGGCCAGATCGCTCGCGTATCGAGGCCTCGTGGTGTTGGGCTTCACCTCGGTGTACCGCGAAGGGTTTGAAGTGGTTTTGTTCCTGCAGAACACGCGTATGCAGCTGGGATCGGGCGTGGTGGTGATTGGCGCCGGCATTGGCCTCGCGCTGACGCTCATGGTGGCCGTGCTCACGTTCTTCGCACACCGAAAGCTGCCCTACAAGCGCATGCTGGTGCTGACGGGCGTCATGCTCGGGGTGGTGCTTCTCGTGATGGTGGGCGAGCAGGTGCAGGAGATGCAGCAGGCGGGCTGGCTGCCGTCCACGCCGCTCAACCTCGGGCTTCCGGACTGGGCGGGTCTGTGGTTCTCCTTGTTCAACAATTTGCAGAGCATCGTCGCGCAGGCCCTCGCGGCGGTCATCGTGCTCGGCTCCTACTTCGGCGCACAGTACCTCCGCGTCTGGCGCCCGCGCCGCGAGGCTGCCCGCGAAGCGCAGGCGCTCTCCGAATGAGAGCTCAAGCCCCAGCTGTCTCCGTCAAGGCGAGCACTCACGTCAGCGCGTGGGTGCTTTTTTCGTGCGATCCTTCTTTGCCACGCCGTCTCCGACGGGCTCCTTATGTTACCATGAGGTCAGAGAGAGCTAGGAGGGAGAGGCCATGGCCATTCGCTTTGCGTTTTTTGACATCGACGGCACGTTGATCGATGATCGGCGCGAGCTTTCGCCGCGCGTCGAGGAGGCCCTCGCGGCGCTGAGGCGCCGAGGCGTCGAGACGGCCATCGCCACGGGGCGGGCGCCAGATCAGCTTCGCCCCATCGCCGAGCGGCTTGGATTCGATTCGTACGTGTGTTGCAACGGCGGCCTCGCCGTGTATCGCGGCGACAAGGTGCTGGCGGCGTCTGTGCCGCGCGACGTGATCGCCTCGTTCGTCGAACTCGCCGAATCGAACGGCTATCCCGTCGTGGTCGCCGGGGACGAGGCGTGCTACGCCAATCGCCGCCATGACCCCGAAATCCGCGAGGCGTATCGGTTCTTGGGCTTGCCAAGCGAGCCCGTCTACGATCCGGACGCGTGGAAGCGGGAAGACGTGTATCAACTCTATCTCTTCTGCAAGCCGGGACAGGAGGCTCCGTTTGTCGAAGCGTATCGCGACGCGCTTCGGTTCATCCGGCCCCATCGCTTTTACCTGGATGTGTTTCCTGCGGGCGTGTCCAAAGCGACGGGTGTCGAGGCCATCCTCCGCAGCGCCGGCTGCAGCAAGGAGGAGGCGGTGGCGTTTGGCGACAGCGAGAACGACGTGGAGATGCTGAAGTACGTGGGGATGGGCGTCGCCATGGGAAACGCCGCCGAGCCGGCCAAACGCGCGGCGAGGCGGATCACGGGCTCCGTGGACGAGGGCGGCATCTTTGCCGCGCTCGTCGATCTCGGCTTGATCGAAGGGCAGCCGGTGCCGTGATCGCCCGCCCTGCGGTCACCGCTCAACGACCACGATGGCCGTGGCGAGCGCGCGCTTGGGCGGCGTGAGGTAACGCCCCTCATACCACAGTCCCACCGACGATCCGCCGTCCAAGTTCATCGCGTCTCACAGGCCGAGCGCCTTGGCGATGGACGCCTCCTGCCACACGTTGGCCTCGTGGATCGTCAGAAAGACCAGGTGGCCCGCGCGGTCCGTCCCGACGACCGACCGAAGGGTCTCCGCGTTCAGGATGTCGGGGGCGTTGAGTCCTTCAACGGACGGTTCGACGTCAATTCGCCCGTTCTGCACGAGCATGGGGCCGGCGCCAATGGCGTTCGGGTACGCGGTAAACGGCACCGGCTTCTCGCTCGGCAGCGCCAGCACGGTATCGGTCAGTGTGGCCGGATCGCCGATGTGGACGCGCGTGGCGATGGGCGTCTTGGCCTCGCCCGCGCCGAGTTCGATGTCGTACCCGTCGGACGGGATGGGGGTGATGCCCGGGTGAATGGCCGTCACTTTGCCGCCGACGACCTGCGCCACGAGGGCGCTCGGATCGCGCGTCTCGGGGCCGAAGTACGGCGTCAGCACGTCCGCCCGCATGGGGTTCGTGCTCAGCCGATTCAGATACCAGGGCCACATGGCGGAGGTGGGACTGGACGGATCGTCCACGTCGAGCGACAGCGCTTCCGCCGCGCGCAGCATCGTGGTCTGGCCGTTTGAGCCGAAGCCGAGCAGCGTGCCGCGGGCGTTGAACACAAACGCGCCGTTCAGTTCGATGGCACCGGCAGGAAAGTTGTCGCCGCCGGCGTCAAAAAACGTGCCGTTGATGGCCGCGACGGCGTGATTTTGTGCGGCGATCGCGGCGAGCGACGCGGTCGTGCCCAGCCGGTGGTTGGCGATGGCGGGCTTGGCTTCGATGCCCGGCGCACGGAGATCGATCACCAACTCCTGCACGGCCTGACCATCCACCGTGAGGGCGTGAGACGAGATGGGGCTCGCCGGGCGCGCGGCATGGGCGCGCACGACGGGGGTCATCGCTCTCGTCGCGTACGGCAGGGCATCGACGTGCAAAGGAACCAAACGTCATTCTCCTTTCGCGTGTCCTGGCGGACGATGCATGGCTTTGCAACGCTTGGCGCATCTTGACCCAAAAGGGGCGTGGTCGAAGATGAAGGCGAGAAGCCTCGGTGCATGGGGATGCGTGTTCGCCGCATCGCTCTGGCTCGGCGCGGGTTGTGGCACAGCCAAGGAGTCGGGCGCGCCCGGCGCCCCGCCCCCGGCCGACCGCTCGGCGCCAACGAGCACGTCGGGCCCTGTCGTGCAGAACCACCACATCTTGCTGGAACCCCTTCCTCGGGGCGTGAGGACCACGGCCGACCTGTACGATTGGCTGCTCAACCAGCGTCTCGCGCAGATGGACAATCCAGCGCAGGGCGAAATCTGCCTCGATGCGGCCTGTAAAGTGGCGGCCACCGTGTTTTCCGGGCCGGCGAAAGCGAAGGCCGGGACGCCGCTCGCGCTGGTGGCCTTTCAGTCGCGGCCGGGTTGGCACGTCCTTTTGGGTCCGCTGCCGCAGGCGGACGATCCGCCCCGACAAGCGCAGACCCTCAATGCGCACCTGCGCGACTATCCGCGAGCGCAGGGCGTGTGCGTCGTCGAAAGCGGCGAGATCGACTGGTATTGGATCGAGGCAGGGCACCTCCAGATCATGCGCCAGCCGCGGACCTAACGGCGTCCGCGGCTGGCTTGGCGCTAGACCCGCTTGTCCGCGAGTTGGACGAACACGTCGAGATCGCGCAGGGCGAAATCGATGGCGCTCTGCCAGAAGTCGGGCTTCGTCAAATCGGCTCCGATGTGCTTTTGCGCCAGATCCTCGACGCGCATCCGCCCCGTGTCGCGGAGCAGTTCGACGTACCGGCGGGAGAATGTCTTCCCCTCCGCGGCCGCCATGGCGTGAATCCCCGTGGAGAACAGAAAGCCGAACGTGTAAGGGAAGTTGTAGAACGGCGTGCCGGTGATGTAAAAGTGGAGCTTCGACGCCCAGAAGTGCGGATGGTAGCGCCGAAGCGATCCGCGATACGCTTCCTGCTGCGCTTCAACCATGAGCTGGTTCAACCGTTCCACGGGCACGTAACCGCGCTTGCGCTCCTCGTAAAACCTCGTCTCGAACAGAAAGCGGGCGTGAATGTTCATCAACATCGCGGTGGCGCGCTGCAGCTTGTCGTTCAAGAGTTCAAGCCGTTCGCGATCGCCCGAGGCGGCTCGAATGGCGGCGTCGGAGACGATGGCCTCCGCGAACGTCGACGCCGTTTCGGCGACGTTCATCGCGTATTGCGTCGCGAGATAGGGGAGATCGCGCATCACGTGCTGATGATACGCATGGCCAATCTCGTGCGCGAGCGTCGCGACGTTGCCAGGCGTGCCCGAGAAGGTGACGAAGATCCGCGACTCGCCATGCACCGGAAAGCTCGTGCAGAATCCGCCCGGGCGCTTTCCCGGACGGTCTTCGGCCTCGATCCACCGGCGCTCAAAGCACGAGTCGGCGAACGCGGCCATCTCCGGGCTGAACGCCGCGAACTGATCCACGATGAACTGGCGCGCCTCGTCGTACGAGATGGCCTGGCGATGCGCGCCGAGCGACAGCGGGGCGTCCACGTCGACGAACGACAGCTTTTCCACTCCGAGCAGCCGGGCCTTCGCGGCAAAGTAGGGGAGGAGCCGTTCCTGATTGCGCGCCACCGCATCCCACATGGCCTCAAGCGTCTCCCGCGACATTCGGTTCATCTCGAGCGGCTCTTCTAAGACCGAGTGCCAGCCGCGCGCCTCGTACGCCTGAAGCCGAAAACCCGCCAGGTGATTGAGCGCATCGGCGCAGAGGTCGGCCTCGCGAGCCCACGACGCCTCCCACGCGTCGAAGAGGCGGTCGCGATCGCGTTGGGCCGCTTGGGTCATCCGGTTCGAGAGCTGGCCCATCGAAACGGTCTCTCGGCGCCCCTCCATCTCGATTTCCGCGGCCATGCGGCCGACGATGGTGTCATACAACTCTCCCCACGCAATGTACCCATCGGCCGAGAGCCGTGCGATGAGCCGTTCCTGTTCCGCCGGCAAGCGCCGCTTGGACCGCTCGATCCGCTCCTCAATCGCGAACGCGAGAGGCGCCAGCTCTGGATCGCCGAACAGCGCCTGGATGCTGCTTTCCCCGGCCTGCTGAAGACGCTCATCCAGAAGCGCGAGTGCGCTCGTAAGCGTGGTTCGAATCCGGTTGACGCGCGTCTGCAGCGTCTTCGCCTCGGCGTCGTGCACGTTCTGCGCCGTCAGGCAGGACACGAACGCACCCGCTTCCCGAAGCCGCTTGCTCAGATCCTGCATGGTGAGGATCATGGCCTTGAGCCCCATGTCGGGGCTCTGCATGGCGCCTGGCGTGTTCTGCAGCACCATCGAAAAGGATGTCACGTTGGTCTCCAAGTCGTCGAGAAAGTTTCGAAACGCAGGAGAATGGCTTCCCCCTGCGTACAGGGACTCGAGATCCCACCGCTGTTGTTCGCTCACGCGATCGCCTCCCATGACGAATTATACCGCTTGCTCCACCGAGCGAGCTTGCTTCCAAAGGCTCTCCTTTTGCATGTGCGCGTTCACCTCACGGCATGGACGATCTCGCCTCGATGCGCCACAATGAACGAAGACGAATCGAACGGGGGGGGGGCAAAACAGCGATGCGGCGCTGCAAGTGGGCGGGATCGAGAGAGCTGTACGTGCAGTATCACGATGAAGAGTGGGGCGTGCCCCAGTTTGATGATGGTGTTCTCTTTGAGTTTCTGACGCTTGAAGCCGCGCAGGCGGGCCTGCAGTGGTATTTGATTTTGTCGCGCAGGGAAGCGTATCGACAGGCGTTCGCGGATTTTCAGCCCGAGGTGGTGGCACGCTACGGGGAGGAGGATGTGGCGCGCCTTTTGGCTCCCGACTCCGGCATCATCCGCAACCGGGCGAAGGTGGAAGCGGCGATTCACAACGCGCGGGTGTTTCTGGAGGTTCAGGCCGCGCACGGTTCATTTGCGCGCTGGTTATGGGGGTTCGTGGATGGCAAGCCCGAAGTGCACGCCTTTGCGCGCGAAGAGGATGTGCCCGCCACGTCCCCGCTCGCCGAGCGCGTGAGCCGAGAGATGCGTTCGCTCGGCTTCCGATTCGTGGGGCCCGTGATGGTCTACGCGTATCTGCAGGCCGTCGGCGTGGTCCTGGACCACGTGGTCACGTGTTTCCGGTATGAGCCCCTCCGCGCCCTGGCAGAGTCTCTGGGACATGACGCCCGGTGACGCGGCGAGGTTCGGGGACTCCTGTCCACGGCAACGTTTGACCAGCGGCCCACAAAAATGGTACTATAAAAATGCAAGTAAGTACCTTGGGGGGTATTCCAATGGCCACGATGACGTTGACAGACGCCAATTTCCAACAGGCGATTCAAGGCGATAAACCCGTGCTGGTGGATTTCTGGGCGGCGTGGTGCGGTCCCTGCCGCATGATGGCGCCGGTGCTCGAGGAGTTCGCCGAGGCGCACGCCGACAAGGTGACCGTTGCGAAGCTGAACGTCGATGAGAATCCGGAGACCACCAGCCAATTCGGCATCATGAGCATTCCGACGCTCATTCTGTTCAAGGGCGGCCGCCCTGTGAAACAGCTCATCGGGTATCAGCCGAAGGAGCAGCTTGAGGCTCAGCTCGCGGACGTCCTGCAGTGAGGGAGAGGCGGATCAGATGACATCCGAGGCGCAGCAGGACGCCGGCCTTGAACGGGCCACCTTCGCCGGCGGATGTTTCTGGTGCATGGTGAAGCCCTTTGACACGTGGCCGGGGGTCGTGTCCGTGGTCTCCGGCTACACCGGGGGTCATGTCCCGAATCCGACTTACGAACAGGTGTGTTCCGGGACCACGGGCCACGTGGAAGCCGTGCAGATCACGTACGATCCCCGCCAGATCACGTATCAGCAGCTGCTCGACATCTTCTGGCGCCAGATCGATCCGACCGATCCCGGCGGCCAGTTTTACGATCGCGGCCCGTCTTACAAGACGGCGATCTTCTATCATACCGAAGAGCAACGCCGCCTGGCCGAGGCGTCGAAGGCCGCGTTGGAAGCGTCGGGCCGCTTTCAGAAGCCCATTGTCACGGAAATCCGGCCCGCGGGCCCGTTCTACCCGGCGGAGGAGTACCACCAGGATTTCTATCGAAAAGAACCGCTTCACTACGAGCGATACCGGCGCGCGTCGGGCCGAGATACGTTCATCGCCGCGCACTGGGGGAGGGAATGACCCTCTCCTCGGCTTCGGCGCCGTCTGGGGGAAGCACTGTCAAAAAGGCGCGATCGCCCTGCCAGACCGTGTGCACGGGGACGTGAAACGTGCGGGACAGCACGTCGTCCGTGAGCACGGCCTTTTTGTCTCCGCGGGCTGCCACGCGCCCGGCGTCGAGTGCGAGCACGTGCGTGATAGCGGGGATCATCTCTTCAATGTGATGCGTGACGTACAGGAGGGCTGGGGCGTCGGGGCCCTTTGCCATCGTGTTCAAAGCGGTCAACAGTTCTTCGCGCGCGCGCACGTCGAGCGCCGTGCACGGTTCGTCGAGGATGAGAAGCGACGGTTTCGCCATGAGCGCGCGTGCGATGAGGACGCGCTGTTTCTCGCCCTGGGAAAGCGAGTGAAACGGGCTGTCGACGAGGTGCTCGACCCCAAACTGGCGGGCCAACGCGCGCGCCTGCTCCCATTGTTCCGGCGCCGGCTTTTCCCACAGGCCGATGGAGGAGAAGGCTCCGCTCGCGATCACGTCGAGCGCGGCGTCGCTTCCGGCGTCCTGCTCCACGCGCTGCAAAAGGGCGTAGCTCACCCAGCCGATGTTCCGCCGGACTTCGCGGATGTCCACGCGGCCGTACGGGTGCCCAAGCACCGAGACCTGGCCTCGCGTTGGCCACTGGTAGCCCGTGATGATCTGCAGCAGCGAGGTCTTGCCCGAGCCGTTCAAGCCGACCAGTCCCCAGTGTTCGCCCTCGCGAACGTCGAACGACACATTGTCCAGAATCATCCGTCCATTTCGAATCCACGTCACATTCGAAACGGAGAGAATCGCCACGTCTTCCGCCTCCTTGCTGTCTCTCTATCCTAACACAAAACCGGTCGCAGACCTAGCTGCGACCGGTCTCGCGGCGCTCTCCGCGTCACGCGTTCACTGCGCCTTGGTGGCTTCGATCTCGAGCTCGATCTTCACCTCATCGCTCACGAGCACGCCGCCCGTCTCGAGCGCGGCATTCCAGGTGAGGCCGAAGTCCTTGCGGTTGATCTTGGCCTGCGCCGTGAAGCCGGCCACCTCTTGCCCCCAAGGGTTCTTGCCCATGCCTTCGTACGTCACGTGGAAGGTGACGGGCTTCGTGACGTCGCGGATGGTGAGATCGCCCGTCATGTCGTACGTATTGGGGCCCGTCTTGACGATCTTCGTGGCCTTGAACGTCATGTGGGGATACTTTTCCACGTCGAAGAAGTCTGCACCGCGGAGATGGTTGTCCCGGTTCTCGTCGCGCGTGTCAATGCTGGCGACGTCGACCGTGAAGTCGATCTCGGCCGTCGTCAGATCCTCCGGATCGGCGACCACCGTCGCGGAGAACGTCTTAAAGTGACCGCGCACCGTGGTGAACATCATGTGTTTCACGCTGAAGCCAATCGTGCTGTGACTCGGATCCACATTCCAAGCTACCTTTGCCATAGGTCAACCTCCCGACAGATCGGTGTGCGCTCGAGGCCGAGCGC
>Ga0208314_100478_pt1 | contig 14870 bp, 16 predicted proteins | sample OSPB_Mat_host_9__FD_187144 | JGI IMG/M metagenome (GOLD analysis project Ga0208314, IMG submission 187144) | Extremophilic microbial mat communities from Yellowstone National Park, USA - OSPB_Mat_host_9_15 (SPAdes) (version 3) | ecosystem: Environmental > Aquatic > Thermal springs > Hot (42-90C)...
CCGTTTGTCCCTACACTATCATTTCATTCATTTTATCTTCATTCATGATCGAGTGTAGGGACTTAGCCCTCAACCACCTACTTAAGGTAGGTGGGTCATGGGACTCCTTTGAGCCCAACGGCACGGGGCTCACATCCCGGATCACTCCCACCCTTTTGGGCATAGCCCACATCGGTGTGGGAGGTCATCATTTATCAGCAAAAACTCGTTATAAACAGATATAAAAAGATTTCTATTAACACGAAAAAGGATACAGACCATGGGATTTCGGTGAATCGACGAACTATCCTAAGCCCTCAAGCTCCTCCAGGGCCACGGTGGACGACAATCGTCTCGCACATTAAGGCCTGGATGTTCTGCAGATGTTAGGAGTTCAGCCCTCCGTGTTTACCCGTGGCGTAACTTTTCCTTACTTTTAATTACTTCTAATTCCACCACGGGCACCCCTCTTAAGGGATCATACACGGTCACCCTTAACTCATTGGGGCTAGTCGAGGGAAACACCAATAGCCTCCCATCCACACTCTTATCACTCCCCAAACCTCGTGAGCAGTGCCCGTCATCAGTTAGGGGGATCATCAATAAAAACTACCTCGGTGATACTATGTAAACACAACTTGTCAAAACGATATTTAGAAGTGATTAAAAATAACCAGTAGTTACGTAGAAGCGTTACAGTCTATTCTTCACGACTACATCAGGCCAGGGAACAAGTGCTCCCACGGATAAGCAGGGTAACTCACTGAAGAGTTCAGCGACCACCCACAGGTTATCCATGTCCTCGACGCCAGATTCCAGGAAAACCTTTTTAATTCGCTCCCAAATTAAATATCCAATGATAGTATCCAACAGGCTGATGGAGGATTACAACGGCGAGAGGTCACGGGAGATTCCTGGACACGAGTTCACGGATCCTTTGACATCAGCTAGGTTTAGCCCAACGTTAAGGGGTTCTGGAGGGAGGAGGTGATTTAGTTGGCCGTGATAGTCAGGAAGGTGCACAAGAGGGACGACGGCACTACAGTTTGGATAAGGGTAGGCGATTCACCCCCTGTGATAAAGGAGGGCTCGGTCATAGACGGGGGTTTCTTCATAAGGATAGGGGATGATTCTGGGGATAAGATGATAAGGCTCTCAGACCAGGAGGCTCTGGACATAGCCTACAGGATAATAGAGGCCTACAGGAGACACGTTAGGATATTCGCAAAGTTGGACGAACTCTCGTACGAGCAGTACAAGAGGATAAAGCAGGTCGAGAGCGAGGACGAAACGGAGGAACTCTTGCCGGAGAAGTTAGAGCAGGAGGTGATAAATTTCCTTAAAGAGAATGGAGGAGAGAGCACCTTGGAGGAGATACGGAGTGTCCTGGGAGAGGAATATGCGGCCTATGCCAGGGGGCCCATGAAGGACAAGAAGGTTAGGGTAGAGGGGACAAGAGTGAAACTTCTGAAAGGTGAGTGAACCTTATAACATCGATCCCCAATTCGGTAACGTGAGGCAGTCCCTATTACCGCAGTTGTGGGATTTTTCCTTAGCGCCCTGTAATCAAGGTAAAATCTGATAACTGCTGCCCTGTTACCTACCTAAGATTCCCATAACTGCTGTCTAATAACTGCTGTGAATAACTGTCAGGTTATTTTCACTTTATCATGATATATAAGAAGTCTTTTTTATTTTGAGTGATGTAACTTCCGTCATGGTAGTTTTTAAATACCAAGGGAGGAAGATAGTGGCAGGAGAGGGAGAACTCCTACTAGAGGCTCTCTTGAGAGACGGGACGTATATCCCACACCTCTGCTACGTGAGGGGAATGAGACCGCTGAGAACCTGTGATCTGTGCCTAGTCGAGGTCGACGGTAAGGTGGTGAGAGCCTGCGAGACCCAAGTGAGGGACGGTATGACGGTCTCCCAAGCTCCCAAGTGGAAGGAGGCCCTGTCCAGGTTGTTGAATAACCACAATCTATACTGTACCCTCTGCGACAACAACGTGGAGTGTGAGCTCCACGATGTGGTGGTCAAGTCCGGTGTCTCACGTCAGGAGTTCAGGGAGAAACCCTACCCCGTTGACGACTCCAACCCCTTTTACGTCTACGATCCCTCCCAATGCATCCTCTGTGGTAGGTGCGTTGAGGCCTGCCAAAACCTGGTGGTCAACGAGGTGATAAGGATGGGTTGGGAACTGGATCCGCCGAGGGTGGTCTGGAACGGGGAGAACGTTGACCAGTCGTCCTGCGTCTCCTGTGGCACCTGCGTTACTGTCTGCCCGGTTAACGCCCTAATGGAGAAGACCATGCTGGGAAGAGCAGGTCTCCTGACCGGGATGAACCCTGTGACCAAGAAGAGACTGATCGGCGTCATGAAGAGCACTGAGAGGAACTTTTCACCCCTGCTCTTGCTCAGCGAGCTTGACTCGATCTCCAGGAGGGGACTCATCAAGAGGGGAAAGACCGTTTGTACCTTCTGTGGGACAGGTTGTTCCTTTGAGGTCTGGGTCAGGGGAAGGGAAGTCCTTAAGGTGGAACCCAGACCCGAGTCCCCGGTTAATGGTTTGGGGACCTGTGTGAAGGGTAAGTTCGGCTACTCCTTCGTCAATAGTAACGAGAGACTTACGAAACCTCTGATCAGACAAGGTCATGAGTTCAGGGAGGCCAGTTGGGAGGAGGCCCTGGATTTAGTGGCCAGGAAGCTTAGGGAGATAAGGGATAAGTACGGACCTGACTCCGTGGGCGTAATCGCCTCCTGCACCTCCACCAACGAGGAGGTTTACTTGACCCAGAAGTTCGCTAGACAGGTGATCGGTACAAACAACGTGGACAACTGTGCCAGATACTGTCAGTCCCCAGCTACGACGGGCCTTCTCAGGACTGTTGGTTACGGGGCCGACTCGGGATCCATCCACGACATGGAGTGTGCTGACCTGCTGATACTCATAGGTACCAACACCGCGGAGGCCCATCCTGTGATAGCCAGTAGGATAAAGAGGGCCAAGAAGCACGGAAATCTCAGGTTGGTGGTCGTAGACGTCCGGATGCACGAGATGGCCGAGAGGGCAGACCTCTTCCTGACCCCGAGGGTGGGGACTGACCTGGTCCTGATAAACGGGGTAGCTAGGTACATCCTCGAGAGGGGGTGGGAGGACAGGAAGTTCGTGGAGGAGAGGACGGAGAACTTCCAGGAGTACGTCAAGAGCCTGGAGCCTTACAACCTCCAGTATGTGGAGGAGGTGACCGGTATCCCCAAGGAAAAGATCATTACCCTCGCCGAGATGATCCACGAGTCAAGGAACGTGGCTGTGGCTTGGGCTATGGGAGTGACGCAGCACCAGGATGGGAGTGAGACGTCCACCGCCATATCCAACCTCCTGCTCCTCACGGGAAATTACGGGAGGCCCTGTTGCGGAGCCTTCCCTCTGAGGGGTCACGCCAACGTACAGGGGGCAGGAGATGTGGGTGGACTCCCAAACTTCCTCCCCGGGTACCAGTCCCTGAATGACCCTGAAGTAATAAAGAAGTTTGAGGAGGCCTGGGGGATCAAACTGCCCAGGAAACCCGGTTTGACCAGTACCGAAATGGTGGACAAGACGTTAACTGGAGAGCTAAAGGCCATGTACATTATAGGAGAGGACAAAGTCATGGCTGACGCTGACCAGGGAAGGGTGAGGGAGGCCCTGTCCAAGCTTGAGTTTCTGGTGGTTCAGGACCTCTTCTTGACCGAGACCGCCAAGTTAGCCCACGTGATCCTACCTGCCTGTTCCTCCCTGGAGAAGGAGGGAACGTTCACCAACACCGAGAGGAGGATTCAGAGGCTCTATCGCGTCCTGGATCCGCTTCCTGGTTGTAAGACCGACATGGAGATCCTTCAGGAGTTGGCTAAGCTGATGGGGTTTAACTGGGACTACTCCGGTCCCGAGGAAGTCATGAGGGAGATATCCAGGCTATCCCCCATTCACGCAGGAGTGACGTACCAGAGGTTGGAGAACTTCGGCAGCCTACAGTGGCCCGTTACCGAGGACGGCCAGGACTCCCCGTACCTGTATAGGGACAGGTTCCCGTTCCCTGACGGGAGGGCCAGGTTCTATCCAACTACATTTATAGAGCCCAGGAGCACAGGAGAAAAGTACGACCTGTACTTGGTCAACGGGAGGCTCCTGGAGCATTTTCACTGGACCAATCAGACCGGGAGGACTCCCTTGAAACGTAAGGTACCGGAGACCTTCTTGGAGGTCTCTCCTCAGCTGGCCAAAGAGAGGGGTTGGAGGGAAGGCGACGTAGTCCTAGTGGAGTCCCCGGTGGGTAGATTGAGGACTAGGATACTGATCACCGGGAGGGTCTCAGGTAACAGGGTCTTCCTATCCATACACGGTCAGGGAGACTCCGCGGTGAACCTGGTTACTGAGGACATTAGGGATCCGACCAGTAAGACTCCAGCATATAAGGAGGTACCGGTCAGGGTGGAGAAACTGGAGGAGTGCGTAGGTTGTCCTCCAGTTCTCCCTAAGGGAAACCCCAGGAACTGGACCAGGAATCCAAGGAAAGGAGTGGAGGTGGAACTGAAGTGGAGGAGAAAGGATTACAACAGGTTGACGGATTGAGCCAGGAGGCACTGGAGGACATCTTTAAGCTCCTCAAGGAGCTGGAGAGCTCCGGGCTGCTCAAGGCCCTACTGGGCCTAGTGGAGGGGAGGGAGGAGTTGCTCTCGAGGCTCACCATGTGGATCGAAAACAACCGTAACCTCGTGGAGAACTTCACTCTGCTCCTCAACGCGTTATCCTCCGTCGACCCAGGGGAGGTCAGGACCGCGAACTCGCTCACGGAACTACTGAACCTACTTAAGGACCCGGAAGTTCTTAGTGGATTGTCCCTCTTCCTGGCGTTCATGAGGGAACTAGGGAGGAACATGAGATGAGTCAAAGGGTGAGGGTTGTCAAGTTCTGGGAGGGCAAGGTCTCAGAGGAAGAGGATGAGGTCGCCCTTGAGGAACCTCTCCTAATCAACATCGTGGGGGATCACTCCAGTAAGAGTATCTACGTCATGAGGACGCCAGGAGATGACGAGTATCTGGCCTTGGGTTTCGCCTACACCAACGGCTTGATAAGATCCCTGGACAACCTGAGGGAGGTAAGTGTAGGAGAGGGGGAGGTGACCCTCCACATACGCGGTGATGTCGTCCTTAGGAGGGAACTCCCGCTCCTGTCCTCCTGCGGAATCTGTGGTGATCCCAGGATAGTACTCCCATCCACCGTGGGGAGTGAGTTCAGAGTTGGCGTGGAGACCCTCCTGAAGCTCCCCTCCCTACTGATCAGCAGGCAAAGGCTCTTCTCAGAGACCGGAGGACTTCACGCCGCTGCCGCCTTCTCTGTGACGGGAGAGTTGTTAGACCTGTACGAGGACGTGGGTAGACATAACGCAGTGGACAAGTTAGTGGGGAAACTGGTGAAGTCTGGAGGAGACGGTAGAGGTCTCATACTACAGGTTAGCGGTAGAGTTGGATTCGAGATAGTGCAGAAGGCCTCAGTCATAGGCTTCCCCCTGATCAGTGCCATATCAGCTCCCTCTAGCTCAGCGGTGAAGTTGAGTCAAGAGACCGGAGTTACCTTAGTGGGTTTCTCCAGAAAGGGTAGGTTAAATGTGTACTCACACCCAGAGAGGTTGATATTCTAGGTTTAGGACTTTCATAGGGTTTCACGAGATTTCATGGACTCCTCTCATCATACCCCTTGGCCGGTTCCCCACCCTGGAGATTCCCTTGAGAGAACTGTTTGAATCTACGATAGGTCTTGGCTCTGTGACCTGGCTAAATACCTCCATTTCTCCGACAGCAGTTACGGGACTTTAACGTAGCTTAAAGATTTTCATCAGCCCAGGTAGTCAGCCTAAATGACGTTCGAGAACATGAGGAACGCCTCCACGCTTCTCAGGTTCAGCACCCCCCACCAGCTCCCTGACGACGTTGGTCACGGTGAAGATCGTGAGGTAGCCCTTAAGCTTCTCCCTCCTCCAGTATGAGGAGTCCCAGGGCCTTGACGTCCCTTGGAGCTCCTCGATCTCCCACACGACAGGCCTCCTCCCCGCTGAGCGAGGGGTCGGTGGTGTAGAGGTACCTGACGTGTGTCCCGGAGTCGTGTTCCTGCGAGCAACTTCACCGTTATCACTCGGCCTCCCAGGGTCAGGGAGACGAAATAGACTCCAGGGTATCCCACTGGGAGGTCTTCCTCGAGGGTGTCCTGGACCGACCCCGAGTTCGGTTGGACTTGAGCCTTGACACCACGTTGTCCGTCACGAGCTTCTCGGACAGTACTGGGATCGAAGACGACCCTGGCTACCGGAAGCGCTCCTTGAGCACGTCAAACATCTGGTCACCTCGATCTTGGTCTTGAACTCGGCGACCCTCACAAATTCAACATCTTCCTCACGGCGTAGGGGAAACCGTGAACGTCCTGCTTGAGGTCCACTATGGCTACCGTGAGGAGCTTGGCCCTCTCGAACCTCACGTGGGCGTGGCAGCAGGTCCAGTGGTTCTCAGGGGTTCACGTCCCCCTGGAGCCTTGCTGTCACGGTGTCGTCTATGATGGCAGGTCCCTTCACCAGTCTGACAGGACCTCCAGCCCCTCCACGCATCTCCAAGTTCTCCCAACGCCCCATCAATTCACGTTCCAACCCGAACGTCTCGGCCCTGTTCCTCACGCTGGCCCTCCCACCTACCAGGACCATGAGGACTAGAGCCAGTTGACCTTCCTGCTCCTCACGTTCCTCCTGACCGCGACCAGCCTGTTGACCTCCCTGACCAGCCTCTCCCTAGCGAACTCGATTTGTCTCTTTCCGTTCAGCATCTTTTCGGCAGGACGAAGGGAAAAAATTAGAGTAACTTATGCTCGTACTTTACGCTTGGAGCTAATAACTTGACTTTCCAAGTAATACCCATTTGTCCGGCCACATTCGCTAAGTCCTGAACACTCGGTACCTCCCACTCGCACACGGCGGTCTTGTTGGCATCATCCACCTGGATCTTCTCCAATTTGAAACCTTTAGGTAACTTCTTCCCTTTAGCCATGTCCACTAGTTGATTGAAAAACTTGGTCACGGTATCCTTCTGGGTGTCATCCCACTCATGTACAACTAAAACTTTTGTCATGTATGATTCTTCTCTCCGGACAATATTAAGACTTTCTGTTGCTTTTTATGTATAAACTATAAAAAGGAAAAAAGTTGCCGAGCACGTATTACTTTGGTGAACGGGTTACCTTAAACGCCACGTACCTTATCATCAACCAACGCTTCCTTTCACTCTCTCCTCCTCCCCCTAAGAACTCCCAGCACCACCAATACGATTCCTACGACCCCCAAAACAACGGAGAGCAGGGACATTGCACCGTAGACCAGGGTGGATGTCCCGGCGTTGACTAAAGCGTACTTCACGGAGAGGGGGAAGGTGTAGTTATTGGTTATGGTAGCTACCTCGTGCGAGCCCATTATTATCACTGCGTAAAACCCGTTGAAGGGTCCAGCGGTCGAGACTATTTGGCCGTTGTCAACGCTCACGGAGAGGGGGAGCGCCCTGCCGTCGGAGTAGCTTATGACCGCCTCACTGAAGTCGAAGGAAACTTGGGTGGATTCACCTGGGGAGAGGTAGGCCTGTCCCGAAATGACGTTGGAAGAGCTTCCCAGATAGGAGACGAAGTAGAGGGTTACAGCCACGAGGAGAATCACGAGTCCGGCTAGCACATAGTTCCTCTTCATCCCTCCCTACCCCTCTGTGTGTCGAGGGCCAGTAGAAGGACTTCCTTTAATTCGTCGTTTGGTACCAGGTTAGTCCTACCCACACAGATGTGGAAGTCCTCCATCCCCTTGAGGAGCTCAGCTATCTTCCTTAGAGTCTCCTCGTTTACACCCCTATAGACGAAGCTCATCCCCCCTATCACTAGGGTCCTCTCACCGCTACTCAGCCCTCCTCTCTCCGTTATAACGTAACCCATATCGGTCTTGGTCAGGAGGCCCTCCTTCACCAATGCCTTCAATGCCTTTGACAGCCCGGCATCGCTCAGACCTGTGACCCCCTTAAGCTCCTTGAACGTCTTGGGAACTCTGCACTCCTCCAAAATCTTGTCCCTAGTTCTCAAGGTAGATCCCTCGCTTCGCTGGTGCGTAGGTTTAGGCTCCTCAGTCCCGATGCACCCTTGTCCTTCTCCTGCACTAGATCAGCGACGCTCCTCACCACCTTCCTGTTCAGGAAGTCTAACAGAGTTTGGTCAACCTCGGTCTCCACCACGTTACCTCCCTTGTCCTCCCTCTTTAGCTTGACCAGGGAGAGTAGTTTGGGGTGGTTCTCCTCGTCCAGTAGGAGTATGACAGTCTCATCTCCCCTCACCAGGCTGTAGCTCAGGCCCCTCTTACCTTTGACCTCGACGTTGTGCACCTCCACCCTCCATCCCTCACCGACCACCTCTCCAACCTTCTCCCTCCTATAAGTGAAGTCACTTGACATAAGTAAAGTTTAGTTAACTGAATTATTAAGTTTTACCGAAAGGTAGCAGAGATGAGACTTTCGCCTAAGTATAGCCCTGTGATCGAGGCCAAATCTAATAACTGCTATGAAAGGAGACCGTTCAAGGATTCTCCACGAACTCGTGCGTCAATTTCGTACGGTAACGTGGAGGAGCGGAGTTGAAACTCTCTAGGATAATTACAGCAGTCACTAGACCTTAACTTGACCACTGGACGATATTTAAGGGAAAGTCCCATGGCTGCTGTAATTATAAGTTTGTAGGATAATTACAAGCTTAGAAAAGAAAAAGAACTTGCGAGTTCCATAAAGGGTCGTCCCCCAAGGTTTACCTCTCCAAGGTTCTGAACACCCTCTTGGGGTTCTCGTAGGCTATCTTGACCTTTGAACTGTCCTGTAACCCTGTCCTGAGGAACTCCTCCAGGTGTGTCTTAAGCCCCTTAACCCCAGGTCCACCAGAGTCACTGCCGTAGACTACCTTCTCCTCCACCTCTCCCAACCTGGGAAAGTACTCCAGCAACCTCTTGGGGGGAATGCTGGAGAGGTCACCCATGACGTTTCTCCTTATTCTCAACAGCTGGAAGGCCGTGTCCACCCAGTTGGGTCTACCCAGATGGGCCATGACTATCTTCAATTTTGGGAAGTCCACAGATACGTCATCGAGGTAGATGGGGTCGCCGTACTTGTTCCTGGCGGGGAGGAAGAAGGATGTGCCCGTGTGGATTATGACTGGGAGGCCGTGATCCTGGGAGAACTGGTAGAGTAACTCCAATTGCTTTAACCCCCTCTCCTCCTCCCTGTAGTCGTTCGGTTTAACCCACATGTGGGGAGGGTGGAGCTTGAACCCAGAGACCCCAGCGGAGTACTGGGTCTCCAACCAGTTCCTGGTCTCCTCCAAGGTCAATTGGTTCACCTCCACTCCTCCGACCACAGAGAACCTGTCCGGGTAGTCCTTGCACTCCTGTATCATCCTCACGGGGAAGTCCTCCTTGGCTCCCCACAACTTCCTCATCGGGTAGGCTATTATCACCACGTACTCCAGGTTCGCCTCGTCCATCTCCTTGATGACCTTTTCCTTCTCCAACACCGGTATTTCGTAACCTACCCTTGCCGAGTTCTCCCTCATCTCCTGGGTTATCGCACCCTTCAGCCACAGGTGCGTGTGGGAGTCTATGAATTGCATGGGTAAATTGCCGAGGGAAGGTTAAAAGTGCTACACTACCTGAGGAGCCTTAGCCTCCTCCACCTTCCTGCTTCCTAGCCTGTAGTTCCTGGTGGTGAGGGACACAGCTATGTTGACCACGGCCATGATTATCCCCACGGCGAATATCAAGTCGAAGGCAGTGGAGTCTGGGAAGATCTCCACCATGTAAGTACCGCCGAAGGGAAGAACATAGGCCCCTTGATAAGAGCTCATTATGGACGTAGTGATCACGGGCCCAACTGAGGAACCTATGTTCCTGATGAGCGTGTTCATCCCTATTCCAACACCCCTGTCCTCAGGGGGAAGGGACACAGAGATCATGTTGACTATGGGTATCATGAGGGAGAGTAGACCGACCATGGCCACGATGGTGTCCAGGGTGACGTCCAAACTGGTAGTCCTATTGACTATCATCAGGTAGAACCCACCTATCATGACCAGGGAACCGAAGACGAGGATCGGCTTGGGGCCTACTCTGTTGATCATCCTACCCAGGAGGGGGCCAACCACGAACATGACCAAGGTGGAGGGTGCTAGGGTAAGACCTGCAGATATTATGTCCAACCCAAGCCCGAAGGGTCTGGGAAGTTGAGTGTAGTAGATTACCCCGTAGAACAGGGCCAATATCATGATTCCCGATATGAGCCCAGATAGGTTCGCTACCATAACGTTCCTTATCCTCATGAGTCTCAGCTCTATCACGGGACTCTGGGCCCTAGTCTCGTACCATCCGAACAGGACTAAGAGAGCGAGGCCGGGTAACAGGAGCGAGAGGGAGGACACTGAGAACCATCCCCAACTGGACTCCTGCGTCAAGTACACGAGGAGGAGGATAACCCCAGAGGTGAGCGTTGAGAAACCGATGTAGTCTATCACGGCCTTCTTCCTCACTCCGGTCTCTGGGACTAACTTGAGGGCCAAGAAGAAGAGGATCAGTGATATCACGAAGGCTATGTGAAAGGCGTACTGCCAACCCAGGTCCTGATCTATGTAAGCTCCCACGACTAAACCTAGAGCTGTACCTATCCCCATAGTACCGCTTATTATCCCTTGGGCCGTGGCCACCATCTCGGGGGGCAATATGTCAGTTATTATGGCCAGGGAGAGAGGAAACATGGCGAACCCCAATCCCTGTATGGCCCTAGCCCCTATCAGGAAGTCTATGTTTGGTGAGAACCCTGCTAACACGACCGCCAAGGTGTAGAACGTCATGGACAAGAGGTAAATTTTCCTCTTACCGTAGAGGTCACCTAACTTTCCGAAGACGGGAGACACTGCGGCTCCCACTATAGTGAAGGCTGAAGTGACCCAGGCCACAAGGGTAGACGTTGTCCCGAAGTCCTCCTGAATCTTGGGGACGGCTGGAACCACCATGGTCTCCACATAGTTCACCAGAAGGGAAACGGATATGAGGATGGCCAAGGTCTCCTTGGTTTTCCTGTCCATAGAGTCATGGGGACACGTAACGTATTTAATCTTTTCGATATATCTTTTTGAGATGTTAAACTCACAATGTACTATCAAATGAGACCTTAGGGCGAGCCAAAGGGCTATGGGAAAGCCGCGTTGCCCACGAACATAGCACCCTCGAGTCTTCCTCTCAATTCAGGTAAAGTTAAATATTTAATCATCTACCATCTAACTATGGTGTACAAATGGGTTGCCCTCTCCAACACAACCCTCGGGGTACTCATGGCCACGATTAACGGTACCATCACCATAATCTCGTTGCCAGCTATCTTCAGGGGTATTCAGGTAAACCCCTTAGCTCCCTCATCTTTCCAGTATCTCCTCTGGATACTCTTAGGTTATAACGTGGTCACCGCAACACTACTCCTCTCCTTCGGTAGGCTCTCAGACATATACGGAAGGGTCAGGCTGTATAACCTGGGCTTCCTGATATTCACCTTAGGTTCCGTAGCACTCTCCTTGACTCCCAACAGTGGAGATCTGGGAGCCACGGAGCTGGTGGTCTTCAGGGTAGTTCAGGGGGTGGGAGGTGCCTTCTTAATGGCGAACAGCGCGGCCATACTCACGGATGTGTTTCCTATTAACGAGAGGGGAAAGGCGCTGGGGATAAACCAGGTTGCAGCCTTGGCAGGTTCCCTAATAGGTCTGATCCTCGGAGGTATACTCTCCACGCTTAACTGGAGGTACGTCTTCCTGGTGAGCGTCCCAGTGGGGGCTTTCGGGACAATTTGGAGTTACCTGAAGTTAAAGGACGTCGGGATTAGGAGTAGGGGAGAGGGGATAGATTGGCTGGGTAACTTGGTCTTCGGGACAGGCCTGATCTTGATCCTACTGGGGACCACTTACGGCCTAATGCCCTACAACAACTCCCAGATGGGATGGGGTAACCCAGAGGTTCAGGGAGAGATACTGGGAGGGATAGGGCTCTTGGCCCTGTTCCCGTTTGTGGAGACAATGGTGAAGTATCCCATGTTCAGGCTAGAGCTCTTCAAGAACAGAGTGTTCTCTGCAGCCAACTTCGCTGGTCTCCTACGCTCCATAGGTTACGGAGGTCTCATGATAATGGTGGTCATATTCCTCCAGGGCATCTGGTTACCTCTACACGGCTACCCCTATTCAGAGACACCTTTCTGGGCAGGGATCTACACAATCCCCCTCATGGTGGGTTTCGTCACTGTTGGGCCGTTGAGCGGTTGGCTCTCAGATAGGTACGGGGCGAGGACCTTGGCTACCGCCGGGATGATCCTGGTAGGACTGGGCTTCCTAGCACTCTCCACACTTCCCTATGACTTCAGTTACCCCATTTTCGGGGGTATACTCTTCCTCATAGGCGTGGGAAACGGGATGTTCGCCTCCCCCAACACGGCCTCCATAATGAACAGCGTCCCGGCCAAACACAGGGGTGCTGCCTCTGGGATGAGATCAACCCTACAGAACACAGGACAGACCGTGAGCATAGCCCTATTCTTCACCATAGTTATAATATCCCTCAGTTCGTCCCTGGGTCCCTCGTTGGCACAGGCGGTGAGTCAGGCCGGTGCACCCCAATTGGCTCCAGCGGTGGAGAGGGTACCGGTCACAAGTGCACTGTTCGCGGCATTCCTCGGCTACGATCCCGTCAAAGCACTCATCTCTTCCCTTCCCCAGTCCCTAGCCTCCAGTATACCTCCATCCGCAATACACATAACGGAGAGCAGAGGCTGGTTTCCCAACGCCATAGCCCCAGCCTTCATGGAGGCCATGAGGGAGACGTTCTACTTCGGGGCAATCCTCTCCTTCATAGCTGCAGTGTCCTCAGTCATGAGGGGCAAAACTAAAATAGTTTTGGAGGGAGGTGAAAGTCATGCAGAGAGGGCAAACGGACGCTGAGATCTTCTACAGGATATCTAGGGTCTACAAGGCCATAAAGAGGGAGTTCAACCGTAGGTTGGAGTCCATGAACCTCACCTATGTCGACTTCCTGGTACTAATGAACCTCAAGGATTCCCAGAGATCCATGGTATCCCTGGCTAAGGAAATCCTCATGACCCAAGCCGGGATTACCGCTGCAGTGGACAGGCTAGAGGAGAGGGGGTTGGTCAAGAGGGAGAGGGACTCGCAGGACAGGAGAGTCATTAACGTGAAGATAACCCAGGAGGGGCTAAAGGTCTTGAACTCTTCCCTTCAAATATACACGGAGATGGCGGAGGACATACTCAGGGACGTTAAGGAGGATGACAAGGCCAAGTTGGCAGAGCTCCTCGATCTACTCCTTTACAAGATGGCGGAAAAGGAGATTAACTTTTAAACTATTCATAGTCTAACAATGTTATGGAGGAAAAGGTAAGGTATAAGAGTTTCGACGGAAAGGAAGTCGAGGCCTTCCTAGTTAAGGGGGGAGATAAGGCTGGGATAATAGTAATATCCGAGATTTGGGGGCTCACCCAGTTCATTCAGAACGTGGCTAGGAGGTTGGCGTCCCTAGGTTACACGAGCCTGGCACCTAACCTATACTCAAGGGAGGGAGACCTCTTCTCTCCTGAGAACATATCGGGGGTCATGAGGAGGTTCTTCTCGATTCCTCCAGAGAAGAGGGGAGATCAGGAGTTCATTTCAAGGATAGTAGCAGAACTAAACGAGAGGGAGAAGAGGATTTACGAGACGTTGGTAGTCAACAGGGCGAGCACAGAGGACAGGATGCTCAAGGATCTCGAGCACGGGTACAATTACCTCAAGTCAATGGGCATAAGCAAGTACGGTGTCATAGGGTTCTGTATGGGAGGAGGTCTATCATTCCAACTGTCGACGCAATTACCCTTCGACGCCACGGTCGTGTATTACGGAAGGAACCCAAGGAGTATAGAGGACATCTCGAGGCTCAAGGGACCTGTCCTGGGAATATATGCCGGAGAGGACTCAGCCATAAATCACGGTGTGCCGGATATGGTGAGGGCCATGTTTCAGTACGGGAAAGAACTGGAGATGAAGATCTACCCCAAGACATATCACGCCTTCGCCACTGAGGGAGGACCGGTCTACAACGAGGCCGCTGCGAAGGACGCTTGGGACAGGACTGTTAGGTTCTTCACCAGGATTTTAGGGTGAGATCATGGAAGGAGGAAAGGTATTGGAGGACTGCTTCCTCACATGGGTGAAGTTACTGGAGATGAAGGAGAAGGAGGAGAGGGGAGGGGAGAATAGCGGAAAGGTAAACTCTACGTCGTGAAACAGCACGCGTGAGGGATCCCTAGCCCTTCAGAGCTAGTCGTGAACAGGCAAAAACTCGCCTAAGGAACTTTAATGATGAGGGAGTCCCCAGTTTACAAGGATTATACATATAATCTCCCGTGCCTAGGGTTACAGACAAATTTCAAGTAACTATCCCTAAAGAGGCTAGGGAGAAGATTAACCTGAAGCCTGGTGAGGAACTTGAAGTCATAGTGCTAAACGATAACGAAATTCTTCTAAGGAACAGCAGTTATTAGATTTCGCCTCGACTTCAAGGCTACACCTAACGAGAAATCCCATAACTGCTGTAAGGAAAAAAAGTAAAGAGGGCGAAAAACCCCTTAGAAATACTCATTGGTAAGGAGTCGTGGGAAGAGTGGATCCCTGCGAGTTCAAGGGGAAGTGACTGCCTTACCTTCGCCCCGTTGGACTCATCATCGTTTTAGGTATTTTTAAAATTTGAACCAAAAACTTTAGAATAGGGTCATCT
>Ga0208314_100479_pt1 | contig 14852 bp, 3 predicted proteins | sample OSPB_Mat_host_9__FD_187144 | JGI IMG/M metagenome (GOLD analysis project Ga0208314, IMG submission 187144) | Extremophilic microbial mat communities from Yellowstone National Park, USA - OSPB_Mat_host_9_15 (SPAdes) (version 3) | ecosystem: Environmental > Aquatic > Thermal springs > Hot (42-90C) >...
CTAAAATGAGGAATTGAAAGACTCATCCCTGAGGACACGGGGGTCCAGAAGGTAGTGTGTATCCTAAAATGAGGAATTGAAAGAACGTAGGCCAACCTCTTGGCCAGCCACCTATGAGTATCCTAAAATGAGGAATTGAAAGAGCATGGCTAGTGCGGCCTCGGTGAGCTCCTGGATCCGGTATCCTAAAATGAGGAATTGAAAGATTTTGTCGTCATGGTTGCAATCAGGGCACGTAACGAACCCGTATCCTAAAATGAGGAATTGAAAGGGGTGGAGTGGTAACACTGTTAACCTCCAGCTTTTAGCTGGTATCCTAAAATGAGGAATTGAAAGTAATTACCTAAACCCTTGTAAACTGACCTTTTCGCCTTAAGTATCCTAAAATGAGGAATTGAAAGATGTCTATTAGCTCACTTAAAAGGCGTAACCCAATTAACATGTATCCTAAAATGAGGAATTGAAAGATTCTCTCCGTTGTGTAGACGGTGAACTCGCCGAACGAGTATCCTAAAATGAGGAATTGAAAGAAGCATTGTTGGTACCTCTGGGTGCTACAAGGTTGTTTGTATCCTAAAATGAGGAATTGAAAGTATATCAGTTATCTTCTCCACCTTATTCCTGAAATACTGTATCCTAAAATGAGGAATTGAAAGTCTACCACTGAGGCAAATGGGTCGGCAAGTCTCATCTTCTGTATCCTAAAATGAGGAATTGAAAGGGGCTGACGCGTTGTTATGCTAGACTGTTCACGTAGTGTATCCTAAAATGAGGAATTGAAAGTGGCTCTCCTGGGGTGTGGGGGGCTGAGGCTGTTCGTCTAGTATCCTAAAATGAGGAATTGAAAGTCCTCCCTCGAGGTGGAGTGTGTCCAGACCTCGGTATCCTAAAATGAGGAATTGAAAGAAACCTCAAACGCAAGACAGTTCGTCCAGCGCTTCAAGTATCCTAAAATGAGGAATTGAAAGACCGCGTTGGCCTTACAGTTATCGGGAAGCACGGATGACCTGTATCCTAAAATGAGGAATTGAAAGCAACGTCGATCGCCTGTTTTACAACGAAATAGACGCGTATCCTAAAATGAGGAATTGAAAGCCAATATAGGTGGCCTGAATGGGTAACCTAACCAAACTCAGTATCCTAAAATGAGGAATTGAAAGACGATATAGCGCGCATCAAATGTAACCCGAAGAACTTCGGGTATCCTAAAATGAGGAATTGAAAGCAAGTTCGGGGTCCTCAATCTTGATCAAGGCTCTCCACCCTGTATCCTAAAATGACGAATTGAAAGTCCACGTGCTTGCGTTCACCGATAACAATGCGTGCGAGTATCCTAAAATGAGGAATTGAAAGCAAAGTATTTTTTCCGCATACTCAAGTTTTCGATTTTCGGGTATCCTAAAATGAGGAATTGAAAGTCGTAAGTAGCAATAGCGAACTTTGTGACTTCCGTCCGTATCCTAAAATGAGGAATTGAAAGAGCTGGTGTGTAGGGGACGCATGAGCGGGATAACCCCAGGTATCCTAAAATGAGGAATTGAAAGATAGCTCCATCATCTTGATGTAACTCTCTGAATGGGTTGGTATCCTAAAATGAGGAATTGAAAGAAGATAAGGGTTGGCGATGATTATGACGTTGATATATTGTATCCTAAAATGAGGAATTGAAAGAACACAGCCATCTCTAGAAGTGTTTTCCCCTCTGGGTATCCTAAAATGAGGAATTGAAAGTTCGTTAGTGGTGTTCAAAACGCTTTCAGCAAGGTGTTGTATCCTAAAATGAGGAATTGAAAGAAAGAAAAAGCACCAACAAAAACCCAATCCGAAACACCATGTATCCTAAAATGAGGAATTGAAAGACCCACACAACCCGCTACTATGGTTCACGTCCGTCGTATCCTAAAATGAGGAATTGAAAGACATATATTGTATCGCTTGGACTCAAGTTTATTAGTATGTATCCTAAAATGAGGAATTGAAAGCTTATACTTGTATTGTTACCAGCTAATGATAATCTCAAATTGTATCCTAAAATGAGGAATTGAAAGGATACGTTTTCTTTTGTTGGTTTTACATCCACCTCTTCATGTATCCTAAAATGAGGAATTGAAAGATGTCTATGCCATTTAGTTCTACGTATTGATGACCACTTGTATCCTAAAATGAGGAATTGAAAGTTACCTTAATCTACATTGGTACCGCGTCCACCACATTGTATCCTAAAATGAGGAATTGAAAGTCCTCGAATCTGGGTGCCTCCTGCTCAGCCTGCCTGATTGTATCCTAAAATGAGGAATTGAAAGTGAGTTGGGTAACAAGGACACTTGCCAACATCTTCATTTGTATCCTAAAATGAGGAATTGAAAGCTAACAAGCCTAACGATGTCCATGATACCTAATAGTTATGTATCCTAAAATGAGGAATTGAAAGTGGTTAAGTGCGACTCTAAGGAGAGGGAGAACATAAACAGTATCCTAAAATGAGGAATTGAAAGGCTCTACAACATGGAGGCGCAGCAACTCACCCCGCAAGTATCCTAAAATGAGGAATTGAAAGTAAACCCAAGTAGGCTAACCTTTTGGCTAGCCACCTGTGGTATCCTAAAATGAGGAATTGAAAGATCACTGGTCCAATTCACGCTGTCACGCCTCCGCGTATCCTAAAATGAGGAATTGAAAGGGTTTAAATGCCAATGCGTTTACCAATACACTTAACACAGTATCCTAAAATGAGGAATTGAAAGATGAGTAGGTTATCACAGTTTGAATCAACAACCGCAAGTATCCTAAAATGAGGAATTGAAAGCATTATCCGCTTGAACACAGGGTAATCCCACTCGAGTGGTATCCTAAAATGAGGAATTGAAAGCATCGTAGGCGTCATTCAACCCATACTTAGCTAGGTAGGTATCCTAAAATGAGGAATTGAAAGCCTTCTTCCTGGCTGCTCGCCCAGGACGCACACTTGTATCCTAAAATGAGGAATTGAAAGAAAAAAAAAGGAGAAGTGAAGAACTCATGAGAAATTATGTATCCTAAAATGAGGAATTGAAAGCGTGTATATTGTTTGGTGGTCGGAATGAAAACCACGTATCCTAAAATGAGGAATTGAAAGGCACGTATGGAACCCTCGTCGGGAGACCAGTGGCTCTGTATCCTAAAATGAGGAATTGAAAGTCATGCCCCCACAGGCGCCGCCTCCACGGGGCGGGGTATCCTAAAATGAGGAATTGAAAGCACCACCATTCATAAACGTCTTTTGCACGATGCAGGAGATGTATCCTAAAATGAGGAATTGAAAGTGAACATATCTGTTACGTTTTTAACCTCTTGGAGGGGTATCCTAAAATGAGGAATTGAAAGCAACATATACTAGTTCGATGCGCCCGCTACGGTTGCATGGTATCCTAAAATGAGGAATTGAAAGAACTCAAAATCGAATCCACAGTCATGGCACTTGAGTATCCTAAAATGAGGAATTGAAAGACTTTACTGCACCAAATCCATCAGTGAGGTGAGGGTTGTATCCTAAAATGAGGAATTGAAAGTTAATAATTCGGAGGAGTTTGTGCGTGTTTTGGCTGTTGCGTATCCTAAAATGAGGAATTGAAAGCCAACTCTAGTTTTTCAAGTCTCGAGATATATCTCCTAACCGGTATCCTAAAATGAGGAATTGAAAGAAAAACGAAATACTAGTAGCACTAATTGGGGTAGCAGTAGGTATCCTAAAATGAGGAATTGAAAGACATCATTAGCAGCGGAGCCGAACACGCTCTCCACTGGTATCCTAAAATGAGGAATTGAAAGGTGTTATCGCGTAACCATCCCATTCAGTTGGAGACTCAAGTATCCTAAAATGAGGAATTGAAAGATAACGTCATGGGGGTCGTTCACACTTTTAGACGGTATCCTAAAATGAGGAATTGAAAGACGTGTTCTCGCCGAGGATCAAGCGGGGGGTCCGCGTGTATCCTAAAATGAGGAATTGAAAGAATAATGAGCCAAGCACCCATGAGAAACACCACTTCGGGTATCCTAAAATGAGGAATTGAAAGTTGAATATTCCAAACGCACGTAACCTCACTTTTTCACCGTATCCTAAAATGAGGAATTGAAAGTTTGTTTTCATGGTTTTTACACCTCTTAGGTAGGTACGCTGTATCCTAAAATGAGGAATTGAAAGGCTTCATACTTTGAGTTACTAGTAAGCGTCTGAATGGCAAGTATCCTAAAATGAGGAATTGAAAGAGGGATTTTTCTTACCCTTACACTTGACCCTAAGCGATTCTGTATCCTAAAATGAGGAATTGAAAGCCACAGTTTTGCTAATTTTGTATTCAGCTGAACTTTCAGTGTATCCTAAAATGAGGAATTGAAAGAGTAGTGTGCCCCTACCACTCGTGCTCCCCGAGTGCGAGTGTATCCTAAAATGAGGAATTGAAAGTGCTGGACGGTGCCTCTCAGCGTGTTGATTGTAATATTGTGTATCCTAAAATGAGGAATTGAAAGACGTGGTGTGGGGTGGGCAACTCACTTTTAAAGTGAGTATCCTAAAATGAGGAATTGAAAGCTCCGTGGAGTACAACGCTAGGCGCCGGCACCTTGTTAAGTATCCTAAAATGAGGAATTGAAAGCTTTTAACTACGTATATGTATATGTCGCCCCCACTTGTGTATCCTAAAATGAGGAATTGAAAGACGTCTATCTAGCGTGGACGGAAGTCACAAAGTTCGCTAGTATCCTAAAATGAGGAATTGAAAGAAGTGTACGTGGAGGGCGACCCAACCGTGCAGGGCTACTTGTATCCTAAAATGAGGAATTGAAAGTCGATAACGTCGCCGATATCTCTAAGGAATTTATGTATCCTAAAATGAGGAATTGAAAGGCATATCTCAGGTACCGGTCTGTCGCGGATTACCTCGCGTATCCTAAAATGAGGAATTGAAAGGCTCGAGCACGGAGACAAACTGCTGCTGCACCTTATTCATGTATCCTAAAATGAGGAATTGAAAGTTACGTTCTATGATGGAAACTATGAAGAAGTATACGGAACCCGTATCCTAAAATGAGGAATTGAAAGCCTCCCTGACGAGTCCAGGGTGCACCACTCCCGGCACAGGTATCCTAAAATGAGGAATTGAAAGACCTGACACCCATGTCGAGACAGCTGTTCTATGAAGCAAGTATCCTAAAATGAGGAATTGAAAGTTTAGGTGCTCGCTTCCATGCGCTTGTATCCACTCAGCCTTGTATCCTAAAATGAGGAATTGAAAGCTAAAATGGTGTTTAATAGTTTCGTCAGGATTGCGATATGTATCCTAAAATGAGGAATTGAAAGGAGCTGGTGTCGTCAAAAGAAATAACTGCAAACTTAAGTATCCTAAAATGAGGAATTGAAAGAATTCTTTCTCCGCGTGCATGGGGCAACGGAGGTCAAGTATCCTAAAATGAGGAATTGAAAGGAAGTGGAGACCGATGTGGGAACCTTCTTATAGATTTTTATGTATCCTAAAATGAGGAATTGAAAGTGAGTTATACGGAGACGATGTGTATTATATAAGCGGGTATCCTAAAATGAGGAATTGGAAGACGTGCTGGGTGCCGGCGCAGGCTACTTCCTATTCCACCTGGTATCCTAAAATGGGGAATTGAAAGAGCAATCGAAGAGCGGTGGGTTGCTCGGCGCTTTAGAGTATCCTAAAATGAGGAATTGAAAGTAAACTGCTCCTTCACCGTCGATTGGTTCTCCAATCATTTGTATCCTAAAATGAGGAATTGAAAGGAGCTATACGCAGTATGGCGGCGCGGCGAGCGCAACCCTCAGGTATCCTAAAATGAGGAATTGAAAGAATTAGACGTCATGTTTTGGTCGTATATCGTATATTCGAGTATCCTAAAATGAGGAATTGAAAGATTTGACCACTAGGGGAACTCGAGAGACCAAGCAGGTATCCTAAAATGAGGAATTGAAAGTCAAAAGTGCCAACTTCGATAAACCCTTGTCTTGTTCGCGTATCCTAAAATGAGGAATTGAAAGTCGCCCTCGGCGACGCGGGGAGCCCGAAACACTATCAGGTATCCTAAAATGAGGAATTGAAAGTATAATGTCAAACTCTATTATTCCTTCAAGCCAACTACCTTGTATCCTAAAATGAGGAATTGAAAGTCGATGAGGATGTGCATAAGGAGGCTGACGCCCAGCTTTAGTATCCTAAAATGAGGAATTGAAAGCACCTTCACCATCGTGGTCGTCATAACGCCTTGCAAAAGGTATCCTAAAATGAGGAATTGAAAGTAGTAGCATACGTGAGCAACAACCCATGCTATAACGCTCTGTATCCTAAAATGAGGAATTGAAAGACCTATAAGCCCCGTAAAGAACCTACCAACGCTTGAGAACACGTATCCTAAAATGAGGAATTGAAAGCCTTGGGAATAATAATATCCCTCGGATCCGTGGTGTAAAGTATCCTAAAATGAGGAATTGAAAGTGCACACCCCGTCGAGGCACGTGTAGCCCGAGCAGCGTATCCTAAAATGAGGAATTGAAAGTGCTGTATAGCTCTAATATCAGGTAATCCAACCAGACCGTATCCTAAAATGAGGAATTGAAAGACTGTGCTTTTTCGCGCTCCTCAGCCTCCTTCTTCGCTTGTATCCTAAAATGAGGAATTGAAAGTGGTCACGTTCAGCGCCGCCGTGGTGAACACTGGGGTATCCTAAAATGAGGAATTGAAAGGACTCCATGCTGATTAACGGCTACGAGTACACCCTGAGTATCCTAAAATGAGGAATTGAAAGTATAGTTGGCTTGGTGGCCGCCTACATTGCGGGGTGTATCCTAAAATGAGGAATTGAAAGTTGACTATCTAAGTAGTTAAGCCTTATTTTGCCTACGTATCCTAAAATGAGGAATTGAAAGGCCTAAGCCTCAGCCCCAGCCTCAGCTGAGGAAGATTGTATCCTAAAATGAGGAATTGAAAGGCGGAGGCGCGCCGCGCACCCTCACGCACAGCGCTCCCCAAGTATCCTAAAATGAGGAATTGAAAGTGTTTGCTGGCTTTCACCTTGGCTACTATTTTCGCTAGTATCCTAAAATGAGGAATTGAAAGATTTATACAGGTATGGCCACGCTTCCTTTGAGTGGGGAAGTATCCTAAAATGAGGAATTGAAAGGAGGGCGAGCTCGGGGGTGTACCCCACAACTGGGTACGGTATCCTAAAATGAGGAATTGAAAGAAGTGATACTTGATAATGCGACGGGTACATACATCCTTTACGTATCCTAAAATGAGGAATTGAAAGGATAACCTTCCCCACGAACCCGCAGTATGTCCTTGATTCTGTATCCTAAAATGAGGAATTGAAAGTAGATGAGCAGAGCGCGGAGCTTGTTACACACTATGATTGGTATCCTAAAATGAGGAATTGAAAGGTTATCAGAGCCCCCACTTTGTTTCTCTATTTCTTCTTTCTGGTATCCTAAAATGAGGAATTGAAAGTTAAGGTAGTCATCAGTTACCTGTTTGTCTGGTTTAACCTGTATCCTAAAATGAGGAATTGAAAGGTACCACTTATAACACTGAACCCCCATTGGCTACCGTGTATCCTAAAATGAGGAATTGAAAGAGGGTCTACGCGCTCTAACTCGAATATTGAACCACAGTTTGTATCCTAAAATGAGGAATTGAAAGTTTTGAGGGTACAGACTATACACGTCGCTGTGAGGATAGGTATCCTAAAATGAGGAATTGAAAGTAGAGGTAGACATGTCACAGCAACGGGAACCCATGGTATCCTAAAATGAGGAATTGAAAGTGGAGTGGTGGGACACCCCCCACCCCTCCCCCTACACCAGTATCCTAAAATGAGGAATTGAAAGCCCGCGTCCAAGAAGAGACAGGGTCGATTAACTTCGACCCGTATCCTAAAATGAGGAATTGAAAGATCATATTGTTAAGCTCATTAAACTTATCCTCCAGTATCCTAAAATGAGGAATTGAAAGATTTTTTACTCATAGTGCTACCGTGTTCACCTCTCTGGTATCCTAAAATGAGGAATTGAAAGGCTGGAGCCCGTGTAATAGCAAGGTAACCACAACCGTATCCTAAAATGAGGAATTGAAAGTAATAGCCTTCTACTTCACCTATTGCTCTCCTATCTGTATCCTAAAATGAGGAATTGAAAGAGCTCCAATTATGGCAAACAGGAAATCAAAAGGCTGTGTGTATCCTAAAATGAGGAATTGAAAGATTGAAGGAATTGATGCCCACTTATAGTTTTATCGTGAGTATCCTAAAATGAGGAATTGAAAGTACAGTAGGAGCGTGCAGGCGTGGTACAACAAGTTATGTATCCTAAAATGAGGAATTGAAAGCGGTGCGTCTCCTCATCCCCGGGGTGCGGGGTGTGCGTATCCTAAAATGAGGAATTGAAAGGGTCTGTAACAAACCCATTATCAGGTTCATCATCCACGTATCCTAAAATGAGGAATTGAAAGATGGGTCCACAACTAGAGACACAGCCCCCCCCTCCCGAGTATCCTAAAATGAGGAATTGAAAGACATGAGGAAGGTCGCGCAGCTCAAGAAGAAGCTGCGGTATCCTAAAATGAGGAATTGAAAGGAGCTATACGCAGTATGGCGGCGCGGCGAGCGCAGTATCCTAAAATGAGGAATTGAAAGGTTGAGACACTGATCGGGCCACACACTGTTAACCGCGTATCCTAAAATGAGGAATTGAAAGTAGTTCGATCACCCTATCAAGGGCGTCACTGAGCTCGGTATCCTAAAATGAGGAATTGAAAGTATTTTAGCTGAGTCTCCCTCATCCGCTGTGAATTTGTATCCTAAAATGAGGAATTGAAAGGTGGTTACTAGATACGTATAAAGCCAACTATGGATTAAGTATCCTAAAATGAGGAATTGAAAGCTTCTTTCCCAGAGGATAAAGAACGGGAAGGTGAAGTATCCTAAAATGAGGAATTGAAAGACAAGTTCGTTAAAGGAAACATGAGGCTTTACCCAAAGTATCCTAAAATGAGGAATTGAAAGGAACGAAGAAAACCGAAACTGTGGACATGGTGGTAGCGGTATCCTAAAATGAGGAATTGAAAGATTATAATTTGACATCGGGTCTATCACGATAACGTAAGTATCCTAAAATGAGGAATTGAAAGTGAGGTCAAAAAGCAAAAGATGGCCAGGTATGCCTCTTCCTGTATCCTAAAATGAGGAATTGAAAGCAGTAGAACCCTCTGAACACTCCAGCTAGACGCCTAGTATCCTAAAATGAGGAATTGAAAGTTTTCCCGTAAACCATTGGCGCACTTTGAGAGAGTTGAGTATCCTAAAATGAGGAATTGAAAGTTATCATACCTGTAACGTACTCAGCAAACAACTCTTGCCTGTATCCTAAAATGAGGAATTGAAAGCTATCTTCTGGTACATCAGGTGTAGCATCTACGAGGTATCCTAAAATGAGGAATTGAAAGTCGAATATTTTCTGCAGGTCGAGCCCAAGCTTCTGTATCCTAAAATGAGGAATTGAAAGTTGTGAGGGTGTAGCCTAAGCGCTCAGCGAACCTCGTTGTATCCTAAAATGAGGAATTGAAAGATGTATTCGTAACAGCACTTGTAACACTAACAGCAGTATCCTAAAATGAGGAATTGAAAGTCACTGAGGGACGCGGGGAGGAGAGAGTTGTGCACGTATCCTAAAATGAGGAATTGAAAGTTATTGGCCTAGTTATATTCATAGTGGCCTCTGTCCTGGTATCCTAAAATGAGGAATTGAAAGAAAACTCCCAAACCCCCAAACCAATTTGATAAACGCCTGTATCCTAAAATGAGGAATTGAAAGAGGATCAGGTCAACTCTGGAACATACAACACTAGTATCCTAAAATGAGGAATTGAAAGCCATCCATCCAGTTCACTGTTGGTTCGCCCGTTGGCGGTATCCTAAAATGAGGAATTGAAAGGTGTTTAGGGTTAGGACGTTTTCGCCTTCTTTTGGAGTATCCTAAAATGAGGAATTGAAAGGACATGTTTCTTCACACCTGTTTTGGCGCGCTCAGCCTCGTATCCTAAAATGAGGAATTGAAAGGCGTGCAGCCAGCAGCCATCCCCGCAGCCCCAGCCCCAGCCCGTATCCTAAAATGAGGAATTGAAAGTGTATCACTATATTCCAGCACTCGTTTTCTTCATGTATCCTAAAATGAGGAATTGAAAGCTGCTTCTCGTAGACTTTCCTCATTATAAGATACCTGCATAAGTATCCTAAAATGAGGAATTGAAAGTGATTATAGCTGAATTATTCAGAGTTGAGAACCGCGTATCCTAAAATGAGGAATTGAAAGGCTGAAACACACAAGCATGTGCAACAATCACATGAAGTATCCTAAAATGAGGAATTGAAAGAAGATGGGTTCGTTAGCGTCGTTGGTCACGATGCTACTGGTATCCTAAAATGAGGAATTGAAAGGAAAGGTGTAACCGCTATGGTCAATGTTGCCGAGAAACCTGTATCCTAAAATGAGGAATTGAAAGTTTTTTTCACCTCATTGAACACTCTCTAATGCCCATTCGGGTATCCTAAAATGAGGAATTGAAAGATAGACTGAACACTGACGCCACGCATTAGCGCAGCCTGTATCCTAAAATGAGGAATTGAAAGGGGATGAGTTGAGGCGGGTGCAGGGGAAGTGGGCGGAGGTATCCTAAAATGAGGAATTGAAAGACTCCGAGTGTTGAGGCTATTCAGTCCGACTTCTACAAGGGTATCCTAAAATGAGGAATTGAAAGGGATAGCTTGGTGAGCTACCCCTCAGGTAAACAAAAGCTTGTATCCTAAAATGAGGAATTGAAAGTTGACGTCACCTTCAAGTGTTCTGTAAAGTTCGCTCATAGGTATCCTAAAATGAGGAATTGAAAGTATACTCAACACCAACTACATTAACCAAATCCGCTACTAGTATCCTAAAATGAGGAATTGAAAGTATATAATATGGCATAAGATTTATAAAAGCTTTTCGGTAAGTATCCTAAAATGAGGAATTGAAAGTACCCATTTTTTCCTACCCTGCGGAAGGGGGCAATATACGCGTATCCTAAAATGAGGAATTGAAAGACTTAATCACTCTCTTCTAACCGCTCAATCACTGATAGCTGTATCCTAAAATGAGGAATTGAAAGTCACCACCACTCTCCTTCTACTGCGTCACTAATTATTTCTTGTATCCTAAAATGAGGAATTGAAAGAGAGGCATAACACCAAGAAAAACCCAATCCCAAGATTTTTGTATCCTAAAATGAGGAATTGAAAGGTGATAACATCCCGCACTTCGTCAAGCGCTACATCACGCGTATCCTAAAATGAGGAATTGAAAGTTAAGACTTTCCCAAACCGATCTATTAAGTCTTCGTCAGTATCCTAAAATGAGGAATTGAAAGTAGTTGGTTTAACATATCACAGGCAAATAGACCACGATTAGTATCCTAAAATGAGGAATTGAAAGTTAGGGTATTTGCTAAAATATGTAACGAAAAACCTGTATCCTAAAATGAGGAATTGAAAGTTAGTTGGTCGAGGGCATCGTTGGCCGCAACTGAGGTATCCTAAAATGAGGAATTGAAAGGTGAACCTAGCCATTGACGGGGAATATAGGTTTTCGTATAGTATCCTAAAATGAGGAATTGAAAGTATATACGTGAACGCATTGAAGAATGGCTCGAAACCGGTATCCTAAAATGAGGAATTGAAAGTAGTTTTGCCTTTGGCTGATATCTTCACGGCACAAATGCTTGTATCCTAAAATGAGGAATTGAAAGCTCTACTTGGCTTTGTTCTAGTTGTGCTAGGTGCTGGTTTTGGTATCCTAAAATGAGGAATTGAAAGACGTATTGGTTGGCGCTCAGGGTTTCATTGTGTCTGACGGTATCCTAAAATGAGGAATTGAAAGGTTATAGGTAAATCCACGACGAGGTAGGGGTACAGCGTCATGTATCCTAAAATGAGGAATTGAAAGGCGTACCCCTCGCCCTTTACGTTTATTTTCCGCAACTCCTGTATCCTAAAATGAGGAATTGAAAGTGGGCAGTGGCCTCATGACCCACAGCACTTGTGAAGCCGGTATCCTAAAATGAGGAATTGAAAGAAGACGAAGGTGTAAGTCTTGGTGGCGCCTAGTGCCTCTGTATCCTAAAATGAGGAATTGAAAGTTTAACTTGATGTAATACCCTAGTTGCAACTCCCCCATAGGTATCCTAAAATGAGGAATTGAAAGACAACTTCACCCGCTTAGGCATCAAGCGATTTACCCCCACGTATCCTAAAATGAGGAATTGAAAGAGATTTATCGGGTCGTGGTCTTCACTTGTAATTTGAGTTTGTATCCTAAAATGAGGAATTGAAAGATTATTACATTAAGTTTAAGCTCTTCGCTCATGCTTCACGTATCCTAAAATGAGGAATTGAAAGTGTTTTGTAACGGCTTTTTGCTCTAGTGTGTGAAGCGTATCCTAAAATGAGGAATTGAAAGCTATGGGTTTGGGTTTCAAGGTTGGGCATGTTTCTTGTATCCTAAAATGAGGAATTGAAAGTATTTCACTCAACGCTATATCCTTTACGGCCATCACGAGTATCCTAAAATGAGGAATTGAAAGTTTTCACTCACCTTCTCCTAATCCTCCTTACAGGGTGTATCCTAAAATGAGGAATTGAAAGCTGGGAACGCTTTACTACTTCTAAGCTCCTCTATCCTTTTGGTATCCTAAAATGAGGAATTGAAAGGTTAGAAGGGTCGAACACCAAGAACCCTAATCTGCGTATCCTAAAATGAGGAATTGAAAGGATAAAAGTTGTGTGAAGGGATTGTTCTCGTTGTCGTTGAGTATCCTAAAATGAGGAATTGAAAGGGGCAAAGTGCTTTCTAAGGCGGATAGCGAATATATTGGTATCCTAAAATGAGGAATTGAAAGTCTATGCCCACGAGCTCGGGGATCCTGACCTCAACCTGTATCCTAAAATGAGGAATTGAAAGACCCCAGCTATGTCGAGTAAAACTAACCACGCATTTCTGTATCCTAAAATGAGGAATTGAAAGACGGCTTCAAATTCGGAATTTGACGTTAATGTTTGTATGTATCCTAAAATGAGGAATTGAAAGTTCCGTCTTAAGCGTTTTCATGCGGTATCCCATCAAGGTATCCTAAAATGAGGAATTGAAAGCCCTTCAAGCACCCAGTACACCTACTACCTCGACTGGGTATCCTAAAATGAGGAATTGAAAGTCGTATAACTTTGACTTAAGCACTTTTTCAGGTATCTCCAGTATCCTAAAATGAGGAATTGAAAGAGATGTTTACGCACACTATATAAATAGCCCGGAAAAGTATCCTAAAATGAGGAATTGAAAGTTCATCAAGGTGGTGGACATGTGTAATATCTATCCAGTATCCTAAAATGAGGAATTGAAAGAGCATGGTCATAGTCAAGCGGTAGACCATACTGGTGTATCCTAAAATGAGGAATTGAAAGCATTCATGAGCAACGGTCAACTCGTCCTCATCACCGTATCCTAAAATGAGGAATTGAAAGAGTAATATACAGTCAACATCACCTTTAACCACTGTAACGTATCCTAAAATGAGGAATTGAAAGTTCTGATATTGTTCGCGCTCGAACAATATGAATGGGTTCGGTATCCTAAAATGAGGAATTGAAAGTTGAGCACCCGTTTATGGTCGAATTCGAGTTTGTATCCTGTATCCTAAAATGAGGAATTGAAAGTTGCATGCCAAAAAAGTTTTGGGTCAAAGCCAGACTGAGCCAGTATCCTAAAATGAGGAATTGAAAGCCTCGAACATAGGGGAACATCAGTTTGGCGCCGACTGGTCTGTATCCTAAAATGAGGAATTGAAAGATATGGGTGAGTTACCACCCCCGCCACGTGGAGGCGGCGGTATCCTAAAATGAGGAATTGAAAGGAGATATAACTGCATGCTACGCACTTGTATTTTTCATTCGGTATCCTAAAATGAGGAATTGAAAGTCCTCGTCCCATCCTTCGACGTGCTTGTTGACTATCTGGTATCCTAAAATGAGGAATTGAAAGTTCATCGAGTTGCAGAATGATAGTCAGGCGATGAGAGTATCCTAAAATGAGGAATTGAAAGCTTGAATGGCATGGACAGTCGCAAAGGGGCGCGCTATTAGGTATCCTAAAATGAGGAATTGAAAGATTAATAATAATAGAGCTATAATAGTCTTTCCCTTTTTTCCCGTATCCTAAAATGAGGAATTGAAAGAACTGACTGGGTGGTGGATAGTGGTGCCTCGGTGTGTTAGTATCCTAAAATGAGGAATTGAAAGCTCTCTTCGAGAAACTTTTGGAGGGGCGCGCTTTGGTATCCTAAAATGAGGAATTGAAAGAATAGTATATCGCCGTCCTCCTGAGCTCCTCCTCTACCTTGTATCCTAAAATGAGGAATTGAAAGCGCTAACCTGGTTGCTTTCCTGCGTCATGTTTTGGTCGGTATCCTAAAATGAGGAATTGAAAGCCTCCCTATCCTACGAGCCCCTGTCCCCAAACGACCCCGTATCCTAAAATGAGGAATTGAAAGATTTTAATGCAATTGGTCATAGCTTTAGCTTCACCTTTTCGTATCCTAAAATGAGGAATTGAAAGATAACGTATTTACCTAGACACATGTCTATAAAACATAGTATCCTAAAATGAGGAATTGAAAGATTCACTACATGTGGCCACCTCAGCTTTTCGCGTATTCTAAACATTGGTTATGCAGGACCGCCTTCTACGGCTGCTGGGGTTGTTTCATAATCCTTATGAA
>Ga0208314_100483_pt1 | contig 14796 bp, 15 predicted proteins | sample OSPB_Mat_host_9__FD_187144 | JGI IMG/M metagenome (GOLD analysis project Ga0208314, IMG submission 187144) | Extremophilic microbial mat communities from Yellowstone National Park, USA - OSPB_Mat_host_9_15 (SPAdes) (version 3) | ecosystem: Environmental > Aquatic > Thermal springs > Hot (42-90C)...
GCGTGTAACCCATATCTCTCGAAGCTAGGCCGGTTGAGTTAAAGGGTGAATCGATCAATCTAGCCGGAGCCACCGGAAATCGCTCCGCCTCCAGCCCGATCTTCCTCAACTCAAGGCCAGCCCTAGGGTGGAGTAAAACTTGACCAGTGCCCTGTAGCCAGCGGAACGGGAGTTAAGTTTGGCGAGCTCGAGAATGTCCTTATTCTCCCTGGCCACATCGAAGTAACTTATCCTTACCGAAGGGTAAATCAATATCCCTCCGTAAGAGGCGGTCAGCCTCAAGTCCAGGTTGAGTGACGAGACGGCAGGGCTGTAGCTCTCCCTCAATTCTACCTTGAACTCTTCACCCAATTTGCCCAACTTGGCCACATCGGTCTGTATCTCCCCACTCAACCTCTCCTTTACCTTAGGGAGGGTGTCCCTTAGAACCAGCTGAACTAACCCCCTCAGGAGCTCCTTCTTGGCTATGGAGTATTTCTTCATCCTCCCGACCTCCGTGAGGTAGGGGTTGCACACTCTCCTGCAGGCTTCACCCATGCAGAGGAGACAGTACCTCCCGAGGAGTATCCTGGAGAGTATCTCCCCGGTGAGTTCCACGTCGTAGAAGTAGAGAAGTTTTCCTTCCCTCACAGCCCTATCCATAAAGTCCGAGAACCTCCCGTCGTTCTTCACCGAAATTCCCTTGATGAAGTTCAGGATAACCTCCTCTCTATCCTTCCAGTTCGACGACCCTATCTTGAACAGGTATTCCTCGAGGCTCCCTCCCTCTACCACCTTCAGGTAAGGAACCACTCCCCCCTCGTTCCTCACCATCTCCTCCACTCTGGCAGTTAGTCCCTTATCTCCCCTCTTCTCCACTATGTAGCTCACGTCTACCCCCTCACCGTGGAGTTGGTGCAATGCCTCGTCCAAGTTGTCGTACTCAGGAGTCTTGGGAGTCAGGGTCGTGACGAGGTACTTGACGTCCTTCCCTTCTTCCCCTCTCCTGATGAGCCTCCCGAGCCTCTGATAGAACCTCAGGGGACTCTTGGGTACGTCGGTCATGATCAATAACCTCGCCTCGGGTATGTCAACTCCTTCCTCACCCACCACGGTGGAGATTATCACGTCCACCTCTCCTCTCTTGGCCCTCTCCACTATCTCCCTCCTCTCCTCCTTGTTGGAGTCCCCAGTGAGCACCCTGAACTTGGACTCCTCAACCCCCAACTTCCTCAGGGCCACAGCGAACTCCTGGGCCGTGGCCTTCCTGGAAGTGAATATGAGCACTGGGCTGAACTCCTCCACCCTGTAGGTGGAGAGGACTTGCATGATCGCCCTACCCTTGTGTCCCAACTCCTCTGAGGAGCAGAGCCCCAGGAGGGGCGTGGGGTTCTCCACCTTATCTGCGAGCTTCTCCAGGCTCTGACAGAAGGCCCTCCTCCCGTAGCTGTAGAGGGTCGACTCCAGGAACCTCAGGGTGTCCTTGTTCCCCTTCACTTTCCCCTTCAATAGCGACTCGTAAGCTACGTCCTCTAGGCCGTCCATCTCGGAGTCGAACTGGTCAGCTATGGCCTTGGGTGGCCTGAAGGAGGGATCCAGAGCTGATAGGGTCTTGAAGTCGTAACTCAGGAGGGACGGAGCACCGTACTCCTGGTAAAGCCTGGAGTCCAGCTTATACCTCTTGGACGAGGGCAGTAGGGCTGTGAAGCCCAGGATCTTCCTTGGGGAGAGTTGGGATATGGCCTCGACGTACCTTGGATCACCGAAGAGGTGGTGAACCTCGTCCACGATGAGTGCATCCACCTTGGGAGAACACTTGGAGGCCGTGAAGGGAGTTGAGACCACCAGGTCCCTTCCCTCACGAAAGCTAGTACACTCCCCCTCGTACTCCTTTCCTGACTCGGGGAAGACCTTAGACCAGAAGTTCACGTGCATCTGATCGCACAGGAGCCTCGTGGGCTCCAGGACTACCACTCTCTCGTGGCCAACGGACCTCAGGTAGTGGGCTAAGGCCAGTTCCACAAGGGTCTTTCCAGACCCTGTGGGCATGGAGACCACGACGAAGTCACTACTTTTGATGGCCTCAACGACGTCCTGGGCCACCGCCCGTTGATAGGGATAGACGGTGAATCCCAGGGACTCTTCGACGAGGGTTCCGAAGGTCTCCATCCAGCCCATGGCCCTAAGATTGAGGAAAGGAATTAAAAAGGTGATTGGGGCTCGTGAGCCTCCATCATCCCAGAAAACGACGGCAGGCTCTCGTTTAACTTGAGATTAGACAGTAGTTATGGGATTTTTCGTCGGATATGGCCTTGAAGTCGAGGCGAAATCTAATAATTGTTAGATTAGATTTTGAATTTCTGGGAAGTTCTACGGCGACCCTCGTCAAGCGACTCGAGGGGTTTGGCGTGGGTTTAAAGGTCTAATCGTGAGATGCCTAGCCAGGGCCCGATTTAACCGCCCTTCAGAAGTAGCGCCCTCGAAAATTCACGAATCTTGACTGGCCGAACCGAGGAGGCCGAGCGACTTCCCTGTGAACTTAGCAGTATTTCTGCAACTTAAGACTCTCCTCCAGTGTCTTATTGAAGACGTCTTACGAAGATCATGGTGGTTTAACCCAAGATATTACTTTCCTTGGCAAGATGAAATCCAATAACTACCACATTGTAATCCATTTATTTCTAATATGATTAATATAATTTACAGCAGTTATTACATTTAGCCTCGACTTCAAGGCTACACTTAACGAGAAATCCCATATCTACTGCAATTTAGTTGTGTGTGTCGAGTCCTTATTTCCGTAACGGTGTCTCAGTCCAAATCATATTGAACGGCCTTGAGGATCGTGAATTCCCTTCCTGATATTCAACTAGATTATCGATTTAAGGAATTTGATTTATACACCCTTATTTTTGCCGATCTTCAAGTTTGCGGAAAAGTATTTATAACAAGAAAATAGGATATTAACCATGGCTAGTCCTCAAGAATTGGACGGTGTGTCCAGATTAAGAGGAGGCATAGTGTTTTTGTTCGTGGCAGCCTTGTTCGTCTTCCTGGGCATAGTGTTGATCGGTTTATCCCCTATCGGTGTCGTCTTTGTCGTGTTGGCGTTCATCTTCGCCGTCATAGCACTGATAAGGATGTACGGTGCCTTCTCTGCCCTAAGCCCCTACGTTCCAAACATGAACCTTGGGAAGATAGGGATAATACTTAGCGTAATACCCTTCGTGAGCCTAGTGGGAACCATATTGGTAGGTATAGCAATATACTTCATAGGTGACAGGTATCAGGAAGGCACGGTGAAAGTGGGAGGAATATTGGCGGCAATCCCTGTAATTTCCTTCATAGGATACATAATATCTTACATTGGTCTAGGTTCCGTATTGACCAAGATCCAGAGCGGGCAGTACGTCCCTCCAACGACGGGTTTAGGACAGACGACTCAGTCGTGGGGAGGAAGCCAGCCTGCACAGGGACAGACAGGGAGCCCACAGGTCTATCAGGTAGGTGGGGGATCACTGAGGGGAAACGTCGCCCAGTTTCAGCTCTACAGCAACGGTCAGCTCACCATAACTAGAGTTTCTTTGGAGGGTGTAGATGTGGCTCCCACCAGCGTACAACCCTCTTACCTTTTCCCAGGCAACAACATGATCACCGTTACCTTCTCCAGTCTACCCTCAACTGTGGTGTCGGGGAACCAGTACAGGCTGAGGATAGAACTCAGCGACGGGAGTGTGGTGTACGCCACAGTAACAGCCTCATGAATTAAACCGTTTTTTGATTGTCATTTTGATCTAAGACTGTCACTTATTGACGTTGAGCTGCACTATGTTTACCCGTGGCGTAACTTACCTTCTTTAATACTTCTAATTCCGCCACGGGCCCCCTCTCATGGGCTGAATCCTTTTTCCCGTTAATAGAAATCTTTTTGTATCTGTTTATAACGAATTTTCGTTGATAAATAATGATCTCTCACTCGATGTGGGCTATGCCCAAAAGGGTGGGAGTGATTGCAGAGATGTGAGCCCCGTGCCGTTGGGCTCAAAGGAGTCCCATGACCCACCTACAGTAAGTAGGTGGTTGAGGGCTAAGTCCTTGCACTCGATCATGAATGAACATAAAATGATTGAAATGAAAGTATAGGGACAAACGGTCACACATGCTCACCCTCAAATCATTGGGGCTAGTCGAGGGAAACACCCTACCTTCTTGCGTGCGTCCCGGAGGAGTCATGTTTACATTCCCGGACGAGCAACTTCACCGTGATCACTCGACCTCCCAGGGTCAGGTCGGCGGAATAGACACCAGTGGGTATCCCTTAAACATCACCCTGTAATCAAAGCAAAATCTAATCAGCAGTCACGGGATTTTTCGTCAGGTGACGGCCCCAAAGCCAAGGCGATATCTAATAACCGCTGACTAGAGAAATGCTGTTAACAATCTTTGATCTCGCCATGATATAGGACCTCATTCAAGGGAGACTCCCGTTACCGCCAGGTTAACTTAAGGGAGCACTCAAGTAGTTGGTGGTGCCCTCCAGGGAGAACCTCGAGTTGACGACTCGACCAACTGAGAACTCTAGGAGAATCCGGTTGGAAACCTGGAGAGGCGTTGGAAAGCCCTTCCTTAACTCACCCTAACCAGAGCACTGAGCTAGAAGACAAGGGGGATTAGTCTCTTCTTCCTCCAGGACATCCTTAGGTACTCCTCACCGAAAGCTGATATGAGTTCCTCCTCCCTCCTGATCCTCAGGATGTAGGTCAAGGTCGTCAGGATCAGAGCTGAGACCACTGACAAGAGGGAGTGGGCCAACACGGATAACCCCAGGATAGCGAAGAGGCCCCCTGTGTAGGCCGGATGTCTCACGTACCTGTAAGGCCCCTTATCCACGAGGGAGTGGCCGTCCTGTATTTCCACCATAGGTGAGAAGAACCTACCCAAGGTCAGGATGGCCTACACCCTGAAGGACTCACCACCAATTACCAAGGTTAACCCGAGGTAGTCCAGGAGGGGTGAGGAAGGTTCACGCTCTGAACCTAACGCGTTCGAAGGCTAGTTAATCCCATTGATTTCAGGAAAATTAACCCAATATCTTTTAAAGTGCACACTTTAAATTACCCGTGTGTCGAGGACTTATTATGGGAGAGAACTTAAGGAAATTGAAACCTGACGTAACCCTAGACCTCCGAGGGGAGCCCTGCCCTGAACCTCAGATAGAGATCGTGAAGAGGCTGAACCATATGAGGGAAGGTCAGGTACTCGAGGTGGTCACAGACGACGAGCCCCTTCAGACCACCGTACCAGAATTGTGTAAGTCTAAGGGGTACCCCTGTGAGGTAATCAAGGAGGACAACATCACCTTCAGGATAAGGATACTCAAGAAGTGAGAGGGACTCCTCGCTTACCCTTCTTCAAGATGGGACAGCCCAGGTTCACGAGTTCGGGGGAACCTGCACGTTTAAGAAGTGTCTTCACTCACGCGAATGAAAGGGTAGCTTGAGTCGAGCTGGCCCCGCAGATAAGGGGATATGGGGGAATCGGTTAAGTTGATGAGGAGGGTTCGTGGGATCGAAGGCCTGGATCTCCTTGGAGTTCGTTGAGCTCACGGTTAATCGAGAACGACTAGCAGGAGATAGTTTAGAATAAGCGTCGAGTCGGGGGCCGTCCCTCAGGACGTAAATCAGGCCCTAAAAGTAGTTAGGATCCTCGTTGAGCTAAAGATTTATCCGTCTACTCTACATAGATACCGTGAAAGAGGATCCCTTAGCTCCCCTCCTCACCAGGTTACGTTTCATGGACAGGTTGGCAGGGAAGGCCTTCCGCATCATGTTCCTCCTCGGAAGGGGGGAGAACGTGAGGGCCAGCTCCCTCTACCTCCTCAGGAAGTTGAAGGGCCCCGACACAGCACCGCAGAGGGCACTCCTCTCGGTGGTCTTCGCTTCCATGGGGGACGAAGAGGAAGCCCTACGGTTGGCCTCCCCTGAGATCAAGGACGAGATAACCCATAACTTCTCTAACCTGGCGCTCTGCATCCTAGGTAGGGAGCCTCTTCTGGGTGCTCTCACAGAGCCCTGGGTCCTCACTGCCTGCTCCCACGTCTCACCTGAGTACGAACCTCTCGCGGGATACAGGAGGTGGCTCGAGCTGAGGGACTCCCTCCCTACCCAACTGGAGTACCAGAAGTCCTTCGTGATATCTTGGACCGCCATGAGGGACCGGAAGACCACAGGTGGGGAGGAGAACGTCGAGGCGTCCCTGGAGATGCTGAAGTTATCTCCACTGGAGAGCCCAGAGGCCAAGCTTCACACTTACACCAACCTTGCGGTCTCACTGATGCTGTTGGGGGATGACAGGTACGAGTACTACCTCGACGAAGTTAAACGTGGGACTGAAAACGAACACGCTCACCTCAGGGTCATGGCCTATCAATCGCTCATGGAGTTTTACGCCAGGACTGATGATGAACAGGAGACGATGAAGATGGCCAGGGAGCTCAAGAGGAGAGCGTCCAAGGTGGCCACGTGGATCATGAGCAAGGAACCGTTCAACAGGTCGTGGCTCCTCAGGGAGGTCTCCCTAAACTGCCTCTCCCTGGCCAAGGTACAGTACTGGACAGGAGACCTCTCCACCTCCAGTACCATAAGGAGGTTAATCTCCTTCTTGAGGAGGTCAGAACAGTTGCCCGTCATATCCACATTCCTGGGCCACCTGAGGGACGTGGAACTGGCGTTGGAGCTGGGCTCAAGGATGACGGGTCACAACCTTATGAAGGAGGAGGTGAGAGACATTGCAGTGGGACTTGCTTCAGTCTACCAGGGAACAGGGGATCCCAGGATACCTAAGTTAGTGAGGAGGAATCGTTTGGCTATCCCTCCGTTCCTGAGACACCTGGGGTGTTCGTCACTGGGCGAACGCCTAAGAGTCGAGCTAGGATATTGTTAATCTACCGTTTGTCCCTACACTCTCATTTCAATCGTTTCATCTTGAATCATGATCGAGTGCAGGGACTTAGCCCTCAACAACCTACCCGACTTCAAGGTAAGTCATGGAACTCCTTGGAGCCCAATGGCACGGGGCTCACATCCCGGATCACTCCCACCCTTTTAGGCATAGCCCACATCGAGTGGGAGTTCATCTTTTATCAATATAGACATAATAAACGGATATAAAAACATTTATGTTAACATGAAAAAGTATTCAGCCCAGACTTTCAGACATCGCTTGCTTGATAGGGCTGAATCCTTTCTCACATTACAGCAGTTATGGGATTTTTCCTTAGGTAGCGCCCTGTAATCAAGGTAAAATCTGATAACTGCTGTCACATTAATAGAAATCTTTTTATATCTGTTTATAACGAATTTTCGTTGATAAATAATGATCTCTCACACCGATGTGGACTATGCCCAAAAGGGTGGGAGTGATTGCAGAGATGTGAGCCCCGTGCCGTTTGGCTCGAAGGAGTCCCATGACCCACCTACAGTAAGTAGGTGGTTGAGGGCTAAGTCCTTGCACTCGATCATGATTCAAGATGAAACGATTGAAATGAAAGTGTAGGGACAAACGGAAAACACGACTTCACGATAAATCCCATCCGTACTCACTGTATACCTGGCCCTTCAATAGGCCCAGGTCTATGGCCTGCCTCACGTAGGGCACGACGTTTTCAGGCAACGCGGAGACCTCGAACCACCTGAGCTCCCAGGCCTTCTCAGGCTCCATTAACGTGGGATCTCCTCTCCACTTAGTGGACTTGAAGAAGAAGTCCACCCTCTCCTGGTTCTCGAATCTATGCATCACGTGAACCAGGGAAACGTCCTCTCCCTCCAGCTCTATCCCAGCCTCCTCCCTCGCCTCCCTGATCATGGCACGAGTCGCTGACTCTCTCGCCTCAACGTGTCCCGCTATCACGCTCCACCAACCGTCCCTGTAACCCGTGTTCTTCCTCATCTGCAAAAGTATCTCTCTTCCTTTTAAGAGGAACAGGTGCACGGACAAGATCTGGGGGTATCTAGCCATGGTCTTCCCTTCCCTCCCGCTGGAATTAAACGTTTGGGCCTGTGAACTTGTAGGTATAAGGTTTCTTATAAGAGTTTGGGATCATCAGGATCACGACTAGATGTCGATCCTGATCCCCACCAAAGTCGCAGGAAAGGTGGTACAAAGCTACGTAGTCCCGAAGGGCCCTTGAGAAAACTCCTGAATGTATCCTTGGTTTGTTTTCGACTCATATACGTCGATTATTCTCTTAATCTAGAGAAAACTCCTGAATGCATCCTTGGGCTTCCCCTAGATTCAGGCTAGTACTAGAGGGAAAGTCCATCGAGTTCTGCTAGATATTTAACCTTGGGCGATAAATTAGATCTTATGGCTAGATTGTCCACAGGCATTCCTGAGTTCGACAGGCTCATCGAGGGGGGAATACCCCAAGGTTTCTTCGTGGCGCTCACGGGCGAACCGGGTACCGGGAAGACCATATTCTCCCTGAGCTTCATTCATCAGGGCCTGAAGGATGGAGACCTGGGGATCTACGTGACCACGGAGGAGAGCAGAGAGTCGATCCTGAGACAGGCGAAACAGTTCAACTGGGACCTGGAGGGTTACTTGGACAAGAGGCTCATAGTTATAGACGCCCTAATGAGGGAGAAGGAGGACGAGTGGTCCCTCAACGAGCTCAACGCCGAGGAGTTGGTCCAGAAGGTCATTCAGGCGAAACAGAAGCTGGGCTACGGTAGGGCCAGGCTGGTCATCGACTCCGTCTCTGCACTCTTCCTGGACAAACCGGCCATGGCCAGGAAGATAAGCTACTACCTGAAGAGAGTTCTGAATAAGTGGAAGTTCACGATCCTTGCGACCTCCCAGTACGCCATCACCACCTCTCAGGCCTTCGGCTTCGGGGTAGAGCATGTGGCGGACGGGATAATAAGGTTCAGGAGGTTGGTCAGGGACGGGAAGTTACACAGGTACATCCTGATAGAGAAGATGAGGCAGACCAACCATGACAAGTACGTCTGGGAGATAGACGTTGTCCCCGGGAAGGGGGTAGTGATCCTGGGGAGGATGCAGGAGAGGAAGGAGGACTATGCCCTACCCAAGAGGGTTATGGACAAGATAAGGGAGGCCAACGAAGACGCGTTCAGGTGAGACTCCAGAGCTCTCTACCTCGAGCGACAGTTACGGGACTCTCCCTTAGGGCTTACCCACAAGCTAGGGGCAGTTCACTGAGTGTTGCAGTTACGTGACTCCTCACACTTAATGGAGAACCTAAAGGCTGTTTTTAACCACTTCAGGGACGAACTCAACAGTAGATCACGGGACTTCCGTGAGGGAAATACACGACGTCCATGTCCCGTACGTGTACTCTTCTCAGAGTATCACTAAGCGTTTGGGAGGGCCCTGACGACGAGATGGTGACTCTGAAGACCCTAATTATCAATAATTATCAATGGAGTATATCAGCAGTGTTTCAACTAAAACCTGTTCCCTATTAACCGGAACGCCCCGCTCTCCGGAGCAGTTGTGTGATTTTCGCTTGAACTGACTCCCCGTCATTGAGCGAAATCTAACGACAGCTATTCGACACGTCGGGTTAGGGCGGCACAATTCGATACTCAGTTTCCAGGCGACGCCGTGACTCTCGTGGGACGCTGGGACTATATGAACAACGCTTCTCTCATCCCCTCGAATATGACGTCCCCCGTCACTGTGCTGGCGGGATCCTCAATCCTATCCTCCCTACTGAAGGGAGTTATTCTCCCCCTGTCGACCCCGAACGCCTCCCTCAGTCTCCTCCCCCATTTCCTTATCGAGTATGCTTTCTACTTTCCACATTAAAGGGTTTCTGCGGAACTCTCATCGGACATTGAAGTAAGTGAGGCAGGGAAGGACTACTTAGACACAGGAGTTTTCTCGTGGGCTCATGTGACGGTAAATGGATTACAACAGTTATTAGATTTCGCCTTGATTTCAGGTCGATATCCAAGGGAAAGTCCCATCACTGCAGTCGTGAGAAAACTCTCCTCGACCGAGCTAAAACTTAACTTGAGTGAGTACCACGGGGTCCTCCACGACCCAGGTCTCAAAGAGCTTTTATGGCGTAGCAGTTACCAGATTTTACCTTGATTACAGGGCGCTACCTAAGGAAAAATCCCATAACTGCTGTATGGTGGAGGACGAGCTGTCGACCGTCACACGAACAAAACTCTCTATGTCATACTTTTGTCAGAGACCGTGAGGACGTACATATTCAGCCTTATTAGCATCTTGATTCCAAACCTTTATTAGCTGTCCCTCCTTTGTGGTGAAGTACTTTATGATGGACAGTAGTTATGGGAATCTCCCTTAGGTGTTGCCCTGTAACCTAGGTGAAATCTAATTGTTGCTGTAACTTAACCAGCTCGATATCGAAGATAGTGGAACGAAATCCCGTGGAACACGTAGATGCCGAAATTTTATTAAGAGTCCCCGCGATCTCTTAAACATGCAGAAGACTTTTCAGGGAGTGAACGTAAACCTTCAGCTCCTAGCCCAGAACCTGTACCAATGGTTCATCTCCAAGGGATATCAGGCCCAATTCTACGGTGCTGGGAACTACTACATAGTCCAGGCCAAGAAGACCGGTTTGCTCAGACACCTCTTCGCAGCGGACAGGGCCTTTACCGTCAAGTTGTTCGGAGGACAGGGGTACCTTGAGGTTAACACCGGACTCGCCAACTGGGTTAAGGCAGAGGACGTGACGGAGTCAGTTCTAGGAGACCTAATACTGGGTCCCGTGGGACTGGCGGTGGAGGGTTTGGAGAGCCTGTGGAACATCGAGATAGAGAGGCAAATAATGTCGGAGGTCGAGAGGCTTATAAACTCTGGGATGGTGTCAGGCCCTTACCCAGGTCAGTACGGCTACCCTGGAGGACAGCCAAATTTCCCTGGTGCGCAACCTACCTACCCAGGTTACCAACCACAGGGATACCCACAAGGGCCCCAGGGTTACCCACAGTATAAATACTGCAGGTCCTGCGGGAGTCAGAATCCTCCGAACGCAAGGTTCTGCTCCAACTGCGGTACTCAGCTCTAGTCGAGTCCTTGACCCATCTCACAAACACCTTTTTCCCTAGTATCTTGAAGGTTAGAGTAAGGGTCAAGTTTCGGTGTTGTAGCGTTGCTTTCCGCCACGGCGTAATCTAATGGTCGGTCTAGGGCCCAGTGAGGGAGCTGATCTCATTAGAGTGTAACGATTGCCTCCAACTGTAACCGTTTGTCCCTACACTTTCATTTCACTCACAGCAGCTATGGGATTTCTCGTTAAGTGTAGCCTTGAAGTCGAGGCTAAATGTAATAACTGCTGTATTCGTAATAAAAACGAATGACAAGTTTTGCCCCTTCTAGGGGCATGATACTATTTTCCGATGTTGAATTATGTGCTCAGTGCCCTACCTTAAATTTCCAGCCGAGATGACTAACTTTTATATTCTTTTATTATCAACTGATTTTGTGGAGAGGTTATTGAGACCTAAGGAGGGCAGGAGCTCACCCTCAGCTTTTACTGTCCTCCTCCCTGAACTCCGTAATCTCAGCCTCACTGCCTAGCCTGAAGGAGAACACGTAACTTTTATCTCCGTTCCTGGCCACTCCCTTCCTCCCCCTATAGTTCCCCTCCAACTCCAGGGAGTCTAACCTGTCCCACCCAGTCCTCCTCAACACCTCTTGGATCACGTTCTTGTAACCCCTAGCACAGTGTTCACAGCAGAAGAACGTCCTCTTTCCCATTACTTCCTCCCAATGGTTGCCCCAAGTGGAACCACAGAGGGCACATCCTTCAGCCAAGAGACCTCGCCCTCTCCAACCTGGCCAGGAGGTAGGAATCGAAGGCCTCCCAGGCCTTGAGCGCTCCGACTTTCAATTCGTGGGGATCAGCGTGTTCACTGGCCAACTCCAATGCATACTCCGAGTGTTTCACGTCCTTATCGTACCCCTCCCTCAAGAACTCCACCACCTCCCTGGGATATCCGGACTTCAAGATGGATGGGTCGAAGTAAGTGTATTTGGCCCCGTAATCCCTCACTCCCCTGTGGGCTATGAGCTCCAGGCTGTGCATGGCCCCGCTCACGGCCTCGGGCGATAACGTCCTGGAGAGTCTATCCAGTTCAGCTAAAGCGTCCCTGGTCCTCTTGAGGGGTGGAGTGTTCACTATGTCCTCCCTCCTCATCCCTAGGGCTACCCCCATCCTGATCAGGAGTTCCAGGTGAGGTGGCCTCCCCTCACAACCCACGTATTCTTCAGTTATGTTCTCGGCCTCCATTCGTCTTATCTCCTCCACTTTAGTTCTGGAGATGACCGTGGAGAGGGAGATCACCCATTGTCTCAAGAAGTGTTGGTGTTCCAAAACGTAACCGAGCAATACCTCCCTAGTGGGCCTCTGCATCGCCTCCACGAAGGGGTGGGGAGGATCCCCGAAGAACCTCTCCACGAACCTCCTCATGATCCACTCCTTGGGCTCTCCCCTGAAGAACTCCTCGAGCCTGACCCTAACTTCCTCCACTTCCATTCTCTTTTTTGAGATGTTCCTGTTGAGCCACATGACGTGTATCACGTCACTCCTGTAGGCCTCACGGACCATGTGTGAGGCCGTGGAGTCGTAGTCTCCCACTTCGTTCAAGCAGGCCGGACAGATCATAGCGGAAACTCCTCCGGCAGTTGAGCCCTCAACCTCCTGTACCTTTCAGTGCTTCCGTACCTCTCCTTGAGAGAGAGGAGGACCCTCTTGGTGAACTCCGGGTCCAGCCCTCTGGCCTCACTTATCATCCTCACGGTACTCTCGAAGTCCTCCTTACAGGCGTTGTAGCACCTCACACACGCCTCGAGCAAGTAAAAGTAGTCTTCCATGATTAGAAGTCGCATTCGGGGAAAAAAACTCTTTCCTTTTCCTCTTTATTTTCCAGAGTTACACGTCAACCTCGATCCAACCGTTGTTGTCCCTGACCTGGTAGGTCTTGAGCCCCAGCTTCTCCTTGGGAGCGTCCTTGGCGACGTAAGGGGGCTCCAGCATGTTCCCGGTCCTGAGGTCGAAGACCGCATCGTGACATTTACACTTGACGGTCAGGGAGTCCTGGTCCAGGATTCCCAGGATGCACTTGGCGTGGGAGCAGACCGCATCTATGCCGTAAAACTTGTCCCCTACCTTGGCTATCAGGATCACCTTGTCCTCCACCTTAACTGATGCGTACATCGCCCTCTCCAGGGCCTTGGAACTTATGGTTCTCTTCCAGACCATGAAGCTTCTGGGGTCTCTGTTCATAAAAGCGTTAAATTATACGGGAGAGGAACGGGTATGAGGGAAAGCTTATACCCTCAGGGAGTTAAAGGCTGGTCTAAACGAATTCCCTTCCACAGGTCATTCGACCGAGTCATCAGCGTTCAGGCTAACAACCTCGATCTTGGGACCAGTGATCTGCCTCAACTCTGGGGCCACGTGGGACGGACACGACGAACCGGTACAGCCATCACGACCGGTACGGGACGAGATCCTTGAGACCCTCAGAAGGACGTTTAAGCTTCAGTTACGCATAATAAATGAGAGCTGATGGGTTGGATCAGGTCCTTCAGGTTCGAGGACGGAAAGGTCTCCCTACGCTCCGGGGACATGGGGACTGAGACCTACTCCTTCACTCCCAGTGGAGTTCACTTCATCAAGGTGTTCAAGGATTTCGTCTCCATGGGTTACCTCATCCCTGGGAAGGAGGCAGACGACCTCCTCTATGAGGAGTTCACCTACACTCCTCCGATCCAGAGGCCCATACTCACCAGGAGGTTTTACGCCAGATCTAAGAAGTTGAGGGAGAGGTTGGCCACGTTGGACTCGGTGAAGGACTTGGACGAGCTCCTAGCCGAACTGGAGGAGGAGAGTCAGAGGAGAGAGGAATGTATCAAGGAGATGAGGGAGAGGCTACCGAGAGGAGCCCCCGTAGACGAGGAGTGTGTGATCCAGAAGTGTTTGAGGATGACTGCGTGGAGAGAAGCGTTTCAGGAGTGCCTGAGGGAATGATCAAGCTCAGCAGTTATGGGATTTTCCCTTGAGTACCGCCCTGCAATCTAGGCGAATTCCAATAACTGCTGTCAATCTGCCAACCGCAACACCGTCACCTTGAACCAGAACCTGACCTCCTCCCCTGGGTTTAAGACCTTGAGACCGAGCCCGTTGTGATATGCGTCGGGTGCACCAGACATGGGCTCTATCGCAAGGGCACCGGGAACCCCAGTGAAGAGTTGCAGGAAGTCCATGTTCTCCCTCTCTATCCTGAGGGTGGAGTATGAGGAGGATAGGGTGAGCTCTCCTGGGAGGAAGAAACAGTCGTCGTACTCTCCGTTAAGTATGACGAAGTCCTCAGTCTCCCCCGTGGGGATCTTCTCCCTCGTGATACATCTCTTCCCTACGTTCGGGCTCAGGGACCAGTTCCCCCTGACAAGAAAGTAGGGATGGGTCCCGACCACCAGGGGAGCCCTCCTCTCTCCCTCGTTCCTCACTGAGGCCCTCCACGTCAGGGATTGCGGATCCAGGGAGTATTCTACCCTGATGAGGAGGGGGACAGGGTAACCCTCGTGCTCCAGGAGCAGGGATAACTCGGCTCTCTCGGGATCGACTCTCCGTTTGTCCCTACACTCTCATTTCAATCATTTTATGTTCATTCATGATCGAGTGTAGGGACTTAGCCCTCAACCACCTACTTACGGTAGGTGGGTCATGGGACTCCTTTGAGCCCAACGGCACGGGGCTCACATCTCTGCAATCACTCCCACCCTTTTGGGCATAGCCCACATCGGTGTGAG
>Ga0208314_100490_pt1 | contig 14699 bp, 10 predicted proteins | sample OSPB_Mat_host_9__FD_187144 | JGI IMG/M metagenome (GOLD analysis project Ga0208314, IMG submission 187144) | Extremophilic microbial mat communities from Yellowstone National Park, USA - OSPB_Mat_host_9_15 (SPAdes) (version 3) | ecosystem: Environmental > Aquatic > Thermal springs > Hot (42-90C)...
GATAAGGTGAACTCCGATAAGGTCGTGATTATGACCGATAAGGAAAGAACTCCCTCTACTAAAATTTCTAAAGTTTACCATTATGAGGACTTACTTAAAAGTAGTTCTCCGAATTACGACTTCCCTGTAATCGATGAGAAATCAGCTTGTTTTGCTTGTTACACTTCCGGTACTACTGGAATGCCTAAAGGAGTTTATTACTCCCATAGGGCTATAGTATTACATTCTATGGCAGTAATTCAAGCCCTTCCGGTAAACACTAATGACGCACTTTTACAGTTAGTTCCTATGTTTCACGCAAACGGTTGGGGATGGCCTTTTACAGCTACCATGGTTGGAGCTAAGCAAGTATTTCCCGGGCAATATAGTTTAGATAACTTAAAGCCTATCATTGATCTGCTTATAAACGAAAATATCACAATATCTAATGGAGTTCCAACTCTATGGATAGCAATTCATAACTATTTATCGTCACTAAAAGATAAGCCTAAATTTAACAATTTGAAAGTACTTATAGGTGGAAGCGAGCCCCCTTTAGCCTTAATAAGGGGACTTAAGGAATTCGGAATAGAGGTAATACACGGTTATGGGTCAACCGAAACTACACCACTATCCCATATAAACGTAATAAAGTACTATTTAGGATTGAGCCAAGATGAATATGAAGAGCTAAAATCCAAGCAGGGAATTCCAGTATTTCCAATACAGAGAAAAATAGTCACTCCAGACGGAAGAGACGCTCCTTGGGATAATAAAACCGTTGGAGAACTTTTAGAGAGAGGGCCTTGGGTGGTTAAAGAATATTATAACGACCCAAGAACGTTCGAATCTTTCATAGGAGAGGGTTATGAAATTTGGTGGAAGAGTGGCAATGCTGTTACTGTAGATCAGTATGGTTATATAAAGATAGTAGATAGGCTTAAAGATCTCATAAAGAGCGGAGGTGAGTGGATATCAAGCGTAGATATGGAGAACTTCTTAATGGCTCATCCTAAAGTTCTTGAGGCTACAGTAGTTGGCGTTCCTCATCCTAAATGGCAAGAGAGACCTTTAGCTTTTGTCGTTGTAAAACCAGAGTATAAGGGTAATGTGACTAAGGAAGAACTTTTAGAACATCTATTAAAGAGATTTGCAAAGTGGCAATTACCCGAAATAATTTTCACAGATTCCATTCCTAAAACCAGTACTGGTAAGTTCGATAAAAAGGTATTGAGGGAACAGTATAAGGACTATTTCATAAAAAGAGAAATTATAGAGTAAGTTCTTGATAAAAGTTCACGTTCTTTTTCTTTTAATTTCTTCAATTACTGGCTTAGATAGTTCTATAAGCGTATAGAGGGCATCGGGATTGGAGATTGAGTCTATTCTCACTGCTTTATTAATATCCCACCCCATTAATATTTTCTTAACTGGAACTTCAAGTTTCTTAAAGTTTAACGTTAAAGGTATATCTGGAACTTGTATAATGTAGTCTGGTATGAAATAGGGACCCAATTCTTGTCTCATTTTATCTTTAATCTTTTGTTTAAGTGATTCGTCAAGAGTTAAATTTCCCTTAAGTACCACGTATAATATAAGGTTATCATAAGCTTCGATTGCCATGCTATTCTGAACTTCTGGAATTGCTTCAACTACCTTGTATATATCTAAGGTACCCATTCTAACTCCTTTCCTTTTTATCGTGGAATCAGATCTACCGTAGATTATTGCAGTACCCCTATCTGTTATCATTATCCAATCTCCGTGCCACCATACATTAGGGAATAAGCTAAAGTAACTCTCCTTATACCACTTATAGTTTTCATCTCCCCAAAAATAAATAGGCATTGAAGGCATAGGCTCAGTTATTACTAATTCCCCCACTTCGTTTATAACTGGTCTCCCCTCGCTATCAAATGCTTTTACACTGACACCTAACCATCTACATTGCATCTCACCAGACCAAACTGGTAATATGGGACATCCTCCTACAAATGCAGTCATTACATCAGTTCCTCCACTCCCTGGGGTTAACCATATATCTTGTTTTACCTTTTTATATATCCACTCAAAACCACTTACACTTAATGGTGCGGCTGTGGATCCTATTGCTTTTAGATTTTTTAAATTATACTGACTTCCTGGCTCTAATGTAGATTTAACACAAGAGTGTATGAAAGGCGCGCTGAGCCCTAAAAAGGTTAACTCTTCCTTTTCCGCTATTTCCCATAGAGGAGTTAAATTATTATACATAGGGCTTCCGTCGTAAAATACAACAGTTGACCCATAGAGTAAGGCATTTACGACCACATTCCACATCATCCATGAGGGTGTAGAGTACCATAGAAATTTATCTTTTTCCTTAAGGTCTAAATGTAGTGAAGCCTTTAATGCTTCGATGAGTATCCCGCCATGACTATGAACAATGGGTTTAGGAATTCCAGTAGTGCCAGAAGTATATATGACCCATAAAGGATAGTTAAAATCTACGTATTCAAATTCAATCTTTTCTTTTGAATGTATCTCGTCCCACCTAACTACCTTTTTACCTTCACTATATACGTTAAAATTTTCGTCCAATGAGGGTACAATGATTATTAACTCTAATGAGGGTAAATTACTTATAAGTTTCTTTACATCCTCCCTCTTATCTACCCTCTTCCCATTATATATGTACCCATCAGCTACTATAAGAACTTTAGGCTGTAATTGTTTAAACCTATCTATTACTGCAGTAACTCCTAACTCTAATCCTGCAACTGACCATATTGCTCCAATACTTGCTGAGGCTAAAAGACCTATTACTGCCTCAGGTCTTTGGCTAATATATCCTACTATTCTATCTCCCTTCTTAACTCCTAATTGTTTTAAAAATGAGGCTAATGAGGAAACTTGCTGAACCATTTCATTCCTACTTATTATTTTTCTTAATCCGTCCTCTCTTCTATAAATTATAGCGGGTTTATCTTTAGTATTTCTGAAGATATACTCAGCATAATTTAACGTAGATCCAGAGAACCATCTAACTCCAGGCATTTGCCTAGAAGAGATAACATTTACATAAGGAGTATGAGAAATTATATGAAAATAATTCCATATAGTTTGCCAAAAATTCTCTAGTTCTTTAACAGACCACTTCCAAAGATTATTGTAATGCTCAATATTTTTCATTGGATCATACGAAATATCGAAATTATATCCATTATTTTTTAACCACTCTATATAATTTGCCATCGTAGATTCCTTAATAAAATCCTCAGATGGTTTCCATAACACTTCTGGCATAGAATATATTTTATCCAAATAGGTTAATAAAAGTTTCATAGGGTTAAAAATGATATTAATGAATCTCGTAAAACTTCTGATAGAACTTTAATATTCTTACGTATGCTTTTTATTCTTAATAAAGTAAAATTTATATAGTACGTTATTCTTAATATAAGTTTAATGGGCATAGGATATGGTGGAAAAACTTTAAGGGAACTATTAGAGTACTCTGAGCAGATATATCAAGAATCTGGTCATTATTGGGGACTAAGATCTCTACCATTATACGAAAAAGATCCATTAACGTGGGAACGTTTAATATACAGACTTAGAGCAATTGTAGTTCTAGCTAGAGAATTAGCATTACATATAGCTGCGTCTCCCATAGCTAGGTATATAGGCGAGACATGTACTGTACTTTACACCCCAGAGGGTGATGCGATAGTTCACTCTACTGGAATACTAGTGCACGTTCATACAATGTCTGAAGGAATAAAATGGATGATAAAAATGAATTATGAGGAAAATCCTGGAATAAAAGATGGAGATCATTTCGTAGGTAATGATCCAGTTTTAGGAAACGTTCATACGACTGATGTTCATACATTAACGCCAATATTTTACAAGGACATGTTAATAGGCTGGGTAGGTACTGTAATTCATCAAGTAGATATCGGTGGCAATTCCCCTGGACACGATATTATAACAGCCACTCAAAGATTTGAAGACGGATTTTACGCAGAAGAGGAGTTAGTATACCGTGACGGAAAGATGTTTCCTCATTATTATGAGAGGTCTAGAAGGAGTATAAGAACTCCTCTATTTTATGATCTCGATGATAAAAGTAGAATAGCGGCAAATGAGATCGTAAAGAGAGAAGTACTGAGAATAGTAGAGGAGATTGGCATAGATAATTAAGAGAAGTACTGAGAATAGTAGAGGAGATTGGCATAGATAATTATATGGAATTAATTAGGGAAGCCATTGAGAAATCTAGAAGAGACTTTATATCTAGAGTTAAGGAAAGATTAATTCCAGGAAGATATAGAAGTGTAACGTGGAATGCCTTAAATGTAATTAAAGAAGCTTGGCAACCTTTTGCAAGAGAGGATTACTTACATGCCGCACCATTAGAAATAATTGTAAATGAAGATGGAACGTTATTTGTAGACTTAAAGGGTAATTCACCCTCTGGCTGGCATTTTTCAAATGCGGGTCTATCTCCTCTAATGGGTGGTTTTTGGGTTACTATGACCCAATTAATAGGTTATTCAGAACTAATAAATGAGGGATTTGTAAGAGCGGTAAAATTTAAAGTTCCGCCTAGAAGCTGGGCTGGTGATACAAGTCCAATATTTAGTAGAAGTGTACCATGGTGGTTGTTAATACCTCAGATGGCAGGATTACATAGAATGGTAGCATATGGAGCGTTTGCAAGAGGATATGTAGAGGAGGGATCGGCTGGAAACACTGGGACATGGGATGCTCCACAAGGTGGAGGATTTACAGATGGGAGTACGGGAGATCCACCTAACATTTATTTCCCTATCTCAACCTTTGAACTCTCTAGTCAAGGTCTTGGAGCTAATGCAGTAAGAGATGGCTTAGATTGGGGACATGCAATGTGGAATCCAGAAGCTGATATGGGCGATGTTGAAGAATGGGAAAGAAATCAAAGAGGTTTTATTTACTTAGCTAGAAGAATTAAGAAAAATATTGCAGGCTACGGGAAATTTAGAGGTGGTACGTCTTTTGAACATGTTGCTGTATTTTATGGAGCTAAGGATGCAACGTTATTCAATTTTGGTACTTCAAGGGTGTTCTTAGTAAGTGGAATTAATGGAGGATATCCACCAGCTTCACAATATTCGTTAATGGCATATAACACTAATATTAATGAAGTTATTAAAGAGGGAAAGCCTTATCCTCTTGGTGATGATCCTAATCAGCCAGAGTTTGAGAAGTATATAAGTGGTGATATAGAAAGACTAGAATATGATACTATATATCCTAGAGAGTTTAGGTCTAATGATATAGTTTATCTTAAACAAAGTGGAGGTCCAGGATGGGGAGATCCTTTAGATAGGCCATTAGATAAGTGTGAAGACGATTTGAATATGGGTATATATTCGCCAGAGATTATGGAAAAAGTTTTTGGTGTCATAGCTAAATATGACGAGGAAAAAGGTAGATGGATAGTTGATGTAGAAGCATCTAAAAAGAAAAGAGAAGAAATTAGAAAAATAAGAATGGAAAAGTCTATAGATTTTGCTCAATTTTATAGAGAGGAAAGAAGCATATTACTTGAAGGTAAATTAGTGAGACCAGTTGCTAAATATTACATGGAGCAAAAAGAAGTATCTCCAGACTGGTTTAAAGAATTCCTGGATTTTTGGAGATTACCAGAGGACTTTTCAATACATATTCAGGGAAAGAGGGAATATATAAGGTTAATGTCCGACTGGCATTCCTTATATTTAGAATCATATAAGAAATATCTAGAATCTAAAGGTTATGATTTAAGTAAAATTAGATATCTTAAATACGAAGATGTAGGCATTTTAAGGTGATATTTTGTGGAACATAAACCTATAATTTTAGCAATAGATACTGGAGGGACAATGAGTGATACTGTAGTAGTGGATGAAAACGGATACTTCACTATAGGTAAAGCTCAGACAACACCAGAAAATGAGGCCATAGGTATTATAAATTCTTTCAGAGACGCTGTGAGAAAGTGGAATATGAGCGTTGAAGAAGCTGCTAAGACGTTAGAAGTCATAATTTACACTGGAACCATAATGTTGAACAGAATATTAACTAGAACTGGATTCTCTAATATAGGAATAATAACTACTGCAGGACATGAGGATGCTATCTATCTAGGAAGAGGAAGACAATCGTGGATTACATTACCATATGCGGAAAGATTACATGCAATCTCTCACTTCCATCCAGAGCCTTTAATACCTAAAAATATGGTAATAGGTGTTAGAGAAAGGATATTGGTCACTGGAAAAGTTATGATACCCCTTTATGAGCATGAGGTAGAGAAGGCTACGAGAGAGTTGATCAAAAGAGGAGCTAGGGCGATAATAATAGCATTCTTACATTCTTGGAAGAATCCTGAACATGAATTAAAGGCTGCAGAGATAGTACGCAAGGTATCTAAGTCGATTTTAGGTTATGAAATACCAGTATATATGTCACATAGGATATCTCCAATATTAGGCGAATTAGGAAGGCTAAATGCAGTTGTCATTCAAGTTTATGCAGCTGAACCTTCTAGAGAACAATTAAGAGGTTTACAAGAATCTTTTAATAAATTAGGCAGTAAAGCACCAGTTTACGTATTAACTAATTATGGAACAATGGTTCCCATAACCTATGAGAAATTAGTTCATACTGTAAATTCTGGACCTACTGGAGGAGCTAACGCTACTAAATGGTTTGGAGACGTTTATGGAATAGATTATGTAGTTGGGACAGACGTTGGGGGAACGTCGTTTGATGTAGCAATGATAATTGCGAGATCCCCCGTTATACAACCTATTACAATAGTGGAAAGATTTCAAACTGCAGTTCCATCAGTATTAGTAGAGTCTATAGGGGCTGGAACTGGCTCATATATCAGAGTAGATCCTATAACAAAGGCTTTAAGAGTAGGCCCGCAAAGTGCTGGATATAGAATAGGAGTTTCTTGGAGAGAGGGCAATGTTGATACGGTAACTATAAATGACGCAATGGTAATTTTAGGTTATATAAACCCAGATTACTTCTTAGGAGGATCTATTAAATTAGACAGAAAAAGAGCTATTGAAATATTTGAAGATCAAGTAGCCAAGAAGTTAAATGTAAATGTATATGATGCTGCTTGGGGCTCTTATGCATATGTGTGTGATGGTATGAGATTACATTTAGAGGCTACAATATTAGGTAGGGGGTTTAGTCCCTCATTATTTGGATTAGTGAGCTATGGTGGAGGAGGTCCCTTAATGGTAGCTAAGTATACGGAAGATTTAGAATTTGCAGGAGTAGCTGTCCCAGAAACAGCTCCTGCATTTTCAGCTTATGGAGCAGCATTAGCGGATTTCGGTGCTAGGCATGAAATCTCAACAGAAATCTACGTCCCACCTTTACCTGAGGTAGAACCTAGAGGTATAGCAATAGATATATTAATGAATACGTTAGCATTATTGGATCTAAAACTAAGGGAAGAATTAAGTGTTAAGGGAATAAGTGGAATGAGAGATTTCCTTTATAACGCAGCAGCTAGAGAATTAAACAATATTTGGAATAAATTGAAAGAGGAGATAATTGAGGAATTTAAGGAAGCGGCTCTTGATTTCTCGAAGGCTAATTTCAGATATGCCGTAAGAATGTTATATGCGGGAATGCTTGATGATATTGAAGTTGACTCTCCATATCAAGTAATAGACTCTAGTGGCCTTATGGAAATTGCGAGAAAATTTGACGATCTTTTTGCTAAAATTTACGCTTTAGGAGCTAGGAGTAGGGAGTTTGGATATACTATAACTAGAGCAATAGTCACTGGCTATTTATCCACAATTAAACCTAAATTAATAGAGGAAAAGGAGAGCGATAAAGAACCACCATCTGAGGCTTATAAAGCTGAGAGAGATATGTATTGGGACGGGAAATGGTATAAAGCTATTACTTTTGAGATGGGAAGATTAAAAAGCGGAAATATAGTTGAGGGACCTGCAATAATTGAAGCACCTGCTACAACTTTTGTAATACCGCCTAACTATTATACTTATTTGGATAGACATAGAGTTTTCTGGTTAATTAAGAAAGGTAGAGAAATTCCAGAAATAATTAAAAGAGGTGAGAAGAAATGAGTGAAGAAGAAAAAGTAAAAAGAATTGAACAAAGAATTCAATTACTAGAAAGATTATTACAAGCTAAATCCCCTATTGATGAAGTATTTAGAGTTATAGCAGGAGATAAGGAAGATCCAGAAATAGCTTTCGATGCAATAATTGAATACTTCCAAAGGAAAGTTAATTGGAAGGAAAAAATTCTATTGCCCATTAATGACCACTTATTTATAGTATGTAAAGATGGCAAACCGATGGTCAAAGCGGCATGTGGCTACGAATTTGGAGATTTTAGAGTAAATTGGAAGGTTTTCTGTAAAGTTAGAGTAAGAAGAACTACAGAAGATTATTTAGAAATATATCCATGGTGGCAACATGCCCATCCCTACTTTATGGAACTTAGAGAATACTACTGTCCAGGTTGTTATAAATTATTAGCAACTGAAGTTGTACCAATAGGTCATCCTGTAGTCTTTGAATTTCTACCAGATATAGTCACATTTTACGAGAAATGGCTTGGGAGACAATTTCCTTGTAGTAGGGTAGAATTTAAAGACTTAACTAATGAGTATATAAAGAATAGCATAAAGATATAAATTTTTTATCTTAATTAACTATTTAAATAATAATTAAATTGGAGTATAGAAAATAGAACGAAATTAATATAATGAAAAATTATTTCACTATTTCATTTTTGAGTAAAGTTTTTAAGATAGCTTTAAATATATAAAAATGAGATGAAACAGACTATAGCGGAAAAGATTTTAAGCAAGAAAAACATAGAGAGGAAAGAAGTAAAGGCTGGAGATATAATACTTGGCAAACCAGATGTAATTCTAATAAATGATGCCTCAGGCCCCCTCACTTTTATTCAGTTTAAAAACATAGGCGCAAAGAAGATAGCTGATCCTCAATCGGTAGTAGTGGTTCTAGATCATTTTTCCCCTCCACCTTCACTTTCTGCTGCGGAAACTTTTAAGGAAACTAGGAAATTCGTTCAAGAATACGATATTCCTAACTTTTTTGAGATTGGAAAAGGTGGAATAGAACATACTCTACTTCCAGAAAGGGGTTTCATAAGACCAGGAAGTTTAATAATTGGAGGGGATTCTCATACGTGTACATACGGTGCGTTTAACGCATTTGGAACTGGATTAGGCTCTACTGATATAGCAGTAGCATTAGCCTTAGGCTATACGTGGTTTTTAGTACCAGAATCTCAAAGATTCAAATTTGAAGGAAAAAGAATGCCTTTTGTATCTGGTAAAGATCTTATCTTGAAGGTAATTAAGGATATAGGAGTTGATGGTGCCACTTATCAATCCATAGAATTTGCTGGAAGTGGATTGTTACAATTTAATATAGATGAATATATGGCTTTATGTAATATGGCCGTAGAAGCTGGGGCAAAGACCGGAATAGTTGAGGCTAATGAGAATATAGCCAAATGGACAGTTTCTAAGTTTGGATATCTTCCAGAACTGGTAAAGGCTGATGAAGATGCAGAATACGTGAATTCAATTGAATATAACTTATCTGAAATTGACGAGCCTTTAGTTGCAAAACCTCATTCTCCAGGAAACGTTGTTAGTATTTCAGAAGTTGAAGGGATTCACGTTGATCAAGTTTATATTGGAAATTGTGCAAATGGAACGTTAACGGATTTAAGACAAGCTGCTTTCGTGTTAAAGGGAAGAAACGTAGCTAAAGGCACTAGACTAATAGTAGTGCCAGCAACACAACAAATATATAAACAAGCTATAAAGGAGGGATTAATTGACATTTTCCTTGAAGCTGGTGCATCAATTTCAACTCCGACTTGCGGTGCGTGTTTTGGAGGACATATGGGACTTTTATCTGATGGGGAAATAGCTATTGCTACAACTAATAGGAATTTCAGAGGGCGAATGGGCTCTGCAAAGGCAGAAATTTATTTAGCTAATGCATTTGTTGCTGCTGCATCTGCTGTAACTGGTTACATCACGAACCCTAAGAAAATTGTCAATTGGGAGGAGGCTAAAAAATTCGTTTATGGTGATCATAATGTTAATCGAGGGTAATATACATATTATGGGAGATAATGTAGATACGGACGTCATTATTCCAGGAAGATATTTATCCTTAACTGATCCGAAGGAGATTGCAAAGCGTATATTTGAAGGAGTGGAACCAGAGTTTGTAAAAAGGGTTAAACCGGGGGATATAATAGTAGCCGGTAGAAATTTTGGAAGTGGCTCTTCCAGAGAGCATGCAGTAATAGGGTTAAAGGCTTTAGGAATTGCGGCAATAGTAGCAAAAAGTTTTGCCAGAATATTTTATAGGAATGCTATTAATGTAGGACTTCCCATATTTATTTCTCCTCAACTAGTAGAGTTCTTAGAGAAGATGGAAATAAGGGGAGTAGGTTCATTTATAAAATCTACTGATTTAAAAATACGCATATATGCTGAATCTGGCGAAATAGAATTTTTAGATAAAAAGTTTAAGTCTACAGCGCTACCAACTTTCATTCAAGATATAATAGCTAGTGGAGGAATAATAGAGTGGGCTAAGAAGAGGTTAGGAAAATGACCCGTATATTAAAGGAGAAGATTAACGGTCCTAAGAAGCTTAGGGAGTTAATGGATAAAAAGGACATTATTTTAGCTCCTGGCGCTTATGACGCTTTGAGCGCTAGGATTGTTGAGGCCGTTGGTTTTGACGCTGTTTACATGACTGGCTTTGGCACTGCTGCTAGTTTGTTGGGCTATCCCGATGTCGGGTTAGTTACTATGAATGAGATGGTTGATAATGCTAGGAGGATTGTTGAGGCCGTTAATATTCCCGTTATTGCTGATGCTGATACAGGTTATGGTAATCCCATAAATGTTATAAGGACTGTTCAAGCTTATGAGGATGCTGGTGTTGCTGGAATTCATATAGAGGATCAAGTTTTTCCGAAGAAGTGTGGCCATATTACTGGTAAACAAGTAGTCCCTAAGGATGATATGGTAGAGAAAATTACTGCCGCAAGAGATGCCAAAAGGAATAAGGACTTTTTAATTATAGCTAGAACTGACGCTATTGCAGTCGAGGGTATTGAAAGTGCGATCGAGAGAGCTAAGGAATATTATAAGGCCGGAGCTGACATGATATTTGTAGAGGCCCCAGAAAATATGGAGCATATAAGGCTTATCGCAAGGGAATTAAAGGGAATACCACTACTATTTAATTGGGCTGAAGGTGGAAAAACACCACCAGTAGATTTAAATACGTTAAGAGAACTGGGCTTTAAGATAGTAATATTCCCCATAAGTACATTACTAAGTGCAACCAAGGCAATGATAAGAGTATTAGAGACAATAAAAAAGGATGGAACACCAATAAACGTAATGAGCGAACTATTCCCATTTAAGGAATTCTTAAATTTCATAGGACTACCAGAAGTCCAGGAACTTGAAAAGAAATACGTAAGTAAAGAGAGGTGAGAAAAGTGAGTGAACCTTTAGTAAAGGAAAGTATCTCTGAGGAAATGGTATTAAAGATGATAGAAGCTGCGAGGAAAAAGGCAAAAGAAATAGGTAAAGCTTTTGTTATAGCAATAGTAAATGAAGAAGGAGTCCTTAAGGGATTTTTAAGAATGGATAATGCGCCTTTAATTAGCGTTCAAGTAGCCATAGATAAAGCATATACTGCAGCTGGATTCGGAATTCCTACTCATCAGTGGTATGAGTTAATAAAAAACGATCCTCCATTGGCATTAGGTGCGCCAAGCGGGATTCAAAGGCTTATAGTTTTCGGAGGAGGATATCCAATAATTTATAAAGGGAAAGTCATAGGTGGAATAGGAGTTAGTGGGGGACATTATACTGAAGACATGGAAGTTGCAAAAGCTGCCTTAGATGCACTTAAGTTATAGGATAAGATTTCTTAATATAATTGTTTATCGCTTTTAACTATCCACGTTAAGTCATTAAGGTTTTTATTACTTGATATCCTTAGCTCCTTGATGTAGTGTTTATAAACTTTAACATTAGCAATTTATCACAGATAAAAACTATGAAATAAATTTAAATTAAACTAGATTTAATATATATATTTAATTTTTCTAACTTATTTAGTAGTATATAACATCAATATTCTTTCTCAAAATTAAGGATAAAATTTTTATTTTTGCATTATAAAAAGAAAAGTACGTGATATAAATGATAAGTGATTTCGGAAATGAGGAAATAGAAGGAAAGGTAATCCATAAGAAGTTTAAGGCTACCACCCAAGGTTTTGAATGGGACTCCTTTCCCATGAAACTTTATATGTTAGGAGAGAAGCTTTCATGGAGTTCATTACAAATAGACTTCAATAAGGACGCAATTGATTGGAAAAACAATATGAAGGAAGCTGACAAATTTACAGTTTTGGGAACTAGTTCATTTTTCTTAGCTGGAGAAGAATGTGTCGCCAGAGATATAATTCCAATGATTAGTGCAATGGAGGAATTAGGATTCATTGAGGAGGCTATGTATTTAACTCAGTTCGCTAAGGAAGAGACTAACCACGCAATAGGGTTTAGGAGATGGTTTGAGGTAATAGGTGAGACTGAAAAACTTGACTATTACACTAAACAGAATGAAGGTTATAGAAAACTATTCTATGAAATAATTCCTACAGATATGAAAAGACTATATAAAGATCCATCTCCAGAAAATATAGTTAAGGCTGCAATTTCGTATAATCTAGTCGCAGAAGGAATAGGAGCTGAGACAGGATATTATTCTTACATAAAGGGGTATCAGATAAATCCAGTATTACCAGGATTAATAAGTATGATTAGGTTAATAGCAAGAGATGAATCTAGACACGTATCTTTCGGAGCTTATGTTATCTCTTTAATGATATCTAACTTCGGAAAAGAATTATACGAAGTTTACACAAATTACTTTACTCAATTAGCACCTCTTATTTCACAACTAATAGAACAGCAACGCAAGTTTTTGCTATCTCCTAACTGGAGGGAGGAAGATAAGGGACCGTTATTTAAGTATTTTACTAGTGATGAAGGAGTAAATGATCTATTATCTTACGCCCAAAAGATGTTTCTAATGAGAAATAGTCTAATAGGGAGAAGTGTCAAGATGAAACCGGAAGAAGTAAGAAAAATGGGACTAAAGGAATTAGGTCTAGAAGGAGAATAATTTTTAAAAAATTATTTCTTTTTGACTAAAATCATTACAATTCCCCCTAAGAACGAAAATAGAGCCATTGCATAAACTCCATCCACGAAAGATCCAGTATAGGACTTTAGAAAACCTACAATTATAGGTCCTGCAATTCCTCCTAAATTTCCAACAGCGTTTATAAGACCTATTGATGCTGCTGCAGCATCACCTTGAAGAAACTTCTGAGGGACTGCCCAGAATGGAGAGAGAAAACTATATATTCCTATTGCAGCTATTGCGAAAAGTATAAATGAAATAATGAAAACACTCTGAGTTGCCGCACTTAAGGCAAGCCCTATACCAGCTATCATGAAAACAATTGAGGTAATAAGCTTATGATTCTGATGCTTATCCGCATATCTCGCTATTAGAATCAATGAAATCGAGGCTATGATATAGGGGATAACTGATAAAAAGCTGGCTATACTCGCGTTAACTTTAGCTATAAAGCTTATGATGCTGGGCAACCAGATAGAATAACCGTAAAGGCTGGTAACCCCTAAAAAGTAAACTATTGCCAATAATATTACGTCTCTATGAGCTAACGCTGAAACCCAACTGATCTTAACCTTCTCAACTTCCTCTTCAGCTTTAGCTCTCTCTAAAGCTTCCTTTTCCTCTTTACTTAACCACTTAGCGTCCTTTGGGAAATCAGTTAGTAGTAAATAAGCTATTAAAGCTCCTATTAAGGCTAAAATACCCTCATACCAGAATAAATACCTCCAGCCTGGATAATCTCCATAAACTGCGAAAATTGAACCCGCTATAAGACCTCCAATTATACCAGAAATTGGTATTGCAGCGTTAAATAAACTATTAGCAGTAGCTCTCTCTGGCTTAAGGAACCAAATACTTAGGTAAAATATTACTCCTGCATAAAATGGGCCTTCTGCAATACCTAAAAGGAATCTTAACACATAAACTTGTATTACACTTGTTACAAAACCTGTCAGTATAGTTATTATACCCCACGCGGTAAATGCTATACCAAATATCCTTCTGACACCGTATCGATTAATTCCCAAATTAGAAAATATCTGAGGAATAAAATATCCCACAAAAAAGAGTGAAGAAGCTAACGAGGCTATTATCCCTATTTTAGCAGAAGGGACTCCTAAATATTGAAACATTCCTGCATCAATTGCATATGAAATGTTAACTCTATCTAGGAAATTTATTAAATAGAGAACGAAGAGTATAGGGATTATTCTAATGAGCCTTTTAGGTCTTGAAATGTCAATGAGGGATTTCATAATTTATTATTTATATATTATTAACTTATAAGCTTTACCCATGATTAGATTCTTTTTAAACGACATAAATGTGAATGAAGGTGATGAGATTGATATATCAGAGTTCATTAGGAATCGTTTGGGATCAAAGATTTACTGAAATTTCGTTCTCTCATCCCATGATT
>Ga0208314_100493_pt1 | contig 14645 bp, 17 predicted proteins | sample OSPB_Mat_host_9__FD_187144 | JGI IMG/M metagenome (GOLD analysis project Ga0208314, IMG submission 187144) | Extremophilic microbial mat communities from Yellowstone National Park, USA - OSPB_Mat_host_9_15 (SPAdes) (version 3) | ecosystem: Environmental > Aquatic > Thermal springs > Hot (42-90C)...
ATGAAACACACAAGGATAGGTTGAAGGGTAAGAAGTTGTATGTCGCTTTGGCTAGGAAGTTGGCAAGGGTTGTTTGGAGTGTTTGGTATAATAATAAGCCTTATGAGCCTAAATAGGTGAATCCCTCCCCCGAATCGCCACGTGGGTTGAAAGGACCCACGTGGCAATGTTAGCTAATACTATGCTTGAAGTTTGAGCGAAAGATTTATTACTGAACGCCACTACCCTCCCATTCGCACTCTCAGAACCTCGTGAGCAGAGCCCGTTATCGGTAGGGAGCTCATCAATATATGATAATAAAGTAATACTATATAAACATAATCATAATAAAGATATTAATTAAAAGTAATTAAAAGTTACGCAAAAAATGTTACAATCTCGAACTTCTTGAGATGAGTTCGGAGGAACTCTAGACGATAAAAATATTTATATAATTATTCATGACATGAAGAAAGTCAATTAAGGTTTAATTACATTAAGTTCTTTACACCTTGCAATGCATTCTGAAATGTCTACAAATTTCCATTGACTATTTGGTGAGAAGCACTCGCGTACGCAAGGATCTTCTACTTTTGACATATAATCACCGATGTTAATTTGATAGATGAGATAGAAAAAATTTTTCTATTAGAATGAAAGGAAAATTAATATGAAAGAAAAGGTAGGAAATTTAGAGCTTGAAGTTGAGGCAGTGATAGATATCAACGGTGAGGAATATAAGGTTGTAAATGTACCTAATGCTGATGAATATAAGGGATTTCCTTCCTCATGGGAGTTTGTGAAATCACACATGCTAACATGGAGGCCTTATTTTAAGGCCAGGATGATTGAAATTAATAATCAGCTTATTCCGGCAGTAGGAAATTTTTTACTTAATTTAGACGAAGATATGTATGAGTTATTATTGGACGTTTATTATACGTTTAAGGTAAATAAGCCCTCCATAGAGACTAACATTAGCACAGTAATTACGAGGCAAATAGAGAAGGTTGAGGAGAAGTTTGGCAGGAGATTTAATGAAGAAGAAAAAACAAGATTATATATTAAGTATGGAATAGAAGCTGCAATATTAAGAGATATAGGTGTTATAAATTGACAACGATAACGTTTACTGCAGAAGGTAAGCTAGAGAGGGATAAGGTTATTGTAGACTTAAATGGAACTGAGATAAGAGTAGGTTTATTAGGATCTGATAATCCTACTCCAGAGGAATTCTGTCTTGCTTCTGCAATATCTTGTCTTATCTTGACTGTGTACTATATAGCAAGAGAAAAAGGTGTCGCTATAAATTCAATTGAAGGATATATTGAAGGGAAAATGGATACTAAAGGATTTCAAGGATTTAAAGAAGTCCCTCCAGGTTTATTAGAGGTCAATTACGAGTTAATAGTTGATTCAAAAGATACTAGGATAAGTGAAATATTAAAAGAGGCTGAAGAACGATGTCCAATGAGGGATACGTTAACAAGGAGTGTTAAAGTAAATATTAATTGGAAAATCAAAAGTTGATTTTTTTAATTTTTAATTATACATTTTATACCGGGGTACTTATGGCAGTGGAGGAAAGTATATTAGGTGCCGGAGAGAGGGAGAGAAGAGAAATTGTAGGTTATATCCAAATGCTTTTAGATTCAATTAATGATCTAATGGTAAAGTATAAGCTAGAATTAAAGAACATGGGTGTAATTAATAGATTAGCTATAATAACTGAGATAATTACTATGCATAAGTACAATCCAGAAACATATATGGGAACTTACTGGGAGGAACTGGTAAGTATAATTAATACGATTAAACAAGACCAGAAACTTGCCAATGAGTTAAAGGATATAGAGGAGTTAATCGAGAAGATAAATAGTCTGAGGCAGTTAGCTAAATTTTAATTAGAAATTCCGGAAGTAGTTCCTTCGCTTTCTTTAAGTGTTTTTCTATTTCCCCTTTAGCCAGCTGTTTAAAAGGTCCCTTATACCACTCTTTCATCTTTATCCTACTTCCAGTACCTTCTGATGTTATGTAAAAATCGAATCCGAATGATACGTTAAATAATGGTATTTTCTGTGACGCATAATACCTAGTTATGTACCTATCATCGTCTAACTTTACATTATACACAGTTAAAGGAGTATCCCAACTTATGACCCATTTAATTCTTAATAAATGAACTCCCTCTCTTATGCTAGAAACTGCTTTAATTTGTGGTATAAACAAGGTCAAAATTGCTGGATTTATAATTTTTTCATTAACGCTCTTGGGCGATAAAGGGACTAGAAAATCAATAGTGTCGCTTATAGATCCTTTAACTTCAGTACTTTTCTTTACTTTTACAGAATAAACTCCATCTTTTTCATACTCTTCACACTCATATCCCAATTCATTGCATATATCTTCCAATGTATTTTTTCCCTCTTTATCTACTTTAAATATAATCTCATTTTCGTCGGATTGTATATTCTGCATCACTATAAACTTCCTAACATTAGCATCTCTTTCTACTGTCAAATCTATCTCTTTCATACATGTATTATGTTTATAATATGAGTAAAAAAGCCTTTCTTTACTTTTATACTACTATATATCCATTAAATATTACTAACCGACTTTAAGTAATTTAATATAATAAGAAAATAAGGTAAAAATTTAAATAACCTCTTGTATTTCAGATTTTCTCATAATTTCAGTTAATGCATCTATTAAATCGTTTTCATTAAAGCCAAATATCACTGGTTTCTTCTCGTTAAATTCGTCAAGAATTACTTCTCTTATCTCCTCCAAATTAGCTGATACTCCCTTTAGCCTATCTTCCAAATATTCTATGAATCCATTCGGTGACATGACGAAAAAGTCACCAGAAATTGATATTTCATCAATTTTCTTATTTACTATTTTAAGGGTAATTCTTAACAACTTTCTAGCCTTATAGTCAAGGTGACAAAGAGCTACTGCTGACGAGATTTTAACGCATCTTTCTGTGTGAATATTAGGGTGTCTATTATCCTTGTAAAATATCCATTCCTCTTTAGCCTTTTCACTTGCCAGTTTCTCCCATAATTCTATTTCCTCTGGTGTTAATGTTGAATCCTCGAATTTGATGCCTAATTCCTTTTCAAAGGCTTCCTTAAGTTTTCTGTTAATTTCATCCCTAGGTGGAACATATCCTAATTCCTTTTCTAATGATGTTAACCATTCTGACATATCCTTAGCCATTTTGTCCCTAAACTTTTCTGTAGGAACCTTTATGCACTTACTAATTAAATCAACATCTAGGCTTAACAAAATATTGCCAGCTAATACAACTGAATTACCACGTGTCATTGCACCGTTTCCACTTATTTTCTTTCCATTGACTACTATATCTTGATCCCTTAAATCGGCGTTCAACCCATATGAACGTAAAACGTTTACTACGGGCGTGAGGAATTTCCTATATAGTTCAGTGGGATTTCTTGGTGCATCTTCCTGCCTAACCACAATAAAATAATCATGTTCTCCTGCTGTTATTACTACTGTCCCTCCTCCTAAATCACGCCTAACTACTGGAATTTTCATCTTTTTGGTAAATTCTAAATCAACTTCGAGCCATACTTCTTGATGGACTCCTACATTTACAAAGGGCTCCTTAACTGAAAAAATCAATAATGTATTTTTCCCTCCTCTATTTACATAATCTGCTACTGCTACGAACGAAGTTACCATGTGATAGCCGTCTTGAGGAGGGAGAGATATAAATCTCCAACTCATTTTATAGCCTCTTGCATGTTAACTTTTCTGAGGCTATTAACTCCTTCAATTTCTGTATTGCTGCCTGTCCACTAACTAGTTGTTTCAACTCCTCTGGATTACTCATCTTCATCTTTACTAACCATCCTTTTCCATAAGGATCTTGATTTATGATTACTGGACTTTTCTCTGCCTCTGCATTAACCTCAACCACTTCTCCAGTTACTGGTGCGGGAACTGGTCCAGCCCACTTGCCACTTTCCATGGTGGCTACTGGTCTTCCTTTCTCCACTTTAGTGCCTTTTTTCTTTATTCTTACCTTGACTATCTTCCCTGCCATTGTTTGTGCGAGATCAGTTATTCCTACAACAATTGTATCTGAGCCCTCTAATCTAGCCCAAACTGTGTTTTTACCTTCTATAAAGTAGTAAAGATTTTCTGGTATTTCACAGTTTGATTCAACTACCATACTAGGTCAGTAATATAATAAGTCTAATTAACTAAAAAAAGTTTGCTTTAGAAAGCAGTTATCAGAAAAATGAGAATAACGAAATCTTATTTTTTAGATAGTTCAATTTATGATATGAACACTAAGGAAAGATCATTGCTTGTAAGCTGGATAATATGGAGCGCAGCGTACTATATGTATTACCCGTTTATATCCATTTATCTTTCTCGTTTCGTGGAGGAATCTAAATTAAGCCTATTTTTCGCAGTATTTCAAGCTGTGTCTTTACCTCTTCCGTTAATAGGGGCTAAAATAGGTAAGGGTAATAGAATTCTTCCAATAATTGTTGGAATGCTAGTGGGAGGGGTAGGTATGGCAATGCTTCCTTTTTCCAGAAACATTTTGGAAGCTACCATATTTATGTCTCTTAATTATTTCATATTCTTATCGCTTCCCTCCTATTATTCTCTAATGTCAGAAATCGGTGAAGGCACTATAACTAGAATATGGTCCCTATCGATCTTACCCTCTATAATAATGCCTTGGTTAGGTGGAGTTATAGCCCAATATTTAGGTTTAAGATGGCTTTTCGTGATAGGTGGAATAATTCTTGCTATATCTTTCTTACCTATGGCGAATTTTTCATACATTTCGTTGGGTCGAATTTCATTGAGCTTTAAAATTAGCATGAGGTCATTTCTTCCATCAATTTTAATCTTGCCTATAGCGATGGAATTTCCTTATATTTATCTAGTAGTCTATGGCTATTTTCATTTAACTAAGGAGATTGTTGGAATCATAGCTACTTTGGCGGAGATTCTTGGTATAGTATTAAGCTATCTAGCGTCAAAGGTCATATCTAGAAAGAAATATTTCCTCTCACTATCTCTATTTCTCTTCTCTTTAACATCCTTGTACTTTCTATCCCCAACTATTGCAATCTTTTTTGGTTGTTGGGAGGCAATTGTACCGTTGACCTTGGAATATTTCTCATATAGGAAAACTGTCTATGATTTTGCACTGATCAATATTATGCAAGGTCTAGGCTGGATTTTCGGATACCTAATAGATTATCTCATTCCAAATATAAGTCTTTTATTATTAAGTAGTAGCCTTATAGCTTTTTTATTAGGCTTGATAATATTATTTACCAAGGATTGATGGCAATGAATGTTAAAGAGTTAGCAATTCTCACTTTGTTATCGGAAGGTGAATTAAGCGTTAAAGAAATACAAGAATACGTAAGTATATCAAGAAGGAATCTGGTAAAAACTATAAGAAAATTAGAGAGAAAAGGTTATATTCAGGAGAAGGCATATGTAGGAGACGATGTTATAGTCGAAATTACTGAATATGGAATGGAAATGTTATATAAAAACTTCGTATATTTAAGAGATTTAATAAATGAAATGGAGAATGTTTTGTGTACTAAGTTCGACTGTTAATCACGTAAATATATTATAGAAGTCTAATATTCGTTTAAGCTTATAGAAGACCGGATGAGGCTTATTTCTAGGATAATATTTGAAATCTTTTAGTAACGAATCATCGGTAACGTAAACTTTGAGTAAATTAACACCGTATATTCCATACATATAATATGGTGAGACTCTTTCTGCAACGGATATGAAATCCTCCACAAAATCACCTACCTCAACTATATAACTATTTTTATCAGATACCTCAGAAATCATGGGAATTCCCTCATCTTTAGAGTAACCCTCCAATTCAGGTTGAGTTATATATGATGCATGCACTTCAAAGGTCTTACTATCTCCTTCATATTCTACTAGGAGCGCAATTGGCTTCAGACCTATTAACTTTCTTAACTCATGTTTAAATTCCCTCTTATCAGTTATCCCTCTTTCATATATGACCACCTTATTTGGTCTCTCATACAGTCTTAGACTAGCCTTTGTTATTACTCCAAATAAACCTTGTGAACCAATTACAATTCTCCATCTGATTTTTCCAAATGTAGTTATGAAATCTACCCACTCTGTGAAATTCCAAGGTGTGCCATATGCTGTAGATAAACTGGATATTTCATTAAGCGCCAATAGACCGCCTATACTTCCATCATAAATTGATGGGAGTAGTAAGTCCTTTTGTGATGCCTCTTCTCTTATTTTCTTAACATCAGCACCGCTGTCAGCTATTACCTTGTTGTCACTTATTTCGAAATTGTTGAGTCTTTCAGTTGTAACTATCATTATATCGGGTTTGATTTCCCTTTTAGTATGAGCTCCAAATCCCCTTATGCCAACTTTCTTATTTTCCCTTTTAGATTCACTGATTATCTGAAAGACCTCATTCTCATCAGCTGGGTTTACTTCTATCACAAATATTATCTTTATCAAAAAGATATTTAACCATAAAACCCACTTACCTAGTGTGCCAAAAGTAGCTGTAATTATGGGAAGTAGAAATGATTGGGAATATATGAAAGAAGCTGTAGAGATTTTGAAACAATTTGGTGTAGACTATGAAGCTAGGGTGGTTTCAGCTCATAGAACACCAGAATTTATGATGCAGTACGCTAAAGAAGCAGAAAAAAGGGGAATAGAAGTAATTATTGCTGGGGCTGGTGGGGCTGCTCATTTGCCCGGTATGGTTGCTTCACTTACAAGTCTTCCAGTTATAGGTGTCCCTATTCCCTCAAAGAATCTGAATGGTCTTGACTCACTTCTTTCAATAGTTCAAATGCCCTATGGTGTCCCAGTAGCTACTGTGGCAATAGGTGGTGCTAAAAACGCTGCGCTACTGGCAATAAGGATTTTAGGAATAAAATATAAGGATTTAGCAGAAAAAATTAAAAAATTCTCGGAAGATATGAGGAATGATGTTCTCAATACTGGACTGGAAGCCTAAGATTGGAATATTGGGAGGAGGACAATTAGGTTGGATGATGATATTAGAGGGAAGGAAATTCCCATTCGCCTTTTACGTGTTGGAAAACGATAAGAACGCTCCAGCTTGCAGAATTGCAGATAGATGCTTCTCTCCTCAAGAATATAAAGAGTTCGTTGATTCTTCAGACGTTATTACATTTGAATTTGAACATGTATATGAAGAAGCACTAAAATACGCTCAAGAGAGTGAAAAGTTATTACCTAGACTTAATTCTGTAGAGTTGAAGAGGGAACGTTATAAGGAGAAGCTCTTCTATAAACAACACAGTTTACCTACTCCTAGATTTTCCACAGCAGAGAATGGTGAGGAGGCATTAAGAATACTGAGGGAGGAGTTTAACAATATAGGAGTTATCAAGGAGTCTAAAGGAGGATATGATGGGAAAGGTCAATATTTTATATTTAATGACGTTGAAAAATACCAATTCTTAAGGGAAAAGAAAGAAAAGATGGTCGTTGAGGAATATATTAATTTTGACTTTGAGGCCTCAGTTATTATAGCTAGAGACAAAAAAGGGAATTTTGTCAGTTATCCCCCCACATATAATTACAACGAAAAGGGCATTCTAGTTTATAATTATGGGCCTTATTTTAATCAAGAAATTATTAACGTAGCTAAAAGGTTGAGTGAGGAATTGGATTATGTAGGGACTATGGGGGTTGAGGTTTTTGTAACCAGTGGTAAGGTTTTGATTAACGAATTTGCTCCTAGAGTTCATAATACGGGTCATTATACTCTAGATGGAGCTCTTATCTCTCAATTTGAACAGCACTTAAGGGCTATAATTAATATGGAGTTAGGTCCAACTACTATTTTATCTCCTAGTGGAATGGTTAATATTTTGGGTACAGATAAAATACCAGTCGAGGTATTAAAATATGGCAAAGTTTACTGGTACTCTAAGACTGAAGTTAGAAAGAGGAGAAAATTGGGTCATATAAACGTGGTAGGGAATAATCTTGAAGAAGTTAAGCAAAAAATTGATAAAATTAGACAACTAATTTATCCTAATGGGTTAGATTTATGAGGTTCAAATTTAAAATCTGGATCGAGACAGAAGAGGGAAAACCACTAATAGGGAAAGGTGGAGTAAAATTATTAAGGGCAATTGAGCATACTGGTTCTATTTCGAGTGCTTCCAAATCAGTTGGTGTTTCATATAAGTTTGCCTGGGAATACATCAAAAGAATTAATGAAATATTGGGCGATTCCGTAGAAATGAGAAAAGGAGGAAAGAATGCAGGAGGTTCTAAGGTTAATGAAAAGATAGATAAGATGTTAAGTATTTATGAGGAGGCCCAGAAGGAGATTTCAGAAATTCTTGAAAAATATAATAAAAAGATAAATGAACTATTCAATGAAGAGGAGAAAAAAGGTCAATAATAATTTATTTTAGGCTCTTTAGCGCCTTGACTAACGTAAACGCAAAGGCTGGTAGATCACTAGGGACTCTAGAAGATATCAGATTTTCATCTACTACTACATCGTTATCAATGTAGATTCCACCTGCAGCTATTACATCATCTTTTATTGACGTGACTGACGTTAGTCTTCTTCCTTTAACAAGATTAGCTGAAATTAAGATTTGAGGACCGTGACATATTGCCGCAACTGGCTTTTTCAACTCAAAGAATTTTCTAGTAAGATTTTTAACTTCCTCTAGGGTCCTTATATGTTCTGGTCCTCTACCTCCTGGTATGACCAGTGCTACGTAATCCTCTGGCCTAACATCCTTGAACGCGATGTCAGAAATTACAGTATATCCGTGCTTCCCTGTAACTCTGGCATTAGCCTCTTTCCACGCTATTACAGGTCTAAAACCTTCTTCAATTACCCTGTAGTAGGGATATAATAGCTCAATATCCTCAAACTCTTCTCCAACTATGAATAAGACCTTTTCCGAGTCCATAACTTAAATACCTTGCTCACAGCTAAAAAGTTTTTCTATATATAGACGATTTAACTAAAAAATATAAAGTTTCTTTTTAAATGATACAATTATTTCTCTCCTAACTGTTCTCTAACTATCTCTTCTATCTCATCAGTTCTAAATCCACTATATACGGCAGCATAGTGGAATATTAGTCCAACAATTGTAGCAGCTATAGTATCCCACGGAAAAGGTATTGGGGCTGAAGTACCTAACGGGCCAAATCCTCCGAAGAAGCTGATTATATAGATTACTAATATTAGCCCTATTAACCAGAATCCGCTCCTTATATATTGTTTACCCTTTCCATTCACTAAAGCATACCCAATTAAGCTAGGTACTAATAATATTCCTAAAAATCCTAAGAAATATAGAACAAAGCTTGAAATTATATCACTTATTGGCGTCCCTGGTGGTACAGTTAGTATGTTAATATAGGCAAAATATGCCAAGAGTATATTAAATATGAGTTGTGCCACACCTAGTACTATTCCAACAACTGAGTTTAGTTTTAATTCTCTTATTGCATAATACATCCAAAATAGCGGAACCCCAACGAATAATGCAGTTAGCACATAGTATAGTGTTGTAAAACCAGCCCAATATACGATTAATATTGCAGCGATAGTAGCTATTGGTGCTATGATACTAGCACCACTCAGTCTTACTCTTCTCTTTAGATCTGGCGCGGTTTTTCTTAAGGTTTGTAATCCTATACCTCCCATAATATATGTAAAGACTGTTGCTAAAGAAATGAATCCCACTAACAGATACCAGCTTGGGAATGGTAGTAAGAATATGAATCCTAGGATTAGTGAAGCTACGATTGACCATATGGGTATTCTATGTTTATTTAATTTGAGGAAGAATTTTGGAAAGTAACCGTCAGCAGCTATACCATAAAAAGTTCTGGTAGTAGTTCCAATGTAGATTAAGCCAGTACCACTAGGAGATATTATAGCGTCCACAAGTAATAAATATCCCCAATAAATTAAACCAGCTATACCTAGGGTAGACCCAAGCGTAGTTATCTCTCCATAGAAAGGACCACTAGACCAGGGTCCAGATGATAATGCACTCCAATTCCCTGGAACATATCCTTTACTTATATTTATTGCATATTGCCAGTTTATAGCGCCTATAAATGAAACTTGAAGTAGTGTATAGATTACTATAGCCAAGAGTAATGCTATGACTATTGCCCTTGGTACATCTTTTTGTGGATCTTTAGCTTCTCCAGCAAATTCTACTGGTTGCCTAAATCCCAAGTATGCGAAGACTATTCCAGTACTGGGTATTGCATAAAGCATCGCTGATGGTCCTATAATCCCAGAGGAAGCCCCAGATACAAGTGAAGGAAATAGACCTCCATAAGACGTGAAATTCTTTATATTGAAACCTATATCTAATAGTAATATAAATGTAATTGTTGGGACTATAAGTTTCCAGAAAGTTATTCCAGTATTAGTCTTCCCTAATACTTTTATTCCGAAGTAATTTATAAAGAAAAATACTATTAACAGCAAGGTAGCAAGCCCAATTCCAGGTAACGTTAGAATTGTTACTCCATCAGCTGTAGTGGTCAGTAAACTACCCATATACGAGTTAATGGAACTGATATATGTTATCGCTGCTTCAGCTTCTATTGCAGGCACTGTCATGGCTGATAATAAGTAAAGAAATCCCAAAATGTAACCAGCGTAACTCCCATGCGTGTAATGCGGATATCTAACGATCCCACCAGTTCTAGGTATTGCACTTCCTAGCTCAGCATAAGCCAATCCTACGAACATTATAAGGATTCCTCCAATTATCCAAGCTAGTACTGCAGATGGTCCAGCTACTGAAGCAGCAGCTAATGATGCGAATAACCAACCAGATCCTATTATTGCCCCTAAACCTAAAAATGAAATATCTAAGAGGGTTAGTTCTTTTCTTAACAGTTTATCACTTTGTTGTGCGGAAACTTTTGTGCCTTTTTCGGCCATAATTAAACTTTAAAAAATAAAACTATATAAATCTTCATTATCGGCAACTTATAATTAATTATAATTTGCCGAAGAATTAGTACTAACTTTTTATGTATAAGTCTGCTTATATTGAATAATTTAATGTTATTTTGTCTTATTTTATTCTTTTTAGAAAATACTGAATACAAATAGTATTATAGTTAAATATCAGCAAGTCAATCATTCAAAAATTTTAATAACTTTCTTTGAATAAGCTACTTCTGGAAAAGGGTGTGACATAATGGTTGTAAAAATAACATTTTTCCATGATGTACTGTGTCCCTTCTGTTTTGTAACGTCTCGGAGGTTAAGGAGTGTCGCAAGGAAATTTAATGATGAGATAGTGGTTAAGCATAAGGCTTTCATGATAATATCGTCCTTGGACGATCTAAAAGCAGCTGCCCCAACGGAAGAGGAAGCTAGAGAATTATTTAAACAAGAATTTTCTATCATAAAAAGGTATTTTCCGGACTATGATCCAGAAAAAGTAATAGGTAAGGGTAAAATAACGTGGGTTTGGTCTCTTCCTCCTTTAATGGCATGTAAGGCTGCTGAGTATCAAAGGGGCGATAATGGGTATTGGGATTACTTTGATAAGGCGCAAGAGAGGTTCTTCTTGGAAGGTGAAAACGTTAATGATGATAATGTTTTGATTCAGATAGCAGAAGAGTTAGGCTTAGATATAGAGAAATTTAAGGAAGATTTTAAGTCTAAAAAGGCTAGGATGTCAGTTTATGAAGATGAAGCTGAAGCTCATGCCATGGGAATTAGGGGAGTCCCAGCGTTGTTAGTTAATGATTATTGGCTAATTAGGGGAGTTCAAGATGAGACTTATCTTGAATCGGTTATAGAGGATTTATTATCTAATGGTGGAGAACCTAAAAAAGTGAAACTAAAAGCTTATTGGGAAGCTACTTAAAATCTTTATACATGCTTAAACGAATTAAAGATTTCATGTCAACACCAGTTTTCCAGGTTGAGGCAAATACTTCACTTCAAGAGGTCTGTAAGTTGATGCTAGAGAGAGGAGTAGGATCAGTAGTGGTAACTGAGCAAGGTGTCCCCAGGGGGATATTTACTGATAGAGATGCAATTAAGGCAATTGCAGCAGGTTTAAGTTCCAGTGATGAGGTTAGATTAGCAGCTACTATGGGGAATCTAATAATTATCGACGAGGATACCGATGTATTCGAGGCTTTAAAAATAATGGCAGCTAATAAGATTAGGCATTTACCAGTTAAGAATAAGAATGGAAATATTATAGGAATGTTCTCGATAACCGATGTTCATAAGGTTTATAGCTAGCTAAAAATATTAATTAGGATTCATATATGCTTATAATGTGAAAGTAGGCTATATGATAGACAGTAATGGTGAAATTACTAACCTCAGCAATGCAATTAAGCTAGAAATCATAGACGGGTCCAAAGAGATTATAAGTTTAGCTTACGGAAAGCTTTCAGATATACCCAAACTTAATGTTCTAATAGGGAGAGATTTTTTACAAGGTGAAGTTTTATTTCTGAAGAATTATACAGATTTTCTTGTAGATAAAAATAAGCTGGCCAGTGTAATTCCCATTCGGTTACCTTTAAATAGACAAGACGCAATTTGTGTTGGAACTTTCAATTGCTATGGTGTATCTTTTAAGGATGTGATTTTTTCATATCCATTTCCTTTTAGAGACTCATCGTTTAATTCCGCAATTATTTTTGAGGTTCTTGATCTAGATATAATTAGAGAAGTAAATAGGGTAGTTAAAAGTGGCTCTAAAGTATACATGATCTTGCGTGATAGATTATTTGGTGGAGCTGATCCGTTAGAAGGTTTAAGAAAGCTTTCCAGTAAATTTAAAGTAGTTATGGTAAAGGAGAAGGAAGGATTTTGGATAATTGAAGGAGTTAAAAAAGGATAATCCAGTACTTCATGCTTTGAAAGGGCGAAGTTTCCCTCTATCCTTTATTATTTGGCAGTGAATCCAGGCTTAACTAGTTTACTTAAGTCTAATATTTTATTTATTTCATTATCACTATATCCTAATTCCCTTAAAGCTTCACGTATAGACATTCCCTTATTTAACTTCTTTCCTATTTCAGAAGCTTTATCATAGCCTATTACTGGAGATACTATGGTTATAAGTGAAGGAGATGATTCAGCATATCTCTTCATTTTCTCCACATTTGCTACCATTCCATCAATTACTAATTTTGACATCTTCTCTAAAGCCTCAGAGACGAAATTAACTTGAGTTACAATATTATAACCAACTAATGGAATACCCATTGATAACTCAAATTCCCCTAACATTGAAGCGAATTGATTTGCATGATCCAATCCCACAACTTGGGCTGAAATTAGTAAAGTAGCCTCAACTGTAACTGGATTAGTTTTACCAGGCATTATCGAGCTACCAGCAATCTCTTCTTGTGTGGGTAAATCTATTTCGTTAAGACCAGTTAAAGGACCGGAAAACATTAACCTTATATCTTGTCCTAATCTGTACAAGTTTACTGCAATATTTCTCAGTGCTCCACTTAATAGTAAGAGATCCGTGAGTAATCTCATTGCCCTAAACCTATTAGCTGGCTTAAATCCTAAACCAGTGATTCTGTTTATTTCATTAATAACTCTCTCTTGAAATTCAGGGTGAGTATTTAGTCCAGTACCCGTTGCAGTACCTCCAATTGGCAACTCCTTTACATATTCCAAAATATTCATAACTTGCTCGCGTTCATGTTGGAAGGCATCAGCATATGCTGAAAGTTCTTGACCTAAAGTTACAGGCAAAGCATCTCTTAAATGGGTTCTACCTGCTTTTACAACATCCTTATATTCCTCCGCCTTCTTATTTAAAGAAGATATTATTTGTTGTAATGCAGGAAGTAATCTATTCGTGACCTCAGCTACTGCAGCGATTCTAATTGCTGTAGGTACAGTATCATTCGATGACTGGCCGAAATTCACATGATCATTTGGATGCACTTTAAGGTTAGAGTAACTAGAAGCTACTTCTGCTATAACCTCATTTACGTTCATATTAAGTCCAGTCCCAGATCCCGTTTGAAAGACATCAAGTACTATTTTATCATCTAATTTTCCATCAATTAAATCTTCAGATGCCTTAATAATTGAATTCGCAATCTTTTTGTCTAATAATCCAAGATCTGCGTTCACTTTGGCGCAAGATTTCTTTAAAACTCCCATAGCCCAAATAATTCTTCTAGGAAACCTGGTTCCGGTATTCATAAAAAGCTTGGGCGCAGTATCGGTATATTTCATAAGTAAAAGAACGTAATCCATTGTATTAAATCTTTATAAGCAATTACCTTTGATGTACGTTGTGGATCGCTTCAGAATTATACAAAAATTTTTAAGTAATTATGCAGAGTATTACCCATGGAAAAGAAGAACACTAGGGATTGGAGCAAGTACGATGAGAACGTGGTAACAAGATATAAGCTAATGTTCCCCTTCTACGTCTTCGAGAGAGTGTCCCAAGCGCAAATAATTGAATAAATATAGTATGATAGAAAAACAATTTTATAATTAATTAAGAATAAAATATAATTATATCTTTCAGTATAACGAGAGATTAAGCTTATATTGTAATGGAAAATAATCAAGTATA
>Ga0208314_100494_pt1 | contig 14625 bp, 12 predicted proteins | sample OSPB_Mat_host_9__FD_187144 | JGI IMG/M metagenome (GOLD analysis project Ga0208314, IMG submission 187144) | Extremophilic microbial mat communities from Yellowstone National Park, USA - OSPB_Mat_host_9_15 (SPAdes) (version 3) | ecosystem: Environmental > Aquatic > Thermal springs > Hot (42-90C)...
GACAGGCCCTCTCACTTCGCTCGGAGGCGCAGCAGCGATTCGAAAAGGGGATCGATCCGGCGGCCGTCTCAAGCGCGTTGCACCGGGCCACCGAGCTCCTCGTTCAACTTGCGGGATCCCGCCCCGTCGGCGCGCCTCGCCGCGTGCCGGCGCAGGAAGAGGTGTCGAAACCGACCGTCATCTCGTTTTCGCCGCGGGCGTGTGTTCGGTTCCTCGGCGTGGACGTCCCCGAGGAGGAGATGCTCGCGTGTTTCGAGTCCCTCGGCTTCGGCGTCACGCAAGGCGAAAACGACTGGCGCGTGGAGGTGCCGACGCGGCGCCCGGATGTCCAGTTGCCAGCCGATTTGTACGAGGAAGTGGCTCGGCTCTACGGGTATGATCACATTCCCGCCACGTCGATGCGGCTGCCGGTGGAAGCGCCGGAGTCGTCAGGCCATCTTCCGCTTTTGCGCAGGGTGAGGCGCGCGCTCGTCGATTGGGGGCTTCACGAGGTGAGGACGTACGCGCTCACGTCTCCCGAGGCCGAGGCGCGGGTCGCGCCGAGCGGGGCCCCGGTATCGCTTCTGCGGCCTATGTCCGACGATCGCCGCATCTTGCGCCGCCATCTGTTGCCCAGCCTCGCCGAGGTGGCGCGGCACAACCTTGCGCATCAGGTGTTGGGCGGCGCAATCTTTGAGGTGGGAAAGGTGTTCCTGGCGGCGTCCTGGCCCCAGGAGGAGTTGCCGGAGGAGCGCGCTATCCTCGGCATGCTGTGGTTCGGCGAGACGGAAGGCGATCTCTTCGAGCGCCCGCGCCGCTACGACTTCTACGACGCCAAGGGCGTGTGCGACGCGCTTCTCGTGCGCCTCGGCATCCAGGCGACTTATCGGGTCAGCCATCACGCGTATCTCCATCCCGGCCGCCAGGCGTCCATCGAAGTGAACGGTGAGCCCATCGGGCTCGTCGGGGAACTTCATCCCGACGTCGGCGAGGCCTACGAGGTCGCCCGCGCCGTCTACGCCGAGTTCGATCTCGGCCGCCTGTTATCGCTCGCCTCCTCGGATGTGCGCGTGATCCCCATCCCGCGCCATCCCGCGAGTCGGCGCGATCTCGCCGTCGTGGTGCCGCGCGAACTCGAGTCGCAGGCGCTGGTCGATGCGGCGTGGCAGGCGGTGGGCGATCGCGGCGATCTGCGCTTGGTTCGGGTCTTCGACGTCTACACGGGCGTCGGCGTTCCAGAAGGCTGCAAGAGCCTGGCGGTTGCGCTCTGGTTCCAGCGCGACGAGCGGACGCTGACGGACGCTGAGATCGACGAAGCTGTGGACGCGGTGCTCCGCGCCTGGGAGGCGGCCTTCGGCGCGAAGCTTCGCGCGTAACCAGGGCGACTGAGAAGCAGGAGATCTGGATATCGGCGAGAAATGTTGTACGAAAGGATTCCGGCGGCCGTTCTTGCGCTGCCATGATGGAAAGGCGGGACATGGATGGACAACAACCAAGAAGGCGCAAAGGTCAATCGCGTGAAGGTGGTCATCCATGGCGTCGAATACACGGTGCGCGGGACGAGTCCGGAGGAGCGAATCCAAGAAGTGGCCAAAATGGTGGATCGGACGATGAACGAGATCGCCGCCACGGCCTCCTACATGGATGAGCGTCGGATCGCCGTGTTGGCCGCGCTCAACTTGGCCGACGAGCTTTACGAGCTGCGAAAGGATTACAAGGAGCTGTTGGCGCTGCTCGAAGAGCAGACGGGAGGCCGTTCGTCGTCGTGACGTGGGACGCGCTCGATCTCGCCCTGGCGGCGGTCCTCTTGCTCGGCGCCGTGAACGGGTATCGCCTCGGTTTGGTTCGACAGGTCATGCGGCTTTTCGGAGGGGTCATCGCGTACCTCGTGTCGTATTGGGCGAGGCCGTACGTCGCCCCCGCTATCGCCCACCTGGGTCTGCCTTCCGGCGCGTCGCCGTCTCCGCTCGCCTCGTTCGTGCTGGGCAATTTGTCGGGTGCCATCTCGTTTGCCGTCGTGTTTCTTGTCGTGTTTCTCATGTTGCGGTACGCGGCAGGGCTCGTGGACGCGCTGTTCAGCCTGCCGGTGCTGTCGGCTCTGAATCGAATGGCGGGTCTCCTCGCGGGTTTGCTCCTGTCGGCCGTGTTTGTGTACGTGATCGCGCTGGTATTGCCGTACGTGAGAACCCCCGCTGTGGAACGGCAGGTGGCGAGATCGGCCATTTGCCGCGCGCTCGACAGCCGTTCCTTGGATCGAGCTGTGGCGGCGTGGCTCACGGCCGTCTTGCCGGGGAAAGAGAAGACGAGCGCATGATACGGGCGCAGGCGATACGACCTGCGCCCGATGCCGTCGATCCGGCCTTTACTCCTCGTGTCGACTGCCGCGGAGGCTCGTCGGTACGAAGAGATCAATGATCCCGATGACGAGCGACGCCAACAGGGCGCCGAGGATGCTCGCGTGCATGCCGGGAACGATGAGCTGCGCGACGTAGATGACGATCGCGCCGCAGATGAACCCGATGATGCCGCGGCCATAGGGCGAGATGCGGCGGCCGAAGATGGCCTCCATCGCCATGCCGAGCAACGTGATGACGATGGCGGCGAGAATGGCGTGCCAAAAGCCCATCACTCGGAATCCAGGCACGATGTGGCCCACGAACAGCAGCACGAGAGCGGACACGATAAATCGGACGACGTGGCCAAGCACGTTCATGGAAATCCCCCCTTCTGAGCTATAGCATCGTTCGGGAGACGCCACCCTATGTGGTAAGATCAGTGGGAATTTTGGATTCGAGTGTATAGGAGTGCGGGACATGGACGAACGCGCGCTGGACGCGTTGGAATACGAAGATGTGCGCGGCGAGATCGCCAAGTGTGCGCAGACCTCGCTCGGGCAGGCGCGCGCGAGCGCCATGGTGCCCTTTGCGGAGCGCGCCGACGCGGAAGCGGAACTCGCGCGCCTGGATGAGGCGGTTCGCATGCTGTATCGCGTCGGGGCGCCGCCTTTCGCCGGGATTGAGTCCCTCGAGGAGGTTGTGCAGCGAGCGCGCCGCGGGGGCACCATCTCGGCCGACGAAGCGAATCGGCTCGCCCGATGCATTGCCGGGATGCGGGCGATGCGGCAATTCGTGGAGCGGGCGGCCGAAGGCGGCGATTTTCCTCTTTTGGCGAGCTCCGTCGCGCCCATGGCGGATCTGCGCAGGACCGAGCAGGAAATCCGTCAAGTGGTGGACGAGGACGGCCAGGTGATCGATCACGCGAGCCCGACGCTTCTCCGCTTGCGCGACGAGAAGCGGCGCCGCGAAGCGGAGATTCGCACCGTCCTGGATCGGCTGCTGCGCACGCAGGCGAAATATCTGCAGGAGCCTGTGATCGCGATGCGCGGCGAACATTACTGTCTGCCGGTGCGCGTGGAGCACAAGAGCCAGATCCCCGGGATGGTGCGAGACGTGTCCTCGTCGGGATCGACCGTGTTCATCGAGCCGCGCGCCATCGTGGAGTTGAGCGAACGGGTGCGCGAGCTTGAGGTGCACGAGGAGCGCGAGGTGGAGCGGCTCCTGTACCAGCTGGCGGCGGCTGTGGCGCAGGTGGCCGACGACTTCTTGCGCAACCTGAACGTGGCCGCGGAGATGGATTTCGTCTTCGCCAAGGCGGCGTATGCGCGGCGCGTGGACGGAAAGCGGCCGCGGCTGACGGACGGCGTATGGCGGCTTCACGGCGCTCGGCATCCCAAGCTTCATCGAGACGCCGTGCCTATCGACGTCGAACTCGGTGATCGGTTCCGACTGCTCATCATCACGGGGCCGAACACGGGCGGGAAGACGGTGACGCTGAAGACCATCGGTCTGCTCACGCTGATGGGCATGTCGGGGCTGTTTTTGCCGACCAAGCGGGAGAGCGACATTGGCTTCTGCCGGCACGTGTTCGTCGACATCGGGGACGAGCAGAGCATCGAACAGAATCTGTCCACGTTTTCGTCGCACATGCGGCGGATCATCGACATGCTCGAGCGCGTGACGGAGGACAGCCTCGTGCTCTTGGACGAGCTCGGAGCAGGGACCGATCCGGCCGAAGGTTCTGCGCTTGCCATCGCCATCTTGGATCACCTCACGTCCGTCGGCGCCCGCGTCGTGGCCACCACGCACTACGCGGAGCTCAAGGGCTACGCCTTTCGCAATCCGGCGGCCGAAAACGCGAGTATGGAATTTGACGTGGAGACGCTGCGGCCGACGTACCGCCTGCTGATGGGGGTGCCGGGCCGCTCGAACGCGCTCGCCATCGCGGAACGGCTGGGCATGCCGAAGGAGATTCTGGAGCGGGCGAGATCGCACGTGGCGGAATCCGACATCCACGTGGAAGACCTCATCGGCAAGCTCGAGGCCGCGAGCCGGGAAGCGGAGCGGATGAGGGACGAGGCCGAGCAGGCGCTCCGGGAAGCTCGCGACCAAGCAGCCGATCTCGCGCGCCAGAAGGCCGCATGGGAGGCTTCGAAGGACTCGATGCGGGAACAGGCCGCGCGCGAAGCGCGCGAGGTCATCGAGCGTGCGCGGCGCGAGGCGGATGCCGTGATCCGGGAGATTCGAAGTCTGCGCGATCGCGCCGCCGTCAAAGATCACGAGCTGGTCGAGCTGAGGAAGCGATTGGAGGCCGCGGAGCCGGGGGAGAAGCGCGCCGCAGCACGGAGGCGAGCGCAGGCCGAAGTGCGCCCTGGCCAACGCGTGCGCGTGTTGTCGTTGGGGCAAAAGGGCGACGTGGTGGAGGTGGCGCAGGACGGCCGAGCGGCGGTGGTGCAACTGGGCGCCATGCGGATGAAGGTCGATGCCCGCGACCTGGAAGTGGTGGGCGATGCGCAGCCAGCGGCGGGCCCTTCGGTGACGCGGCTCGGTGGCGCCAAAGACGTGCGGATGGAACTCGACGTGCGCGGCGAGACCGTGGACGACGCCATCAGCCGGATCGACAAGTACCTGGACGACGCCGTGGTTGCCGGCATCTCGCGCGTCGTCATCATTCACGGCAAGGGCACGGGCGCGCTCCGAAACGCCATCCGCCGGTACCTGCGCGATCATCCGCACGTGAAATCGAGCGAACCGGCCGGGCCGGGCGAGGGCGGCGATGGCGCGACCGTCGTCCACGTGCGAACGTGAAGCGCGCACCGCATCACGGCAGCCCGTTGGCCCACACGTCGGGCGCGTTCGACCCGCCGGTCGCACCGGGGTCGTTGGCACTCGCATGGTTGGCACTCTGATTCCCGCCGATCTCGCCCGGCGGCAGGAGAGGAACCGCGATGGCCCGGGACGGGGAAGACAGGGACAAATTGGACTCTGCGATGACCTCGTAATACACCACCGACGCGCCCTGAGGCGGCGCCGAATCGACGAAGCTCGTCGACGTGCTCGTGCCGATCTTCTGGTACGGCTTGTCCACGCCGGTCGCGCGGTAGATGGCATACTGCGTCGCGCCAGGAACGCTGTTCCAGCCGAGCCACACTTCCGCGCCGTCGTAGTAACCGTAGAGGCCCGTGGGAGGTTGGAGTTGGGAAGCACTGAGCATGTCCGGCGCGGTGCCGGCGTCGAGCGGCGTGCCGCCCCGCGGATCGAGCGCCGACGGGAGAAGATAGGGCGTATCCGCGGTCACGCCGTTTGGGATTTTGTGCGCCCAGTCCACGATTCGCGACGTGGGCAGCTTGATAAACGTGCCCACCTCGACATCCGCGGCTGGCGTGCGCGTGGTCGCCAGCACCTTTTTCCCGCCCACGACGGTGTATTTGGCTTCCACCGCGACGTCGTCGTACGACGTGGGCTCGGTCCCTTGTACGAAGGGATCCGTCTCTGTGCCTCCGAACGCCCTTGACAGCGGGGTCGGCAGCAGGCCGCTGGTCGACGAGACGGTGCGAAACACAATGCCGGGCGGAACCGGCCACGGTTTTCTGGCGGGATGCGCCGCAAGGATGGGCGCCATGATGTCGCTCCAGAGCGTGAACTTCAGGTTGTAATTGGCCGGATCGATGGGCTCGTGGTTGTTGTATCCCATCCAGATGCCGGCTGTGTAATCCTGCGTGTAGCCGATGAACCAGCCATCTCCCAAGGAATCGGTGGTGCCCGTCTTGCCGGAGATGAACTGGCCCGGGAAGCGCGCGCCGACGGCCGTCGCCGTGCCTCCGGGATGGTACACGACATCGTGCAGGATGTTCGTGAGGATGTAAGCCGTCTGCGGCGTGAACACCTGATGCGTGGCCGGATCGACCTGGTACAGGACGCGGCCCGATTCGTCCGTGATCTGGCGGATGAGATAACTCTGGTGCCACACGCCTTGATTCGCGAACGTCGAGTACGCGCTCGTCATCTGCAGGACCGTCACGCCGTTGTCGAGCCCGCCGATGGCTGCGGCCAGGTGGTTCTCGTCGTCGGCGACGACGGTGGGCTGGCCGAGCCAGCTGGTGGCTCCTGGGCCGAGGCCCATCTTGCTGAGATAGGAGAATCCCACTTGCGGCGTGAGCACCGACAGCACGTCGATGGCGGGCACGTTCCGCGACTCGTACAGCGCGACGCGCGCCGTCATGAGCCCTGCGAAGCCCGGCTCGTCGTCGTGGGGCTCGTACGGCGGCTGATCGGCTGCGCCGGGAAAGCGCGTGGGCGCGTCGTACATTTCGGACGCCGCTGTGATCAGGCCGGTGTCGATGGCCGGCCCGTAGTCGAGGAGCGGCTTGATGGACGATCCCGGCTGCCGCGGAAGGTCGGCGTGATCGATGGCGTCGCGAAGGTAATCGCGCCCGCCGCCGACCGCGAGGACAGCGCCGGTGTGATTGTCCACGATGGCAAAGCCCGCCTCGTACAGGTCCGTTGCGGTCTTGCCGTTCGGCAGCCGGTAGGTTTTGTCCGTGCCCGCGAACAACTGAGGGTTGCTCAGCACGCGCTCGACGTCCTCCTGCATCGTCAGGTCGATGGTGGTGTAAATCTTGAGCCCCGCCACTGGAAGCGCCGACTCCGCCTCCTGGGCGTTGTCGTAAATGCCTGCGCGCACGAGATCCTGAATCACGAGCGGCTTGATCTCGTCCAGGAGCAAGTACGGATGCGCCGGAAGGCCGCTCATTGGCGGAGGTTTGAGCGTTTTCAGCACGTTCTCTCGATACGCCGCGTCATACTCCGCTTTGGAGATCATGTGATTGGCCAACATCTGGTCCAGGATGTAGTGCTGCCGCATCAGCGCGTGCTGTGGGAACTGGTAGGGCGAAAAATAGGACGGGTTGTTGGGCAGAGCCGCGAGCAGGGCGGCCTGCGCCAGGGTGAGCCGGTTCGGCTCCTTCCCGAACAGGATCTCGGATGCCCGCTTGACCCCGTACACCGTATCCGTGCCCATGCGCCCCATGTAGACCCAATTCATGTAGTCCGTCAGGATTTCGTCTTTGCTGAGGACGTGGGAGACTTCGAGCGCGAGCGCAATTTCCTGAATTTTTCGCTTCAGGGTCCGTTCCTGCTCCGGGAAGACCGCGAGCTTCACGGTCTGTTGGGTGATGGTGCTCGCGCCCGACTCGATGCGATGGCCCAGCAGATCCTGGAGAAAGGCGCGTCCCATGGCCATCGGATTGACGCCGATGTTGGTGAAGAACGTCTTGTCCTCGGCAGCGACGAACGCCTGCACGAGGTAGGGCGAAACCTGATTGAGCGACGCGATGGGCTGGCGGTCGCCGTCGCCGGCAAACTGGCCGATGACGCGGCCCTCATCGTCGTACACCACCGAAGCCGCGCTATTGTTTGTAAACGTCGCGGCGCTCACTTTCGGCAGCCCGCGAAGCATGGACGCCACGTAGCCGACGCCGAACGCCGCGCCGAAACCGCACGCGCTGCCGACGGCGAGCAGTACGGCCCGAAACGTGTGGCGCAGCACCGGATGTCTGCGCTTGGAGCGCGCTTGCGCCGGTGGCTTGTCCGCGCGGTCCGTCGGACGGCGATTCTTGCCGTTCACACCCATCGCCCTCCTTTGTGGCACGATTATATCACACGACAAATTTGGACATCATGGTAGGTATTTCGCGTTCGGAACGTCGTTCGGGCCGTGATCGTTGTATCGTTAGCATGTGCGCCGCGAGGCGGAACATACCAGGCTTCAGCGGCGCGCGGCCGGTGAAAAACAGGCGGCGATATGCTATTGTGGGGACACCGAGTTTCGGCGCTGGAGGCGCCGAGACGGGATACTCTATCGAACGGACGCAGGAGGAGCGAATGAGGTGGCAGGGGAGACCGTGTTGACTCCGGACCAGGAGGCGGAAGTGGCACGCCAACTGGCGATCATTCGGCGCGGGACGGCCGAGATCGTCCCGGAGGACGAATTGGTGCAGAAGCTGAGGGAGTCCGTGCGGACCGGAAGGCCGCTGCGCGTGAAGCTCGGCATCGATCCGACATCGTCCGACATTCATCTGGGCCACACCGTGGTGCTGCACAAGTTGCGCCAGTTTCAGGATCTCGGGCACCAGGTCTTCCTCGTGATCGGGAGCTTCACGGGCCAGATTGGAGATCCCACTGACAAGGCGGAGACACGCAAGCAGCTTTCGGCGGAAGAAGTGGCCGAGAATGCGAAGACGTACGTGGCACAGTTGTACAAGATCCTCGATCCGGAAAAGACGCAGGTCGTGTACAACGGGGATTGGCTCGCGCCGCTCGATTTCGCGCAGGTCATTCGCCTCGCGTCGACCATCACCGTGGCCCGCATGCTCGAGCGAGAGGACTTTCAAAAGCGGTTCCAGGACAATCGCCCCATTCACGTTCATGAGTTTTTCTATCCGCTCATGCAGGCGTACGACTCGGTCCATCTGCGCGCGGACGTGGAATTGGGAGGAACGGATCAGAAGTTCAACCTGCTCATGGGTCGCCACCTTCAGCGCGAGTTCGGCCAGCCCATGCAGGTGGCCGTGATGTTGCCTCTGTTGGAGGGGCTGGACGGCGTCAACAAGATGTCGAAGAGCCTCGGCAACTATATTGGCGTGAATGAGGAGCCCAACAACATGTTCGGCAAGCTGATGTCCGTGCCGGACAGCTTGCTGTTTAAGTACTACGAATTGTTGTCGCTCCGGCCTCAGGACGAGATCGAGGCGATGCGCAGGGAGGTCGAAGCCGGGCGCATGAACCCGCGCGACGCCAAGATGCAGCTCGCCGAGGAGCTCGTCGAGCGCTTTCTTGGGCCAGAGGCGCGGCGGGAAGCCGTGGAACACTGGCGCACCGTCTTCCAAAAAGGCGGCCTGCCGGACGACATCCCCGAACGGCGGGTGGCCGGCGAGGCGCAGTGGATCGTCAAGTGGCTCGTGGACCTTGGTCTTGCCCAATCGAACAGCGACGCTCGCCGCGCCATCCAGGAGGGCGCCGTTCGCCTCAATGGAAATAAAGTGACCGACATGGATGTTCAGTACCGCCCACAGGACGGAGACGTCCTCCAGCGGGGCAAGCGGCAATTTGTGCGGCTGCGTACGGAATGATGGGACATCGGCATCGCGAGGCATTCGCCGCCTCACGCCCGCGTACGTATGGACGAGGGGGTGAGGGCGGTGCCGAAATCCTTTGTGCCTCGACCTGGGCGCGCGGGCCGAACGAGGGAGGCGCGCGCCCAGGGACGGCGCCGGCCAGCGCGCAGATGGTTCGGCTTTGCCCTTGCGTGCTTGGCGGTCATCGGCCTTTCCGTGTTTTGGCTGGAGTGGAGGCTCGCGCCGATGGTGCGCACGGCGTCGGCGTCGCTCGCCGCGCGCGTGGCCACCGAAGCGCTGAACGAGGCCATGGGCGAGGTGCTCTCGTCCTATCCGGACGGAGAAGATCTGGTCAGCATCCGCATGGAACGCGGCGCCAACGGCCAGGCGTTCTCCATCGTCACGTTGGACATGGCAAAGCTCGCCAAGCTTCAGAGCGAAGCCATCCACGCAAGCGAAACCCGCCTTCAGACCCTTCGCAGACAGACCCTCACGTTGCCCGTTCTGCAGGCGCTGTCGGGCTCCATCCTCGCGGGCTACACCGCCACGGTCCCGGTGTCCTTTTCCCTCGTCGGTGCCGTTCATGCGCGCCTCGACGCGGATGTCGCCTCGAAAGGCGTGAATCAAGTCGTGCACATCGTCTACCTCGAGCTCACCGCCGATGTCATGACGATGACCCCCCTCGTCCGATCGCCCGGGCGTGTGACGGCGAGATCGCCCGTCGTGTATATCATCATGAGCGGCCCCGTGCCGAACGTCGTCTTTCCCGGCGGAACCGGTGCCACCTCGTAGGCTTGCGCATATACTGCTCTAGCTTCCGCGAAAGCCTAGGAGGTTGGAGCCAGGATGAAAAAGTACGTGGTCAAACCAGGGGAGTCGCTGTATCAGATCAGCCGCAAGACGGGCGTGCGCCTGCCGCTCATTCTCGCCGCGAATCCGCAAATCAAGAACGCCAACGACATTGCGCCAGGCATGACCATCGTCATCCCTGAACTCGGCAAAGGGACCTCATCCAAGCCGAAGCCGAAAAAAGCGCAGCCGAAGTCGAACAAGGCCGTGACCAAACCGTATTTCGGCTACGTTTGGCCGCATACGGTGCAGCCCGGTGAGACCTGGGCCACCATCGCGGATCGCTACAACGTCACCGTGGAGGACCTCGAGCACCTGAATCCCGCGCTCGCTTCCCGCGAGCTGACGCCCGGGCTTGTCGTGTATGTGCCGCTCGGCCGCGAGCCGCAGATGCCTTCCGGCGTGCCCGAATCGGCTCCGGGCGCCTGGATGCCCGCTCCCGGCGTCGGCGCTGCGCCATCCCAGGTGATGCCCATGGAAGGCGCGCCCGACGTCTTCCTCGGCGGTCAGGGTCACCAGGGGCACTTGCAGCAGCCGCCCGAAGTGATGCCCGATGAAGGCGTCGAGCCGTGGAACCCGCACGAGGCGGAAGCGCCAGCATTCGAAGGTCAGGGCGCCGCGGGCGAGATTCCAGGGGACGAAACGCTGCTTGGTCCCGAATACGACGGGGGTCCGCATATGGATCAACCGTACAGGCGGGCGGAGGCGATGCTGCCGGAGACCGACGAAGAGGGTTGGTCCAAGCCGTTCGTCGTGCGCGTGGGGAACGATGGGTGATGGATGTCGGTGAACTTGCCGATCTCGTCCGCCGCGCGTACGGCATTGAGGCCGACGCCATCGTGCACAAGCGCACGGTCTGGGGCATTGTCGCGGGGACGTCGCGGTATATCCTGAAGCGCGCACGTCCCCAGGACAGCGAGGAGCGCCTTCGGGCGCTCGCCGACGTCCTCAGTCACTATCCGCGCCTGGGCGTTGCCGCCGCCAGGCCCCTCGAGACGGTGCGCGGGACGATGCGCGTCTCCGACGGGCGCGGCGTGTGGTATTATCTCCAGCCTTGGCTCGAAGGTCGGCATGTCGACGCGAGCGACGAATCGGAGCGCCTTGCCGTCACACGAGCGCTGGCGCGGGCCCAGCGCGCCGCGCCGGCAAAAGGTGCGCCTCTCGCCCTACAAACCGCCACGCTGCGAGACAAATGGCGGGCGAAGCTCCAGCTCCTCGAAAGGCTCAAGGCCATCCCGGTGGAGGCCGAGATCGCCGAGTCGCTCCATCGCATCGCTGCTCGCGCCCGCGCCGTGTACGCATCCTATCTGGACGAGGCGCGTCGCCCGCTCGCCTTCTGTCACCGCGATCTCGCGCCGCACAACGTGCTCGTCGGCCCAGGCGGGAGCGTGATGTTCATCGATTTCGATCACGCCGGTTACGACGATCCATTTTCCGATCCCATTCAGTGGGTGAGCCACGTCGCGTACCTCGTTCCTCTGTGTTCCGGCGCGTATCGGCGGCTCTGGCTCGCCTACGCGCAGGCGGCGGAACTGGATGAGGCGGAGCTCGTGTCGCTCGTGAGGCTCGGCGCGTGGCCGGACATCGCGCTGCGCGCGCTCGCGGAGGCGTTTCGCGGAGCTCAATCTGCGAGCCGGATGTGGCGGCTTCGCTACGCGCTCAGGTGCGAAGAGGATCGCGCTCGCCTGCACGACGCCTGGCTGCGCGAGCTGGAAGCCTGATACGCATCCGGGCCGCCGCCAGGCGCTTTCTTCCGTTTGCTCGGTGCACCATGTATACTGTTTGGGTACGAAGTCGACGGGTGGGGGAATGGACGTGGCTTGGTCGGCGTTCCGCGTCGCCATTGCGCAGTTTGCGCCCAAACTGGGCGACGTGTCCGCAAATTTGAGCCGGCATCTCGATTACGTGAACGAGGCCAAACGAGCGAACGCGCAGGTGCTCGTGTTTCCTGAACTCGGGCTCACCGGTTATCAGACGCAGGATCTGACGCTCGAGGTGGCGCGCCATGTGAGTCACCCCGACATTCAGCGCCTCATTCAGGCGAGCAGAGATCTGGATGTGCTGTTTTCCTTCGTCGAGGAGACGGACGACTGCCGCTTTTTTGTGACGGCGGCCTACGCGTCCGGCGGCCGCCTCGTGCACCGGCACCGGAAGCTGTACCTTCCTACATATGGAATGTTTGACGAACGCCGCTACTTTGCGCCGGGCGATCGCGTCCGCACCTTCTCCGCGCAAGGGGGACAAGCTGGCGTTTTGATCTGCGAAGACGCGTGGCATCTCTCAAGCCCTTATCTTCTCGCGGTGCAGGGCGCGTCCGTGATTTATGTGCCGGCCTCCAGCCCTTGGCGCAACACGATGGCCGCCTCCGATTTCGGTTCGCACGCCTTCTGGCGGCAGCTGCTGCAGGTCTACGCGCAGCTGTGCGGCTGCTTTTTCGTGTTCGCCAACCGCGTCGGCTACGAGGACGGCGTGCATTTTTACGGAGGCAGCGGGGTGATGGGTCCTGACGGGGAATGGGTGGCCGAGGGGCCCGCATCCGAAAGCGCGATGGTCGTGGCCGATCTCGACTTTCGGATGGTGCGGCGGGCGCGCTACACGACGCCGCTCATGCGCGATGAGCGCGTTCGCCTAGTGCTCGCCGAGATGCAGGAGGCTGTGCGCAGGAGGTCGACCGATGAGGCCGGAGATTGAGGCGAAGCTGACGTTGAATCCTTCGCTCGTCACCTCGGTGCTGACGGGGTTTCTCCGCGACGAGGTGACGAAGGTGGGCTTCCAGAAGGCCGTGTTCGGCCTGTCTGGCGGGATCGATTCGGCGCTCACGGCGTTTTTGGCGGCGGAAGCGCTCGGGCGGGATCGTGTGCACGCCGTCCTCATGCCGTATCGAACGAGCAGCCCCACGAGCCTCGAGGACGCGCTCAAAGTGGTCGAGGCGCTTGGCATTCCGCACACGGTCATCGACATCACCGCGCCCGTGGACGCGTATTTCACCCAGGTGGATCGGGTTCTCGGATACGAGGCGAACGCGCTCCGGCGTGGCAATCGAATGGCGCGGGAGCGAATGGTCACGCTGTATGATCTGTCGGCCGCCATGAACGCGCTCGTGCTTGGCACGAGCAACAAGACGGAGCTTTTGCTCGGCTACGGCACGCAGTTCGGGGACATGGCGAGCGCGCTCAATCCCATTGGGGATTTGTACAAGTGTCAGGTTCGCCAGCTGGCCGCGCACCTGGGCGTTCCGCGGAGCATTTTGGAAAAAGCGCCGAGCGCGGATTTGTGGGCGGATCAGACCGATGAAAAGGAACTCGGTTTCTCGTACGACGAGGCGGACGAGATCCTGTACCAGTGGGCGGACCTCCGGATGTCTCCGGACGAGATCGTGAGCCGCGGCTATCCGGAGCGCCTGGTGCGGGCCATCGTCGAGCGCGTCCGACGCAATCAGTACAAGCGGCGCATGCCGATCATCGCAAAGCTGTCGGGGCGCACGATAGGCCTCGACTTTCGGTATCTGCGCGACTGGGGAACTTGATGCTTGGAGTGAATGGACATGGCGGGACATTCGAAGTGGCACAATATTCAGCGGCGAAAGGGTAAGCAGGACGCCATTCGCGGGCAGCTGTTCACCAAGCTGTCCAAGGACATCTACCAGGCGGCGCGCGAGGGCGGCGGCAATCCCGAGACGAACTTCCGCCTGCGCGTCGCCATCGAACGGGCGCGGGCGAACAACCTGCCCATGGAGAACATCCAGAGGACCATCGCGAAGGCGACGGGGCAGCTCGAAGGTGCCACCTACGAGGAGTTGCTCTACGAAGGGTATGGCCCGCATGGGGTGGCCTTGCTGCTCGAGATCCTCACCGACAACCGGAACCGCACGGCGGCGGAGGTCCGACACCTGTTTCGCAAGCACGGCGGCAATCTTGCGGAGTCGGGGGCGGTGGCATGGATGTTCAATCGGTTCGGCGAGATCGTCGTGCCCAAGGACAAGGTGGACGCGGATGACCTGATGATGGTGGCGCTTGAGGCGGGAGCCGAGGACGTGAACGAGCGATCCCGCACATACGTGGTGAAGACGACGCCGGACAACTTCCGCGCCGTGCGGTTGAGCCTCGAGGAGAGAGGGATTCCCTACGAGGAAGCGTCGCTCACGTACGAGGCGTCGACGAAGATGGATCTGTCCGAGGAGGCGTTGGAGCAGGTCTACGATCTCGTCGAGGCCCTTGAATCGCTCGACGACGTGCAGACCGTGTACACGAATCTCGACACGGGCGACGACGAGGAAGACGACGAGTAGGTGCATATTTGTCTCGCATGTGCGCACGTTAACATCTGAACCTTCTCGGTGAGACGGG
>Ga0208314_100496_pt1 | contig 14606 bp, 12 predicted proteins | sample OSPB_Mat_host_9__FD_187144 | JGI IMG/M metagenome (GOLD analysis project Ga0208314, IMG submission 187144) | Extremophilic microbial mat communities from Yellowstone National Park, USA - OSPB_Mat_host_9_15 (SPAdes) (version 3) | ecosystem: Environmental > Aquatic > Thermal springs > Hot (42-90C)...
GCCGAGGAGCACCATCAGGATCAGGGCGAAGAAGAACGACGGGAGCGCGAACATAAAGTCGACGGCGCGCATGACGATGATGTCGATGATGCCGCCGGCAAGCCCGGCCCAGAGTCCCAGAATGACGCCGATCAAAAAGCTGACGCACGTGGCGCCGAGCGCAATCTCCAGCGCGTACCGGATGCTATAGAGGATCTGGCTGAAGACGTCGTATCCGACCGTATCCGTGCCGAACCAATGCTGCCAAGAAGGACCCGAGTGCATATGGAGAAAGTCCGCGTACGTGTAGCTGTAGGGCGCGATCCACGGGCCGATGATACCGATGATGAAAAAGAGGATGACCCAAATGAGTCCCGCCACGGCAAACCAATTCTTTCGATATCGCTGCCAGGCGCGATACATGGGTGAGTTGCGCCTCGCACGCCGCGCCGGCGCCTGAGGCTGGGTTACCGCGATGGCCACGATCATCCCTCCTGTCCGTCTACCTGCACGCGATGGCTCACTGGAGCTTCACCCGCGGATCCATCCACGAATAGATGAGATCGACCACCAGGTTGGTCAGCATGATGGTCGCGCCAAGAATGAACACCGCCGTGATGGCCATGGGGAAGTCGAAGTTGGTGAAAGCCGTCGAGATGACCTTGCCCAACCCGGGAATGGCGAAGATGTTCTCGACCCAAACGGTGCCGACGACCGTGAACGCAAATTGGGGCCCAATCACGGTGATGAGCGCAGTGAGCGAGTTTCGGACGCCATGCCGAAGCACCAGAGCCCAGTACTTGACGCCTTTTGCTTTGGCGGTCCGGATGAAGTCCTGTCTCATGGTCTCAATCAGGCTGCCTCGCATGTAGCGGGCGACCACGCCGATATTCCCTGCGGCCAGCGACAGGATGGGCAAAACCGCATCGGCGGGCGTCCCCCACCCCGTGACGGGCAGGACGTTCTGCCACACGACGCCGAAGATGAGAACAAAAAGGACCGCAAGCACGAAGGACGGGATGGCCTGGCCAAACATCGACAGAGTCGTCACGAGATAATCGACCCAAGAGTTCCGCTTGAGTGCCGCGATGATCCCCATCGGAATGCCGATGACGACCGACACCACGACGGAGCCAAACGCAAGAAACACGCTGATGGGCAGCGCGCCCTTGAGCTGCGAAATGATGCTCAACGTCGGGTTCTGCATCGAATTGCCGAAGTTGAAGGTGAAGGTGTGCCATTCATAAAGCAGCACCTGTTTCCACAGAGGCAGGTTCAGACCGTATCGGCTCTGAAATTGCTCCATAAGCTTCTGGTACGCGGCGGGATCCTGAGCGGCCAGCGGTGCGAGCGCCGACGCGAGCTGCGTCGTGTTCATGAAGCCCCCTGGCGAGTAGTACATCATGATGTACGAGATGGCGATGACAGCCGCCAGCGTGATGACGATGGCCACGAAGCGCTTGGCGAGAAACTTGACGTAATACATCGCAGGCCTCCCTTCAACGCGCCCGCGGGCTCCCGCCCGCGGGCATGCTGCGCTGCCGTCACTTGGTGGACAGATACTGGAACTGATAGAAGTTGCCCCACGCCCACGGGTTGGGCTGCGCGCCGGTCACCCACGGCTTCTCCAGGTAGAACGTCTCGTTGTAGTAAAGCGGGATGACCCAGGCCTGCTGCTCAAGCGACGTGACGAGCTTGCCGGCCCACACCGCCGCCTGAGACGACGTCATGCTGTTCTGCTCGTAGGCCTGCCACATCCGCCACTCGCGCTCCTGCTCGGACTCGTTCGTATCCCACCAGGCCTGCACGTCGAGCGCACCCGTGTTCGTGCCGCCAAGCGTCGTGGTCGCGGACTCCGGCGCCACGAACTCCCACGCGAGGACAAACGCCGCGTGCTTGGCGCTCGCCGTCTTGGCGCTCTTCCACTGCTGCACAATCTGGTTCCACTGTTGCTGGAGCGACGGGGTCCCCGGCGGGCTCAGGATGGCCTGCCACTGCGCGGGTTGCTCCTTCGTCCACTTGGTGATGATGGCGATGTCCTTCTGCACTTCCTTCTGCAGCGGGATCCAGTCGTTCCAGCTCACGCCAGTGTTCGGATCCTGCGGGTTGCCGTACTTGGCGACAGACGCCGGATCGTACGGCGTGTTGTACCACGGCAGCACGTGCTGCACCTGTTGCGGCGTCCAACCGTAGTCGCCTGGGAAGTAGATGCCCTGGCTCGCCTGGATGTCCATGTTGGCCGGCTCGAACCAGTTCACGGCGCCCGCCGCGACGACGAATCCGGGTTGGATGCCCTTGAGCGGACCCTCCCAGACCAGCGCGCTGTAGTCCGTCTGATTCTCCTGGACTATCTTGGTCTGGATGCCGAGGTTCTGTTGCAGCTCCTGGGAGATGGCCTCGGCGACCGGCACGCCCTGTTGGTTCACGTCCGGCACCGGCGCGTACAGGTACAGGACGGGCAGCCCCTTGCCGTTCGGGTAACCGGCTTCCGCCAGGAGCTTCTTCGCTTCGGCTATGTTCTCAGGCAACCCCTTTTCGTACTTGGCGGCCGGCCAGCCCGGCGTCGAGAACGTGTTGGTCACGCCGCCCATCCCGTCCAACACGTCCTGGACGATGGGCTGGCGCTCGATGGCCATGGCGATGGCCTGTCGCACCTTGGTGTTGTAATACGGCGACGGAACGGCGGAATGGTCCCACTCGAGGTATTCGATACTGTAATCCGGTGCGACGTGGAGCTGGCTGTTCAAATTGTGCGTCTTGATATACTGCAGATCCGACGGCGATCCGACGAGCGCCACGTCCAGCTTGCCCGCCATGTAGTCCTCCACGGCGACCGTGGTGCCCGGCACCAGGTTGATGACCTTCGCGTTCCCGTGGTTGACCTCGCCGGGATGGCCCACGTATTTCGGGTTGGGCACCAGCGTGATGGTCCCGTTCGGCGTAAACGATTTCACAATGTACGGCCCGTCGCCCACGAAGTACTGCGGCAGATACCAGTTCGTCGGGTGCGCATTGACCACCTTGGGATCCAGCGGCATCGACGCGGACACCGCCAGCTCGCCCAGGATGTAGTGCGGCGTCGTGGTCGTGATCTGCAACTCATAATTATTGATGACCTTGATACCCACTTGGCTCGCCGGCACTGCGCCCGAGTGGTACTGATAAGCGTTCTTCACGTTGTTGAGCACGCTCGCCCACAGCTGAGCCTGCGAGTTGGCCGGGTTCAACTGGCGCATCCACGCGTAATAGAAGTCTTGCGCCGTAACCGGATCCCCGTTGGACCAGCGCGCGTCGTGGCGCAGGTAGATGGTCCAGGTGAGTCCGTCCTTAGAAAGAGAATAGCCCGACGCAATCTTCGGCACAATCTGATTTTGTTGATTGTATCCGTAGAGTCCTTCCAGAATCGTGCCCTGGTCCACCAGGATCTGCGCCGCCCACTGGGACGGATCGAGCGATGAGATGCCCGGCGGAGAAGGATACGTGATGGTCACCGTTCCATTGCCGGATCCAGCCGCTCGCACGGGAACCGCCGAAGCCGCACCGCTGTTAGAGGCTGTGCTGTGATTCTGAGTCGACGTGGCGCATCCCACCAAGCCTCCGCTCGCCACGAGCACCGCGACCGGCACATGCCACTTTCTGAGTTTCCGCTTGGCCACGTTGGTCACTCCTTCGTCCTGTGTCTTGGCGTTTTCGAGTCTCGAGAACGCTTTCAAAGACCCCCATACTGCCTCAAGCCATCCATGCACCGCCCAGGCCTGGACGCGTACACCACCCCCTGATCCCATGCCACCCCAGTGGAATCAAGGCGCACAAATCGATTTGCCCTTAGACAAAACGATTTGGCTGATGTCTCAAACATAAAATTGAGACATGCCAAAATCAATAGTCTTATTGGGCGATCCTTGTCTTTTTAAGCTTGTGCCTGGAAAGCCATCCGTCACCTCCCGCGCGCCTCGAGCAAAGCCGCGATGACAAACACGGCAGGCGAATTCCAGTAGACGGCGACCTCGTTGGTCGAGTAGCTGTCCTGGTGATCGATGTACGCCTCCATCGCAGGTCTCCCCGCAAGCTGTGCGCGGGCGATCTCGTCCTGCAGGTGGCGGTTTGGGCCGCCGACGACCATGCCAGGGACGGGATGGTCCACATCATCCGCGACGGACGGGCGATGATGCGGATGGCGCACGGGGCGTTGGCCAAAGCCCGTGACGTAGCACTGCCCGAGCGGATTTGCGCCAAACAGGTAGTCCGCCGCGCGCTGTGCCACCGTATGTGCAGCGGGATGAAGGACACCGACGCCTTCGGCCAGCAAGAACGCCATGGCGCGGTTCAAGAGCACCATGTTGCTGCCCCAGATGAAATCGTCATCCCGCATGGGAATGCCGAACGGATGCGACTCAGCCATCGCGGCGAGGGCGTCGAGTTCTCGGAGAAGGCGGCTTTTCACCTTGTTTCGCACGTCGTCCGATACGGCGGCGCGCGGAGTGCGCAGGTAATCCATGACGCCGTAGAGTGCGACGTCCGCCCATCCCAACTCCCACGGGAGGTCGAGATCGAGAAGCGGCTCGCACACGCGTGCCCACGCGGAATCGCCGGTCATGCGAAGCAGGGCGCAGGACGCCCACAACAGCTCGTCGCGGAGTTCCGCGTCGCCGTATTCGCCCGTGAGGATCCCATCGGGATTATGAAACGGCTGCATCTCGTGCGCGCCGAGCCACGCGTACGCGCGACGGGCGGCGTCCACACAGCACGAGGATAGGGCCGGATCGAAAGCGCGGTACACCAGTGCGGCATGCGCCATGGCGGCGCAAAACGTGGCCGTGGCGGCGTAGGAGATGGGACTGAGGATGAGGGGCGCATCGTCGTCTTCGGGGCGCGTGTCGAGCGGCGGAAAGGAAGGCGTGGTGACTTTGTGGTACACGCCGCCTGTCGCGGGATCCTGCATGGTGAGAAGCCAGGCAATCTCCTCGCGCGCCACCTCGAGCGCCGGCGGCAGATGAGGCGCCCGATGCACCGAGCGCATGGGGCGGACGTGCGCCAGTGCCGCCGGGAAGTACTCGTGGGCGAGCAGGAGATCGGCCACGGCCTTGGCGGCGGGGACCGTGTATTTGCCGTAATCGCCAGCGTCGTGCCAACCGCCTGGGCAGGCCAAGGCGCGCTCGGTGCCAAACACCTTGGCGTCGCTCGTATGACAGGCCCCGTGCGCCCATGGCCCAGCGTCGTCCTCGGGCAGCGCGGCGCCACAGAGCTGATAGTCGAAGAAGCGCAGCATGGCCTCGAGCACGTCACGATACGCGCGGCGATGGATAACGACCCGCGCCTCGAGAGTCCCCACCGCCAACGTGTAGGTCCCCGGCACGCGAAGCGCGGTAAAATCGCCGACGTGCCAATTCCCGCCGACGGGCTTCGTCATTCCCGCGAACACAGCCTGCCCATCCGGCGTGCGCAGCGCGAAAGGCTGAGGCTCGTGAGCCTGAATCCAAAAGCGCTTGTCGCCGCTGATCAGATACCCAACTTGATTATAAAAAATCGATTTGGACACGCGAGACGGCATGTCGAATCCCCTCCCACCGGCTTGCAGGAGAGAGGATTCGACGCCTCGCGCGGCGATACCTGCCTCGACCTCTCGACGTCAGCCGATGGCCACCATCCGCTCGATGGCGACCCGCGCGCGATCCGCCACGTCGGCCGGCACCGAGATGACCGTCTCGAGACGGGCGAGCGCGTCCCGCACCTTCTCGAGCGTGATCATCTTCATGAACGGGCAGACCGCCGCGCGATTCGCCGGGATGAACGTCTTGTCCGGATTCTGACGCTCCATCTGGTACAGGATGCCGACCTCCGTCGCCACGATGAACGCGCGCTTGTCGGATTCCCGCGCCCGTTGCAGCATGCCGCTTGTCGAGAGCACGTGCGTGCGATCCGCCGGCAGTTGCCCTTCGGCAAGCAGGTACATGTTCGAGGTGGAACAACCGCACTCGGGGTGGATGAGGAGCTCCGCATCGGGATGCGCCGAGAGCGTCGCCTCGATGTCGTGCGGCCGGATGCCCGCGTGGACGTGGCACTCGCCCATCCAGATGTGCAGGTTCTCTCGCCCGGTCACCCGCTTCACGTACGAACCGAGAAACATGTCGGGCAAAAACAGGATCTCCCGGTCTTCAGGGATGCTCCGGACGACCTGCACGGCGTTCGAGGACGTGCAGCAGTAGTCGCTCTCCGCCTTCACTTCCGCCGACGTGTTGACGTAGGAGACCACCACCGCGCCCGGGTGCTCCTCTTTCCACGCCCGGAGTTCATCCGCCGTGATGGAATCCGCCAGCGAGCAGCCCGCGTTCGGATCAGGCAACAGCACCGTCTTGTCCGGGTTGAGGATGGCTGCCGTCTCGGCCATGAAGTGGACGCCGCAGAGCACGATCACGTCGGCGTCGGCGCGCATTGCGGCGCGCGCGAGCGCGAGCGAGTCCCCGAGCACGTCCGCGATGTCCTGAATTTCCGGCAGCTCATAGTTGTGCGCCAGGATCAGGGCGTTGCGCTTCTTCTTCCATTCCAGAATTTCGTCAACCAAATCTTGGTGTTCCGCCTTCGTCTCCAGCACATGAATTCCCCCTCAGGTCGTAATCGCGACAGACGTGGGAGCCCGATGCGCCTTCAAGATCTGGCTCGGGCGGGCGTAGGCCGGAACGGGCGCCGGCGCGTCCATTCGCACGTGACTGCCTCGGCTCTCCCTTCTCCAAAGCGCCGAGCGCGCGATGAGCGACGCGGCCAGCACCGCCCCGGAGCCGGGATATCGGCGCGCGATGCCTTCAAGCTCGACAAGCGCCGCCCGAAGCCCCGTCTCGTCGCGCACGAGCCCGACGGATCGCCACAGGATGGGCGCGAGTTCGGGAAGGGCCGCCTGGTCTTGCTCTGGACGAAGAAGCCACACAGGATCTTCTGGGGGGTGCATCCCAACTGGCTCCTCCCGCACGGCTTCCCCAAACCGCAGGCCCATGACGACACACTCGAGCAGCGAGTTGCTCGCCAGCCGATTGGCCCCGTGCACGCCCGTGCACGCCGTTTCGCCAAGTGCAAACAGCCCTGGGACCGAGGTCCGGCCGGCGAGATCGGCCTCGACGCCGCCCATGAGAAAATGCGCGCCGGGCGTCACGGGAATGGGCTGCGAAGCGAGATTCAGGCCGGCGCCGCGAAGCCGGGACGCGATCGACGGAAAGCGCGCCGCGACGTCGGGCACCTGGGTCGCATCGAGATACACCCGGTGGCCTTCCGCCTCCGCGCTCGCGATGGCGAGGGCGACCACGTCCCGCGTGCGAAGGTTGTCCTGCGGGTTGGCGAAAAGCGGCGCACCGCCCTCCTTGACCAGCACCGCGCCCGCGCCTCGCAGCGCCTCAGAGAGGAGCATCGCCTCGCCATCCTGCCCAAGCCACAGCGTCGGATGAAACTGCACAAATTCTAGATTCGCGAGCGTGGCGCCCGCGTGGTAGGCGAGCGCGACGCCAGCTCCCACCGCGGTCGGAGGGTTCGACGTGCGGCCGAAGATGGCGCCCACCCCGCCCGTGGCGAGCGCCACAGCGCGCCGAGCCGCGACAAACCGGTGACGGGCCCCGTCCCAGGTCCACACGCCGACGGCCCGCCCGGTCGCGTCCTGCGCAATGCCCACGCAGTGCTCCCGCCGGATTTCGATCCGCGGATGGCGCACGACCGCCTGCCAGAGCGCTGCGGTGATGAAGTGCCCGGTGGCGTCTCCGCCCGCGTGAACGATGCGCGATCGCACGTGGCCGCCTTCCCGGCCCAGCGCGAGCCGCCCGGACGAGTCGCGATCGAACGGAACTCCGATTTGCGTGAGCCACGCGATCACGCCCGGCGCCTCCTGCGCGAGCGCGCGCACCCGCTGTGCGTCGCACAACCCCGCGCCCGCACGCAGCGTGTCTTCGGCGTGAAGTTCTGGGTCATCTCCCTCGCCCACCGCGGCCGCCAGTCCTCCCTGCGCCCGCGCTGAACTCGACGCGCGCGGCCCGTCACCCGCGATCACGCACACGTCCTCCGCCTCCGCCGCGGTCAGCGCGGCGGTGAGCCCGGCGATCCCGGCACCGACAATCACGACGCCTGCCGCTTCCATCGCGGCACCTCCTTACGCGAGATCCATGTCGATGTCGAGCCCCACGTCCACGGCCTGGGCGCGCATGGTGATGTGGCTCATGGAGATGAAGTCGACGCCCGTCTCTGCGACCGCCCTCAACCGCCCCGGGCGCATGTTGCCCGACGCCTCCAGCGGCACGCGGCCCCCGGCGCGCCGCACCGCCTCTCGCATGGCCTCGAGGTCCATGTTGTCGAGGAGCACGACGTCGGCCCCCGCCGCGAGCGCCTCCTCCAGTTGATCCAGGGATTCGACCTCAACCTCGATCTTGTGGGCAAACCCGGCCCGCGCCTTCGCGCGTGAGACGGCCTCGCGGACGCTGCCCGCGATGGCGATGTGGTTGTCCTTGATGAGTACCATGTCGTCGAGGGCAAACCTGTGATTCCAGCCGCCCCCGACGCGGACCGCGTACTTTTCGAGCGCCCGCCATCCCGGCGTGGTCTTCCGCGTGTCCAGGATGCGCGCCCTCGTCCCCGCGATCTCGCGGACGGCGTCGCGCGCAGCGGTAGCAATGCCCGTCAAGCGGGACAGAAAATTGAGCGCCGTGCGCTCCGCCCCGAGGATGGACCGCGCCGCGCCCTCCACCCGCATCACCACGCGAGGCCCGTCGAGATCGATCCCGTCCGCGCGCGCCACCGTGACCTGAAGGCCCGGATCCACCTCATGAAACACCCATGCGGCGACCTCTGTGCCGCAAACCCTGGACGGTTCTTTGATCCACACGCTCGCGCGCGCCGTCGCATCGGCAGGGATGACCGCTTCCGTCGTGAGATCGCCTCGGCCCAAATCTTCCGCGAGCGCGAGGCGGACGAGATCGCGCGTCACCACGTCGAGCCACATCGCCCTTACGCCTCCTCCACCGCGCCTCGCCACGCAGCCAGGCGCACACCATCTGTCTAATCAGCTGTATATACAGTAGCACACACAAGGTGGCTTTGCACCTGGAAATTGCGAGGCCCTTGCGAAACAAGGAGGGCGGACGTATACTGTCATCAGAACATATGTTCGATTGTCGTGCAGGTCGCTCCGAGGGGGAATGCGCGCGTGGAGGCGCCAAAGTTTCTTCATCTGGACGTGAAACGTGCGCTGAACCGAGTGCGAGCCGCGAGCATGCCATTTTCATGGTCACTCAATCCGTATCGAGGCTGCGGACACGGTTGCGCCTTCTGTTACGCGCGAGGCACGCACGAGTATCTCGGGTACAGCGCAGACGACGCGTTTCGCTCGCGCATTCACGTGAAGCGGCATCTGCCGACCGCCCTCGAGGCGGAACTCGAAGCGCGTCTCGAGCGAGCGGGCGGAGACCTCGAGCGGATGGCCACGTCGCTCGGCACCGTGGCCATCGGCACGGCGACGGACCCGTATCAGTCCGCCGAGGCGCGCTTTCGCATCACGCGTCAATGCCTCGAGATCCTCAGCCGATACCGCGTCCGGTTCAGCGTCACGACCAGATCGCCGCTCGTACTGCGGGATCTCGACCTTCTGCGAAGCGCCAGGCTGGAGGGCGTGCACGTGAGCTTGCACACGCTGGATGCCGAGATCTGGCGCGCATTCGAGCCCGCCACGCCGCCGCCCGCCGTCCGGCTGCGCGCGATGGAGCAGCTCGCGCAGGCCGGGATCCCCGTGAGCGTCTTCGTCGCTCCCGTGCTCCCCTACCTGACGGACGACGCCGACTCCATCGCCGCGGTGATGCGGGCAGCCCGAGAGCGCGGCGCCGTGGACGCCATGGTGTCGCCACTGCGGCTGGCACCCGAGGTCAAGCCGTGGTTCTTCTCCGTCCTGAAGCAGGCGTACCCCGCGATGGTTCACCGATACGAACGGCTGTACGCGGGTCGCGCCTACCCGCCGCGGGCGTACGCCGAGCGGTTGCACGCCGTCGAAGCCCTCGCCAGGCGGCGGGCGGGGCTTCCCCCTCGCGCGCAGGCGCCCGCCGACTCGAGAAGCGCCGCGCAAGACCCCCAGGCGGCCGGATTTGCGCGCGCTGAACCAGGGGGCGCCGCGCCCGGTTCCCGCTACATTCAGTTGACGCTGCCACTCTAACGGGCATCACATGCCGATGTACTGCGCGTAAAGAGACCGAGCGCGGGCGGGATCGTCCGTGCCGTGCACGAGCGCCCGGCCGTTCGGAAACACGGTGAGGGCCACGCCTCCCGTCTCAAACCGGAGCAACGCGTCGCTCGCGCGCACCACGCCCAACGGGCGCAGGCGCTCCGCGAGCGCTTCGAGCGACAGAGTCACGTCCTCTTGAGGCCGCACCTGAATGGTATGGCGGCCACAGAACGTGACGGAAAGCGCTCGGCGGCCAGCACCGAGGGCCGCAAACTCCCTCCGCGCACAGCACGGACAGTCGGGCTTCGGCCCGCCCATGCGGATGAGCCGCACGTCGGTATTCCAGACGTCCGCCTGGAGGATGGCGTTCGACAGGGCGTCCTCGCGGCCCGCGAGGTACTTCAGCACTTCCGCCACCTGATACGACGCCATCCACTGCACAATGGGCGAGATCACACCGACGGTGTCGCAGGTGTCGTGTCCGACGCGGGCACCGTACCCGAGCAGACACACGAGGCAAGGCGTTCGGCCGGGGCGCAGAAAAGCGCTCGTGCCGTGCGCCTCCACCGCGCCCGCGTAGGCCCACGGAATGTTGTGCTTGACCGCGACCTCGTTGATCAAATACCGGACCTCGAAGTTGTCGCTTCCGTCGATCACGACGTCCACGTCGGCGAGTAGCCGCTCCGCGTTCGCGGCGTCGAGATCGTCCACCACCGCCTCGATGGTGATGCTGCTGTTGGCGGCCGCGAGCGCATCGCGAGCCGCCATGGCCTTCGGCTTGGCGTTCAGGGCGTCTTCCTCGGTGTACAGGAACTGGCGCTGCAGATTTGACGGCTCGACGACGTCCCGGTCGATGAGGCAGAGATAGCCCACTCCGGCGCGCGCGAGCTGCGCGGCACTCGCCGTCCCGAGCGCGCCCATGCCCACCACGGCCACGCGAGATCGCGAGATCCGCGCTTGTCCCGCCTCACCGATGTGCCGAAATCGAATCTGGCGCGAATATCGGTGATCGAACTCGAAATCCGTCATGACGCGGCCTTCCTTTCAACTCCGGCCGACGACGCCCGCCTCCGGGCTCGACGGCGAAGGCACGCTCGACCTCGGGATCCGCCCGGCGCGGCGCGCGAGATACCCCGCTTCGACCGCCAGCCGCATCGCCCGCGCCATCACGACTGGATCGCTCGCGCGGGCGATGGCCGTGTTGACAAGCACCGCGTCCGCCCCGGTCTCCATCGCGAGCGCCGCATCGGACGGCGCGCCGATGCCTGCGTCCACGACCACGGGCACCCGCCCTCGGATCTCGTCGACGATCCGCGCAATCCGTTCCACCGCTTCGAGGCCGCGCCCCGTGCCGATGGCGGATCCGTACGGCATCACGGCCGCACAGCCAACCTCCAAAAGCCTCCGGGCGACGACGTGATCGTCCGTGGTGTATGGAAGCACGACGAATCCCTCCTTGACGAGGATCTCCGCGGCCTCCACCGTCGCGATGGGATCCGGAAGCAGGGTGCCGTCGTCCGGGATGACCTCGAGTTTGATCCAGTTCGACAGACCCGCGGCGCGCGCCAACCGCGCCGTGCGAACGGCCTCTTCCGCCGTGTGGCACCCCGCCGTGTTCGGCAACAGCGTGTAGCGTTGGAGATCGATGTACGACAAGATGGAGGTCTCGCGCGCGTCGAGATTCACCCGGCGCACAGCGACCGTGACGATCTCGGCGCCCGAGGCGTCCAGCGCTTCGCGCATGACCTCGAGAGATTCGTACTTGCCCGTGCCCACCATGAGCCGGGAGTTGAACGAGCGACCTGCAATCACGAAAGGTTCCACGGGAAACATGCTCCTTCCATCGTATGGATGTCTGCGACAGGGCGACCCGTCTGCGCAGCGGCCGAAAATCAATCAGCCGCCGCCGACAAATCGCACCATCTCGATCACGTCGCCGTCCTGAAGCACCTCGCCTTCGAACGCCTGCCGGTCCACAATCTGGCCGTTCCGCTCGATGGCAACCGGTTCGCCGTCGAGCTCGTAGTGGCGGACGAGATCGAGCACCGTCATGCCATCCGGAAGGGAGACGTCCTTACCATTCAAGCGTATCCGCACGCACATCACCTCCCCAACCCCCAAAACGGGCCTCGGGCAAAAATGGCAGCCATAGCTCCTCAGGCGCACGGCCCAGCGCGGCGCTCGCGACGATGCGGCCCGTGATGGGCGCGAGCAACACGCCGTTGCGAAAGTGGCCGACGGCCAGAATAAGCCCCTCCGCGCCGGGCCACGGCCCGATGACCGGATCGCTCGCGTCACCCGCGAGGCGCGGACGAAGCCCGCTCCAGGCCCGCAGCCACTCGCCGCCGCGAAGGCCGGGCACCGCGTCAAGCGCCTTTGCCAGGAGCGCGGCCAGGCCGTCCACCGTGTTGCGCTTGTCATAACCAGCGTCCGGCTCTTCCGTCGCGCCGATCACGACCGTTCCGTCCCGCTTCGGCACCTGGTACGTGCCCGCGTCGTACACCGTGCGGCAAAGCCCCGCGCCGCGCGGAGGGCGCACGGCGAGCATCTGCCCCTTCACCGGGCGCACCTTGAGCGGAATCCCGAGCGCGCGGAGGAGCGGCGATGCCCACGCGCCCGCCGCGATGACCACGCGCTCCGCGGCGTACACCTCCTGCGCGCCTCGGACGCGCCAGCCCGCTCCGTCCTGCTCGACGGCCACTACCTCCTCGCCCTCGTAGGCGTCGCACACACTCGCCACACACGCCCGCAGCGCGGCGCTGAGCCTTGGCGCATGCACGTTCCCGTCGCGAGGCAGATACAGCGCGCCGAGCACATCGCCCACAACCCCGCGCTCGAGCTCGCGCACTTCCTCGGGCTCCAACCAGACCACTTCATCGCCAGCCGCGCGCTGCCAGCGCATCCGCTCCCTGAGCGCTAAAGCCGCACCCTCGGATCGCGCGAGCTGTAAAATCCCGTTCTCCACCCACTCGACGTCGATCCCTGTCTCCTCGAAGAGCGCGTCCGCAAAGCTGGGGTACATCGCCCGGCTCTCGCGACACAGCGCGTAAAACGCGTCCGGCGCGTGCGCTTCGAGCTGCGCACCGAGCATCCCCGCGGCGGCGCTCGAAGCCTCCCCGCCAAGCCGGCCGCGGTCGATCACGGCCACTGACAGCCCCGCACGCGCCATCTCCCTCGCCGACGCCATGCCGATGGCGCCACCACCCACCACCACGACGTCATAGGCGCGCACGCCGCATCCCCCTTTCTGAGATCGGAAACGGCACCTTCGGGGAGACGTGCGATCTCGCCATCGCCTCCTTGAGCCGGGCCACGGCCGCGCGCGGATCCGCAGCCTCCACCACCGCGCTGATCACGGCCACGCCGCTCGCTCCGGTCGCCAACACCTCGCTCACGTTCGCCGCGTCGATGCCGCCTATCGCCACCACCGGGATCGACAGCGCCTCGACGACCTGGGCAAGCTCCCGCAGGCCCCTCGGCGGCAGGCCCGGATGAGACGCGGTCGGAAAGATATGGCCGAACGTGACGTAGTCCGCGCCCGCGGCTTCCGCGGCGAGCGCCTCGTGGAGCGCATGCACGGAACATCCGACGACGAGCCCAACACCGGCCCGATGGACCACCTCGCGCGCGGCCGCCACCGGGAGCGACTTGGCGGCCAGGTGAACGCCGTCCGCGCCCGCCGCCATCGCCACATCCAGGCGGTCGTTCACAAATACCTGCGAATTCGCCCCAGCCTCTCTCATCCGCGCCATCAGGGAACGCGTGAACTCGAACACAGCGAGGGCCGGCGCCTTCTTCTCCCGGATCTGGATCACGTCGGCCCCGCCCGACGCCGCGAGCCACAGCGCCTCCTCAAGCGGCACCGTCGCGCCTCGGGTTCGATCACTCAGCACATGGAGTACATGGGTCATGTTGTCATCTCCAAAAGAAAAGCCGCACCCTATCGGGCACGGCAGGTTTCCATTCTGAACCTCGCAAACGCGCCGCCACACCGGCAGCCATCTGATGTTGTATCTCGCTTACTTCGAGAGAACCTCCGTCAGAACGGGCACAATTTGCTTCTTGCGCGACACGACGCCTTTCAGCAAGGCCTGATGATCCTCGAGCTTCACGCCATAGGCCTGCTCGACCGCACGCGCAGAGCGCCCCAGCGCCAGGCCGACGGAGTCGTTGTTCAAGATGTCCGTCACCACGAAGAAGAACAGGTCCAGGCCCTTCTCGGCGATCTTCTTCTCCATGGCCTGCAGGATCTCGGCCTTCTTCGCGAGCACGTCGTTCACGTCGACCGCGTTGACCTGCGCGATCTCGACCTTGTGGTTCCCCATCTGGAACTCCTTCGCGTCGAGCGTCAGGAGCTCGTCGACGGTCTTTTGGCTGAGATCCGCGCCCGCCTTGAGCATCTGAAGCCCATATTCCTCGAGCTTCACGCCCGCCAGCTCAGCCAACT
>Ga0208314_100499_pt1 | contig 14575 bp, 6 predicted proteins | sample OSPB_Mat_host_9__FD_187144 | JGI IMG/M metagenome (GOLD analysis project Ga0208314, IMG submission 187144) | Extremophilic microbial mat communities from Yellowstone National Park, USA - OSPB_Mat_host_9_15 (SPAdes) (version 3) | ecosystem: Environmental > Aquatic > Thermal springs > Hot (42-90C) >...
TAAGTATACATACAATTATAAAAAACCAAAAGCTATCGTTATCAATTCCCCATTTTAGGATACGTGATAGCCCTGTTTGATGACTTAATAGTTGTGGTGTGTATCTTTCAATTCTTCATTTTAGGATACTGTTCCAGCGTGAGAGAGCGGGTTCACGGTAGCAACACTTTCAATTCCTCATTTTAGGATACCGAAAACAACGGTTCAGTGTTTGCTATCGAAATTAGCTTTCAATTCCTCATTTTAGGATACTTACTTCTCAGGGAATAACCCCTTCAGGGAACTTCACTTTCAATTCCTCATTTTAGGATACTTTGTGATGGCCGTAAAGGATATAGCGTTGAGTGAAATTCTTTCAATTCCTCATTTTAGGATACTAACACGCTCAAGAATTGGAGCCAAACCACGATATGCTTTCAATTCCTCATTTTAGGATACAAACCCTACTCTAAAGCAACAATAAGCAAAGAATGGTCTTTCAATTCCTCATTTTAGGATACTTATATACTTTGTTGAAATTATCTTTGACCCAAAAATGGCCTTTCAATTCCTCATTTTAGGATACTAGGTATCAAAACCCGCCCAAACCAAAAACTCCAAATACTTTCAATTCCTCATTTTAGGATACACACGTAAACTAGCGCACCACCGCCTTGACCCAAAATATCTTTCAATTCCTCATTTTAGGATACAGCAATTGCGATAGCTACATTTAACGACTCAATTACCTTTCAATTCCTCATTTTAGGATACTGCACCCAATCCTAACGAAGTCAGCAGTAGAGAACACCACTCTTTCAATTCCTCATTTTAGGATACCAGGAGGACCCATTTATTCAGTTGTTGCAAGATCAAAAGGCTTTCAATTCCTCATTTTAGGATAGAGTCCGCCAAATCCTCGAGAGGTTGAAAATCCTCTCTGACTTTCAATTCCTCATTTTAGGATACATAAAGATGGAAAGAAAGTTACGCAAAATAACTAAGACCTTTCAATTCCTCATTTTAGGATACTTCAAGATGGTATTTATACTTTCTGGATACATAACTACTTTCAATTCCTCATTTTAGGATACAGGAGACTTTTACAGGTCTATAAGAACCTTAGAGCTACTTTCAATTCCTCATTTTAGGATACCCGCCAACGCCTCAGTGATAGGCGAACTCCTTGTTCTTCTTTCAATTCCTCATTTTAGGATACGAAGGTGGCGCCGTGTCCTGTGGCATTACCAGGTCTTTCAATTCCTCATTTTAGGATACCAGCCAACGATAGTTTCAACGAGCTTCGCAAATGGTTAGCCTTTCAATTCCTCATTTTAGGATACGGGTACAGGGTGTACACGTCGCTGTGAGGATAGTACTTTCAATTCCTCATTTTAGGATACAAAAAGTAAGGCTTATATATCCCCCCGTCGTTAGTGGATATCTTTCAATTCCTCATTTTAGGATACAGAATGAAGCGCAGAAGTTCGGCTACATCCTGAAAATCTTTCAATTCCTCATTTTAGGATACTCGTATTAGTATTCAACTCAAACCTAGCGACATACTAGTCTTTCAATTCCTCATTTTAGGATACCCAAGAAAGATGTATAACGACTACATGGATATCTACAACTTTCAATTCCTCATTTTAGGATACTCAAACCCGAAAGGTTTTCCTGCGCGGGCATGTTTTGGTCTTTCAATTCCTCATTTTAGGATACGCTGTGCCCGCTGGGTGGGGGTGGTGGGTGGAGTACTTTCAATTCCTCATTTTAGGATACTGTTCAAGGGGTTATGGCAAACAATAGAAGGGGAACTATTCTTTCAATTCCTCATTTTAGGATACCAGTTATAATCGTTACATTCTTTGAGTCCACAGGTGAATCTTTCAATTCCTCATTTTAGGATACTCGCTGCGATAAAGCACACGGTGCTAGCTGGAAACTTGTATCTTTCAATTCCTCATTTTAGGATACACGAACTGGCTCGTGAAAGACCTCGATCAGGTTCTCTTTCAATTCCTCATTTTAGGATACAAGTTACCGTCCCCGCCACGTGGAGGCGGTACCTATGGCTTTCAATTCCTCATTTTAGGATACTATCGTTACGGCGAGCCTGATGAGAACAAAGAGAGAAGCTTTCAATTCCTCATTTTAGGATACCAGTAGTTAAGGCAGATGTGGACGTACCCTTCCTTAATGCTTTCAATTCCTCATTTTAGGATACAGGCTCTCAGCAATGTGCAAGAGCTAGTGAAGTCAGTCTTTCAATTCCTCATTTTAGGATACACACTCCTCAACAGCAGAACACGTCTCAAACACAACTTTCAATTCCTCATTTTAGGATACGCACCTAACGTGAACAGTGCTCCAACTGACGTGTGTACTTTCAATTCCTCATTTTAGGATACACAAACGTTGTTGAAACTTCCCCATTTGAACCAGTTACTTTCAATTCCTCATTTTAGGATACTAAGAATATTAAGCTTATTATTAGAGTTGAGATATTGGGTATCTTTCAATTCCTCATTTTAGGATACTCGTATAGAAGAACACACCATGGGCGGTAAGTATGGCTAACTTTCAATTCCTCATTTTAGGATACCAAACTCATGTACAGGAATACACGGGGTAATAGTCTTTCAATTCCTCATTTTAGGATACGTGTTGGGGGCTGGTGGTACCATTATGACGGATGTGAAAAACTTTCAATTCCTCATTTTAGGATACACCTTGATTTAATATACTGTGAACGATGCGGGTTAGTAGCCTTTCAATTCCTCATTTTAGGATACGTGAAGGCAACACCAGCTATTAGCTGTACTGTTTTCCTCTTTCAATTCCTCATTTTAGGATACTGGTGAAGGTGATGACTGAGTATAACAGGTTGAAGAAGCTCTTTCAATTCCTCATTTTAGGATACCCGCGTTCATGTTAGATAGCACGTTCCCATTAGCATCTTTCAATTCCTCATTTTAGGATACTCGACCCCCGCCCACTCTGCAAACCAAACATGGCTTTCAATTCCTCATTTTAGGATACCGGTTGTTGATACGGTTAAGGGTGAGGCTATTAGGATTCTCTTTCAATTCCTCATTTTAGGATACACAACTGTGTAGGTTGCACCACCCCTCGTAAGTGTTCTTTCAATTCCTCATTTTAGGATACAGTCTTTGGCTAAGGGGGGTTCGGGTGGGGGTGTGCAATTCTTTCAATTCCTCATTTTAGGATACCAAAGTATAGCTTTCGACGGTCATAAACTTCAAATATTAACTTTCAATTCCTCATTTTAGGATACTATAACGTCAAGCCCCCCTTTAATTTCGTGGTTAAAGAACATTCTTTCAATTCCTCATTTTAGGATACATTGGCTTCTCTCGTGGTGATGGATGACCTCGTAATCTTTCAATTCCTCATTTTAGGATACTTGTAGCACATCGCCCGATAAACAAGCTAATTCGATTACTTTCAATTCCTCATTTTAGGATACTCAAGTATCAAAACCCGCCCAAACCAGAAATTCCAAATACTTTCAATTCCTCATTTTAGGATACTAGGATACTGAAGGTGGTTGACCATTTATCAGTTCACTCTGTGTTACTTTCAATTCCTCATTTTAGGATACAAGAGAAGAAGAAGCTGGTAGCTGAGCGTATAAAAAACTTCTTTCAATTCCTCATTTTAGGATACAGCCATGCCATCCGTGCACGCTAAAGCCCATTCATAGCTACTTTCAATTCCTCATTTTAGGATACCTAATTTTATCTTCGCTTCACATGTTACCGCGTTATGCCTTTCAATTCCTCATTTTAGGATACTGACACCACCAGTCCCTGCGAGCCCCCTCTTCACCTACACTTTCAATTCCTCATTTTAGGATACCCATTTTTATGAGCCACGTGAACTCATCTGATACAAGGCTTTCAATTCCTCATTTTAGGATACAACGCTTACAAGGGGTGGTACAACTTACTCAATTACCTTTCAATTCCTCATTTTAGGATACTTAAAGAGAAGAATAAATGAAAAGCTAAGTAACGGTGACTTTCAATTCCTCATTTTAGGATACACCAACTGTGATGAAAGTGGGGATGGTAGTAACCAACACGTCTTTCAATTCCTCATTTTAGGATACACACTAAGGTAGCCATTGCAACTTACTATGATATGTCAAGCTTTCAATTCCTCATTTTAGGATACACAAGTAACTCTAAATATGAAGCGGATGAACTAGTAACTTTCAATTCCTCATTTTAGGATACATGACACAAATTTGTAGGCATAGAGGTCATTATGAGTTTAAGGCTTTCAATTCCTCATTTTAGGATACCTTCGTACTCACCATCAAAAAAGGTGAGCACCTCAATCTTTCAATTCCTCATTTTAGGATACTAGAGTGTCCTCAGTGCGGTCAAAAATACTCAGTTACCTTTCAATTCCTCATTTTAGGATACAAAATCTTCAAACAGTACATACCTGTGTTCACAGACTTTCAATTCCTCATTTTAGGATACGAGCGTGAAAAAATATTCTCTCTCTTTAACCTTGAGACTTTCAATTCCTCATTTTAGGATACCAGCCATATAGACATCGGCAACAAAACCACTATCTAAACTTTCAATTCCTCATTTTAGGATACTTGAAGCATAGGTGCGAATAGTGAGTTTCCACTCACCAACTTTCAATTCCTCATTTTAGGATACACTCACCTACACGATTCACCTACCCTCCCCCTCAGTCTTTCAATTCCTCATTTTAGGATACTCCAAAAAGCCACCCCAACACAAGCGGGCCTAACAGTCTTTCAATTCCTCATTTTAGGATACAAGCTATGATGCAGAGAAGTATCCAGAGAATAGGAGTATACTTTCAATTCCTCATTTTAGGATACATATATGTCTGAAGTAATGGAGAGGTTTAGTGGACTTTCAATTCCTCATTTTAGGATACCTACTTGTTCAGACATGGTTTTTATAACTCGACATACTTTCAATTCCTCATTTTAGGATACATGAAGCAAGCGAATTCCCCTTTGAACGGTACGGCACTTTCAATTCCTCATTTTAGGATACCAAACTCTAAGTCTAACGGTATCGGTGGGGCTACGGCTCTTTCAATTCCTCATTTTAGGATACTTTGCCCTATCGCGGATTACGTTAAAATCCCGTAACTTTCAATTCCTCATTTTAGGATACTGGTACGTGAAGATGCTTACGCGGTTAAAACACTAGTCTTTCAATTCCTCATTTTAGGATACTCACTCGAGTAACATTGGGGTTGAGAAGCACAAGCATCCTTTCAATTCCTCATTTTAGGATACTCTTTGAGTTAGAACAGGAATCAGATATAAGTATCTTTCAATTCCTCATTTTAGGATACGTGCACGGGTAATAGCAAGGTAACCACAACCCCAATTACTTTCAATTCCTCATTTTAGGATACTGATACAGCGGTTTTGGCGGGTCTTATCTTATACTGTTACTTTCAATTCCTCATTTTAGGATACCAAATTGCCTAAGGGATGTTCCTTTTGAAAAGGCAATTCAAACTTTCAATTCCTCATTTTAGGATACGATTGTTTTTACGCGCGTATTATGTTGTGGTGAATAAAAACTTTCAATTCCTCATTTTAGGATACGGACTTTCTGATGTACCAATGCCTAAATTAGGAAGTCTTTCAATTCCTCATTTTAGGATACGTTCAGAACACCTGAGAAGCCTATCAGTGTTACTCTTTCAATTCCTCATTTTAGGATACTTATGCCTATCGACAGTCAGAATAACGCGGTCTTTATTGTGCTTTCAATTCCTCATTTTAGGATACATGCAGATAGAAAATTTAATGAAATAGCGGAACAACTTCTTTCAATTCCTCATTTTAGGATACTTCCCTTTCCTCTTCCGCGTATCCGTTGCTACCCACTTTCAATTCCTCATTTTAGGATACTCCCACTTCTACCACGGTCACGTCAATCCAGCGGTCCTTTCAATTCCTCATTTTAGGATACGCAACTGTCTCTGATAGTTTGGGTTCCAGTCAAACAGTCTTTCAATTCCTCATTTTAGGATACGCAACTGTCTCTGATAGTTTGGGTTCCAGTCAAACAGTCTTTCAATTCCTCATTTTAGGATACACATCCAGTGGTTGAGGGTTGAAGGCACAAACAACCCGAACTTTCAATTCCTCATTTTAGGATACCCTCAATGAAGGCGTGGAACTCTGTACCCTTATCCATCTTTCAATTCCTCATTTTAGGATACGGTATGCGGATATTTAACCACGAAATTACTCAAAAATTCTTTCAATTCCTCATTTTAGGATACTAACGTTCCCACCTGGGCCACCACTACCAAAGCTCCCGTCTTTCAATTCCTCATTTTAGGATACTAATAACTGCGGGCGTGTGTATGCTCGAAAGACAAATATCTTTCAATTCCTCATTTTAGGATACTGTTCGCTATAATTGGTGCTGGTATCGGCTACTTCAGCTTTCAATTCCTCATTTTAGGATACTGCAGAGTTCGTTATTAGCATCAACCACGATAAAACGTCTTTCAATTCCTCATTTTAGGATACTCTATAATATTAAAATTTTAGCTATTAACCCAATTATCTTTCAATTCCTCATTTTAGGATACAAACACAAGTTATTAGCACAGACCATAACCCCGTAACTCTCTTTCAATTCCTCATTTTAGGATACAGACGTGGGTAAAACGCTTAGCACAGGTGTTAGTGATTTCTTTCAATTCCTCATTTTAGGATACTAGTGTCCACGTGTACCTGACTGTCTGGTTACCGGCTTTCAATTCCTCATTTTAGGATACCGGCTATCTCTTTCTTTTTCACGTAATAGATAGAGTCGTCTTTCAATTCCTCATTTTAGGATACACCAACGATAGCAAAGAGAAAATCGAAAGGCTGTGTTCTTTCAATTCCTCATTTTAGGATACATTCTTGCTAGAGGGTTCACTAGCGTTATCGGTCACTTTCAATTCCTCATTTTAGGATACCTCGATAAAGTGCAATATGAAAGTGAAAACGAACACTTTCAATTCCTCATTTTAGGATACGCAAATTTTTTACATAAGGGGGGTATGGGTCTTTTTTCCTTTCAATTCCTCATTTTAGGATACCCACCTCTACCCCCAGACGAGTTCGAGGAGCTCACTTTCAATTCCTCATTTTAGGATACACCCTGTAAGGAGGGTCAGGAGAAGACGGGAGCGAACTTTCAATTCCTCATTTTAGGATACACAAGTCGAAAATGTGTTAAGTGGAGCTGGGTTAATACTTTCAATTCCTCATTTTAGGATACTGTCCTTATTGCAACCGCGACAACCAAATTGAGCTAGTTCTTTCAATTCCTCATTTTAGGATACTGAGTGAAGAGCAAATATTAGGTGGACGGGTTGAGAAGGCCTTTCAATTCCTCATTTTAGGATACAGTAGCATGAGTGAGAGGGTTGCCAATGAAACATTCGCTTTCAATTCCTCATTTTAGGATACTGAGGGCAATGAGTGAGGAGCAACTATTACAATTTATTCACTTTCAATTCCTCATTTTAGGATACGGTAAAAGCCGTTAAAGGCTTACCAACACTTTCACCTTCCTTTCAATTCCTCATTTTAGGATACCATAACACGTCATCTTTTGCATACTTCCACCTCTTATGACTTTCAATTCCTCATTTTAGGATACATATTTCGATACGTGTGGTTTACGCTGAGCAAATATACCATCTTTCAATTCCTCATTTTAGGATACATATGTGCTTGTGAGTTACAAAGACGCGAAAAAACTAGTCTTTCAATTCCTCATTTTAGGATACTTATTTGTGATGTCTTCCGCCGATTCAGGTAAGGATTCTACTTTCAATTCCTCATTTTAGGATACTAGAAGAGAAATTCGAGTTAATCGTAAAAAGTGATAAACACTTTCAATTCCTCATTTTAGGATACACTGCTCGGTCAGTTGAGCGTCAATAGCCCCAAGGTTTCTTTCAATTCCTCATTTTAGGATACCACGGAACAACTGTTAGCGGTCATCAACATGTTCAGTTTTACTTTCAATTCCTCATTTTAGGATACTAGCCGTTGTTCAGCTTTTCCCATGATTTTTTGGGGAAACTTTCAATTCCTCATTTTAGGATACAGCGTTACACCTACATTATTGCAGAAAATACTAACTTTCAATTCCTCATTTTAGGATACGTTTCAGCGCTCAGGCCATCGAGTTTAACATCTGCTTTCAATTCCTCATTTTAGGATACTAGTACCGTTAACGTACCGCACCCTAACATATCTCTTTCAATTCCTCATTTTAGGATACGCGGGGAAGGGTATAAAAAGCGCAACATAAAGGACTTTCAATTCCTCATTTTAGGATACCATGGTGAGGCTAACAGCGCCAACTAGGTGAGAAAACATCTTTCAATTCCTCATTTTAGGATACTTAGCTAAGTCTTTCGATAGCTCTATCCCAACACTTGCTTTCAATTCCTCATTTTAGGATACTTACATATTTTTTCACGCTCTGAAAAATGCGCAATTTGCTTTCAATTCCTCATTTTAGGATACGGGCTTCGACCTGGAAAATGGGGGTTAACTCTTTCCCTTTCAATTCCTCATTTTAGGATACCGCAACGTCGATCGCTTGTTTTACAACGAAATCTTTCAATTCCTCATTTTAGGATACCGAAGGCTTGGGTTAAACCCAAACCGATGGTAAAAATCTTTCAATTCCTCATTTTAGGATACCAGTTACAGCCTCACTGGCAGCTAAGAACAACGCTTCCCCTTTCAATTCCTCATTTTAGGATACCAGTGTACTCCTTCCCTTGGGGTGGCTGCGGGGTTCCAACTCTTTCAATTCCTCATTTTAGGATACCGGTAACCCCATCACAACCGCCTTCGTCGTGGGTGCTTTCAATTCCTCATTTTAGGATACCTTTTCCCATTGAACCATCGACTTATACATGTTGTCTTTCAATTCCTCATTTTAGGATACCGGTACAACGAAGATTGAGCCCAACTTGTCAGGGTAGTACCTTTCAATTCCTCATTTTAGGATACTGGCGATTAAGGTCATGGCGTTAGTTGACCCAAATGCTTTCAATTCCTCATTTTAGGATACTGATATATTTTACGGCTACAATTAAAACTAAGGTGGTGGTCTTTCAATTCCTCATTTTAGGATACGTAATATCTCATTCATAGGTGGAGCATCAACATATATAGAACTTTCAATTCCTCATTTTAGGATACATGATGGGTTCTTGGGGGGAGTTAAAGGGGGCGATGGGTACTTTCAATTCCTCATTTTAGGATACTTGAACTAGGCACTGTCCGACTATACGTATCCCGCGCTTTCTCTTTCAATTCCTCATTTTAGGATACCGAAATATGAAATGAAGAGGCATTCAGAGGAAATAAAACAGGCTTTCAATTCCTCATTTTAGGATACGGTTATAAATAGTCGTATCAACCCCATGATATACACTTTCAATTCCTCATTTTAGGATACTTGAGTATCGACTTCCAAGCGTTGATGGATGCTTTTCTTCTTTCAATTCCTCATTTTAGGATACTAGCTGATACATCGTTGAGCAACTCGTCAAAGGGATTATTCTTTCAATTCCTCATTTTAGGATACAGGAAAGTTCGGTGACGCAACGTTAAAGCGTGGCGAACTGGTCTTTCAATTCCTCATTTTAGGATACCCGAAGGCTTGGGTTAAACCCAAGCTGGTGTCTCTATCTTTCAATTCCTCATTTTAGGATACAGTGATGAAGTATGGAGCAGACTTCAGTTAGAGCCTTAACCTTTCAATTCCTCATTTTAGGATACACCGACTCGTGGTGGACGTCAGCTTTGGCTCTTCGGTCTTTCAATTCCTCATTTTAGGATACAAGAGGAGTGAGGTGGATGAGTCGTGAGACTGGTCAGGGTGTTCAGAATCTTTCAATTCCTCATTTTAGGATACCTATCACCTGAAAGACAGTTCCCCTGTCAGATGAAGGTATACTTTCAATTCCTCATTTTAGGATACCAGGCTTCCCCCATGCTCTAAATAGTATTTGAAATAATCACTTTCAATTCCTCATTTTAGGATACCCTCACCCATATGGGTGAGTTGCCCACCCCACACCACGTCTTTCAATTCCTCATTTTAGGATACGTACACTTGGCTCCACCTCGCCTTATCAATCTTCCTCAGCCTTTCAATTCCTCATTTTAGGATACGTCATCCGCTGGGCTCGGGCGTAGGCGCGTACACCTGCTTTCAATTCCTCATTTTAGGATACTGAGGAAGGGCTTCCAAGTCGGGAAGAGTGGCCTAGTGATCTTTCAATTCCTCATTTTAGGATACCTAGGAGGAAAGTCGTCAAAATATTCCTTGCAAACTACTCTTTCAATTCCTCATTTTAGGATACGTAGCTGCACGGTTATCAGGCTCGTAGTAGCATTCTGAACTTTCAATTCCTCATTTTAGGATACGTTGCTCCTCGAGTTCACAGTGCCCCCCCAACTATGTGTGCTTTCAATTCCTCATTTTAGGATACCTGTCGGGTCGGCAGTACAGTTGCTCGACCCTGATTTGCTCTTTCAATTCCTCATTTTAGGATACGAGGAGGCCAGCGTCCCTCATCGCCTGCTGCTTTATTTCTTTCAATTCCTCATTTTAGGATACCATAGCTGAGCGGTGAAATAATACACACTTCGGGGTCACCTTTCAATTCCTCATTTTAGGATACCAATAGCCTCTTTGCTTGCATTGATTTACTATACGGTTGTCTTTCAATTCCTCATTTTAGGATACAAATCCTTGCTTAACTCAATTCCCACGCTGGCAACTATGGCTTTCAATTCCTCATTTTAGGATACCCTAAGCGTGACGTTTAACTGGATTTATCCCCCTGACTTTCAATTCCTCATTTTAGGATACAAGCTATTACAGCACCAAGCGGCATAAACAGAAGAATCTTTCAATTCCTCATTTTAGGATACTTGTACGCCGTACTCACACGCCACGCGCCGCTCACACTTCTTTCAATTCCTCATTTTAGGATACCGGGTATGAGTTTGCTCATAACACTAGCCATCTTTGGTTGCTTTCAATTCCTCATTTTAGGATACCGCGGGCTGCTTGAATACATAGGTGATGCAAGTGTACTTTCAATTCCTCATTTTAGGATACCTAAGGGGTTTGGTTTCCCACTTGCAGCATCACAGGCTAACTTTCAATTCCTCATTTTAGGATACCACGGGTGGTGGTGGCGCACCAGCTGGGGGTGCGTGAAAGACTTTCAATTCCTCATTTTAGGATACGAGAGAGAGAGAGAGAGATAGAGAGATAAGGATATATAACACCAAGCTTTCAATTCCTCATTTTAGGATACCCTAGTGGTAGCTTATCGTGCGCTGCAAGAGGCCTATAAGCTTTCAATTCCTCATTTGGATACCACTGGGCAAACAGCGCTTGACACGCTGATAACACCACAGCTTTCAATTCCTCATTTTAGGATACCACACTTGTAAGGCCATGGCTAACATAGCCCTCTACAAGCGCTTTCAATTCCTCATTTTAGGATACTGGCCATGGGGGTAATCACAGAGTGACGGTTACACCACGTATCTTTCAATTCCTCATTTTAGGATACAAGTGGAAACAGGGGGGTTTAGGGCTGGTGTGCCCTTTCAATTCCTCATTTTAGGATACGCGCTTGGTAACATTATACGCAGTGATGTCATACCTTTCAATTCCTCATTTTAGGATACCAATGTTCGCAGACTATATTAGTACCGGCACGAACTTCACCTTTCAATTCCTCATTTTAGGATACTTAAGGCAGGCGCTTGCGCTCGAAGGCTTCACGCCAGATTTCTTTCAATTCCTCATTTTAGGATACAGCAGCAGCAACACCCTTCGTTTCTTCCACCACCCTACGGCTTTCAATTCCTCATTTTAGGATACGGCATTTATACCGTGCCCACAGGGTGGTGGATAATAAACTTTCAATTCCTCATTTTAGGATACCAACGGCTACTTATCCGACAACTATACTAGGGAGATAAGCTTTCAATTCCTCATTTTAGGATACGGAAGTATTTCGACCAATTTCAGCGAGAGTTTCCCAGCTTTCAATTCCTCATTTTAGGATACGTGGCTCTACTTCCCAGGCGTCGGCTGGATCAGGCCTTTCAATTCCTCATTTTAGGATACTCGGAGGGTGACTGCGTGTTGTAGGTTGTGAGCTCTATTCCTTTCAATTCCTCATTTTAGGATACTGGACCACGGCGTATACGAGGATTCCCAGGAGGATAACTTTCAATTCCTCATTTTAGGATACCTGAACATTCTTTGAACCCGACCACGCACGAGCAAGACTTTCAATTCCTCATTTTAGGATACAAGGTACTCGAAGAGGAGGTTGGAAGAACTGGGTATTTGCCTTTCAATTCCTCATTTTAGGATACGTGGGTTACCCAGCCTAAGGCCAAATTTCCAAGGAGCTTTCAATTCCTCATTTTAGGATACCTTTCCGCGAAGCTTTTTTGCCACAGACAGCCTCGTAGACTTTCAATTCCTCATTTTAGGATACCCTACGGGGGCTCCTCCTACAACCGGGGGGATGGATTTGAGCTTTCAATTCCTCATTTTAGGATACCTTGCTGAACTTTCTGCTGGATTGGTGGAAGCACCTGAAGCTTTCAATTCCTCATTTTAGGATACATGTTGGACACAACTTACACGGGTGTTAAGACCAGTGTTACTTTCAATTCCTCATTTTAGGATACAAATCCGACACGGGTTCTTTTGAAGTCGACGATTATATAGCTTTCAATTCCTCATTTTAGGATACAATTTATGCAACTATAACACCACCTATGTAACCGAAGTCTTTCAATTCCTCATTTTAGGATACAATGATCACACACAGCTATCACCCAGCATAGTAGACTATACTTTCAATTCCTCATTTTAGGATACACCACCAGACCCAGAGAAATCAGCATTCCAACCAACTACAACTTTCAATTCCTCATTTTAGGATACCGCCGCCTCCACGGGGCGGGGGTGGGCAACTGCCTCTTCCTTTCAATTCCTCATTTTAGGATACATAAAAAGCTAAAAGGAAAGAGAAAATTAAAACAAAAAAACTTTCAATTCCTCATTTTAGGATACCACATAGAGACACCGCTTTGGAATAAACCAGAGAGCTGGATCTTTCAATTCCTCATTTTAGGATACCAAAAATATAATGAAGCCCGAAATCCCCATGCGAGCCAGCTTTCAATTCCTCATTTTAGGATACCTCACCCCAGTTTTTTCGTACCACGTAAGTGGTGGGGGCTTTCAATTCCTCATTTTAGGATACATGTCAAGCTGAACCCAGAGAGCTCACTCAAGTTCAAGGACTTTCAATTCCTCATTTTAGGATACAACTCTATGTCTTCGTCGAGCCATAAAATTAATAGTCTTTCAATTCCTCATTTTAGGATACGCCCGCGCTCCTCGAAATCGACCCCTATCTCCGCATACTCCTCTTTCAATTCCTCATTTTAGGATACCACTCTATGCGCTATGTACCCAAGAACGGTAAAACCATCTTTCAATTCCTCATTTTAGGATACAACAGCGTCGGCACCCGGAGACCCGGCTAATGATCATTCCTTTCAATTCCTCATTTTAGGATACCGGGCCTCTTGATCCTCCATCAGCCTCCTATTATCTTTCAATTCCTCATTTTAGGATACGAGCTCCACGGCCCCATAAGGTTAATGAACCATTTAAGTACTTTCAATTCCTCATTTTAGGATACCTCCACCGCCTATCCAGCGCTTTATAGACAAGTTTGGTGCTTTCAATTCCTCATTTTAGGATACAAACACTTGTTTTCTTTGCATACCAAAACTTTTTCTTTCAATTCCTCATTTTAGGATACTGGCCACCATAGGCGGCGTCCTCGCCTACAGTGTATTGACTTTCAATTCCTCATTTTAGGATACTACAGGTAAACGGTGCCGGTTGTTGTGGGTTCGAACTTGACTTTCAATTCCTCATTTTAGGATACAAAGCAGTCTCTAATCAGAGAAGCCTACGGCTATCTACCCTTTCAATTCCTCATTTTAGGATACGTTCGGCGCCGAGAACTTGCCCAACGCAGCCGAAGACGACTTTCAATTCCTCATTTTAGGATACCTGCAAATATCATTGAAGGGAAAAGGTAGACTACTCTTTCAATTCCTCATTTTAGGATACTTTGATGAGTGTTTACTCGACCCAATAAGGAGAATTAGACTTTCAATTCCTCATTTTAGGATACCGTTTTGCGGTATGGCTTGTTTCGGTTCTAATGGCATATCTTTCAATTCCTCATTTTAGGATACAAAGGTAGGATGGGGGAAACTATGGAAACAAAAGACAAAGCTTTCAATTCCTCATTTTAGGATACGTTAAGGAAAGTGTGCGAGGAGATACTTTCCGGTGCTCCTACTTTCAATTCCTCATTTTAGGATACTTACCCGTTCACGTGTGCGCGTACGCTGAAAACGTTTGACTACTTTCAATTCCTCATTTTAGGATACTCA
>Ga0208314_100501_pt1 | contig 14540 bp, 13 predicted proteins | sample OSPB_Mat_host_9__FD_187144 | JGI IMG/M metagenome (GOLD analysis project Ga0208314, IMG submission 187144) | Extremophilic microbial mat communities from Yellowstone National Park, USA - OSPB_Mat_host_9_15 (SPAdes) (version 3) | ecosystem: Environmental > Aquatic > Thermal springs > Hot (42-90C)...
AGTGAAATCCGAGGAGCAATGTGATGGAAGGACCGGTTCAATGAGTCTCCTCGTGTTGTGGCTGTAAATCCATGCTCCCTAACCTAGGTATGAGAGCCGAATAAGGGGTATGAGAACGGGGGGGGGGGATATAAACTTATGGTACCTCAATGAAAGTCCTACCCTTAATCTTCTCAATACACTTCTTCACTTCTCCGCATTTATTACCCTTTACCCCATTTCCCATTAAAAGATGCTAGGAAAAAGATGAGATCTTCAATTAGTCCTTGTTCTAATGTTTCATCCTCTTCGTTAAGTGTTACTAATTCATAATTATGTGCCTGGCAAACAAGGAAGAGTTCGTATCGTATATGAATAATTTCCTATTAGCAAATTTGATATGAACGAATATAAAACCCCTTAAACATCATTAAAAAAGATCCAACACGTGATAATTAGTAGGTCTTTAGCCATAATAATTTATTCATTTCCCTAATCCCCTTTCATTAATTTCTCATATACTTTAATTAACCCCTGAGTGCCCTTATCCCCAAGCTTAAGGGAAACCATGGAGTTGTAAAGATCTAGGCTCAAAGATGTACCAAATAGTGGTAAAGACCTCTTAGTAGCTGAGTCTACTGCATATTTGAGGTCTTTCCTCAAATGCGCAGCCTTAAACCCTGGTTCGAAATCGCCCTTAATAATTTTGGGTAAATAGTACTGAACTGTAAAGGAATTTGCTGCGCCAGTGGAAAGCACTTGAAAGAGTTTCTCATCATCGATTCCAAAGGATCTGGAAAGCAATAGCCCTTCAGTTACAGCCACCATGCTTAAAGCAACTACAACTTGATTGCATAGTTTCAAAGCCTGACCTAGACCTGTTTCCCCTACATAGATTATTGTCCTCCCCATAGCCTTGAAAATTGGCTCGACTCTCTTGAAGACCTGGAATTTCCCACCTACCATTATTGTCAAAGTACCTTCCCTAGCTCCTTTATCTCCTCCAGTTACAGGAGCATCCAAGAACTCTATTTTATATTTCTCTAACCTATTAGCCATTGATTTTGCGAAATCTGGGGAATTTGTGCTCATGTCTATGAAGATTAATCCTTCCTTAGCGCCCTCTATTATACCATTTCTGTTAAACACTATCTCCTCGACGTCAGGTGCATCTGTCACCATAGATATCACTGCATCACTTTTCTCAGCAACTTCCTTTGGATGTAAGCATACATTAGCCCCCATCTTACCTAATGATTCTGCTTTGCTTCTAGTCCTATTATAAACATATAGCTCGTAATTTGCCTTTAATATATTACTTGCCATTGAATAACCCATTATTCCTAATCCAATGAAACCTACCTTCATCTTTTCCAACTATTTTATAATGTAGACAATTATAAATCTTAATTTACTACTGTAGAGTAATATGTAAAACCGATAGCAAAGGGCTAATCTAATCACATTTCTATATAAAATATTAGGATATAAGAATAAAATATTAATAATTATATGAAAATTTTATAAAGCTATCTTGCAGAGTGGTAAGTGGATTTTTAAAGAAAACGTAGAAAGATTGTGGGGATCGTTAGGAAGAGAAAGATTATACTCTATGCTAGAGTTTCTTCAAATACGCAAAAAGACAGACTGGCAAACCAAGTTAAGTACTGGGGAGAACAAGTTAAAGAATACCAAGTGATAACTGATGTTGGTTCTAGATTTAACATGAAGGGGTTCCTCAAGCTATTGAAGATGATACTTAACAGCTGGGTTTCAAAATTAGTTATACCACAGACAAACTAGTAAGGTTTGAAACTCTTCAGGAGGTAACCTACTCGAAAAACGACAAGAAAGAGGAGAGTAATATACTACAAGGAGAACTATAAAAGCCTTTAGTAATCTAGAGCTCTAGGTATATGGGACAGAGTTAAGGTGGAGGAGAAAGAAGCGAAGAGAAAACAATCATGAAGGTCAAGGTAACCCTTCCAAAGAAGAAGGAGATTTATAAAAGTTTAAAGGACGAGCTAGAGAAACTAAACGTTTTAGCTTCCATTACGTTGATAAGGCTATTAATGACGCTTACTAAAGAGGAGTTGGAAGAGGAGAAGGGTAAAGCTTCATTGAGAAAGCCCAAGTTAAAGATGGTTATGTTAGGGTTAAATCAACGTTAAGGAAGGTTAGGGTGAGAGCATGAGAGTAATTGTCAAACTCTTCCAATACATAACCTTCTCTTGGAGCAATCAATGGTTCTTAAAGAGGGTTAAAGGATTGGAACTTGGAGAGCCAATAATTAAGGAAGATAAAGTTCACTTACAGTTCCGCTATAAACTCCCTTGAAGTATTTACCGAACTTCCTCGCTGTTGATTCAAATCTTTACAGTTTAGAAGCTTATGACGACTAAAAGTTCGTAATTTACTCTACAAAAAATTTTCATAGCTTAAAGTTTACCATGGAAAAGAAGAGGAATAGAATACAGTATTTTCTTCTGAGCACACTAAGAGGGATAAAGAGTTGCTGAGGAAGCATTATTAACGTGAGGGGAATCGCATAAGGGATTACGTTCATAAGTTTGTGAAACGTTTGCTGGAAAATTTTCTTACATTGTTTGCCGTTGATAAGTAGAATAAGCATGAGATGTTTAAAGACGCTAACTATTCTCCTTCAAGAAAATTTCAAGGACTGTTTTGAGACTATACACCGTGTTTTGAAGTACAAGCATCGCTTTTACGGTTATATCTCATGAGGGAAGTGAACCCCTATCCTCACTTCAAAGTCTTCTCCAGATGTGGATGAGTTTCCCGAAAGGTTGACAGGACGCTTAGGTGTGAGAAGTGTGGGTTTACTCTAGATAGTCAATTAAACACATCTTTGAATATTTACCTCAAAATGTGTGGCTTCCCTTGCGTCCTAAAAATTCTAAGGATGAGGGTTATCCCGCTATAGGGGCGTGAAAGGATTTATCCTTGACTTCTGCGAAGCCCAAGGGCTAAGGATTAAATAAATTCGTGAAAACTCATAGAACCCCAACCCATTATAGTATGTACTAGAGCAAGTAATAGCTGGGCTATTACTCTAATCATCAGGCCTTTCAAGATTAAAGACAGAGTATCTGTTTTAAGTGAGGAAGGTATAATAGAAGAAGTTTTCACACTCTTTACTTTTGTTATTAAACAAGATGGAACCAAGGTTGTAATTTCCAACAACTTAATGTTGGGGCTAAATCCTTTTTCACGTTAATAGAGATCTTTTTATATTCTTTTATTGTCAAACAATTTTGTAGAAAGACTACTGAAGCCTAAGGAGGTTGCCAACTCTTAGGAATTTCATACTCAACCTTGTTGAGGTGGATTAGGGAGGGCAAAATAAGGTAACAACTGAAGGAGGGAAGTATAGGATATTACAGTGAGGTTAAGAAGTACTTAGAGAGGAGGGAAGAGACGAGGGCTGTAATTTACTCGAGGGTTTCCTCAGCAGACCAGAGAGAAGATTTGGAGAGACAAATAAACTACAACGAATTACGCAACGGCAAAGGGTTATAAAGTAGTTGAAGTACTGAAAGATATAGCTAGTGGGTTGAACACGCAAAGGAAAGGATTGCTGAAGCTCTTCAAACTGGTTGAGGGAAGGAGTGTAGACGTCGCGTTAATAACCTATAGGGATAGGTTGACGAGGTTTGGCTTCGAGTACATTGAAGGGTTCTTTTCAACGATGGGAGTTAAGATTGAGGTGGTTTTCGGTGAGGAGCCCAAAGATGACACACAAGAGCTTGTTGAGGACTTAATCTCAATAATAATTTCATTCTCTGGGAAAATTTACGGAATGAGAAGTCATAAGAAGACATTGCTTGTTCAGGGTGTAAAAAAATTAATAGGTGAGTTGAGTGGAGAGGACAGTGGAGTTAACGGTTAAGGTTGATCACAAAACTTACTCAGCACTTAACGAGTTTGAGGAGGAGTACAGAGAGGTTCTAGAGGATGCAATAAATTATGGGCTGTCGAACAAAACTACCTCCTTCACTAGGATTAAAGCTGGGATTTACAAGGCTGAGAGGGAGAAGCACAAGTTACCCTCACACTACATTTACACTGCTTGTGAAGAAGCAAGCGAGAGGTTAGATAGCTTTAATAAGTTGAAGAAGAGGGGGAGGAGTTTACACTGATAAACCGTCTGTGAGGAGAGTTACTATTCACTTAGATGATCACTTGTGGTAGTTTAACCTTGATAAAATCTCAATTTCCACTAAGAAGGGGAGGGTTTTTTCATTTCCCTAACCTTCCCTAAGATTTTCTGGAGATATTATAACAAGGGTTGGTTAATTGCGAGTGAGGCTAGGTTTAGACTGACGAAAGGTAACGTTGTAGAGTTCTACGTCATTTTTAAGAAGGACGTTAAACCTTACGAAGCTAAGGGTTTCATCCCGGTTGATCTCAATGAAAATTCAGTCTCTGTATTAGTTGATGGAAAACCGATCCTTTTAGAGACTAACACTAAGAGGATTACTCTGGGCTATGAGTATAGGAGGAAGTCAATAACTACTGGTAAGTCTACTAAGGATAGAGAAGTGAAGAGGAAGTTAAGGAAGCTGAGGGAGAGGGATAAAAAGGCTGATGTTAGGAGGAAGTTAGCTAAGTTAATCGTTAAAGAAGCTTTTGAAAGTAGGAGTGCCATAATTTTAGAGGATTTACCCAGAAATACTCCGAAGCACATGGTTAAGAGTGTGAAGGATAAACAGCTTAGGTTGAGGATTTACCGTTCAGCGTTTTCTTCTATGAAGAATGCTATTGTAGAGAAGGCTAGGGAGTTCGGTGTTCCGGTAATTTTGGTTAATCCCTCTTATACTTCCACTGTTTGTCCAGTTCACGAGACAAAGATCATTTACCAACCAGATGGGGGCAATGCCCCAAGTGTTGGTGTTTGTGAGAGGGGGAAGGAGAGGTGGCATAGAGATGTTGTAGCATTGTATAATTTGATGAAAAGGGCTGGAGATGGGAGCCAAATGCCGTTGGGCTCGAGTCCCATGACCCACCTGCCGAGTGGTTGAGGGCTAAGTCCCTGCTCGATCATGATTGAATGTAAAATGATTGAAATGAAAGTGTAGGGAAAAACGGAAATATTTAGGGTATAGAAAATGCAAGAGAAAGAAAATGTTTTAGAAAGATCGTTTTTCCTTTAGGATTTAATTAACTTTTTAATTATAATACTAATATTTTTCACATGAATCTAAATACCCATATTCTATTTAATACTGCCTTAGGAGTAGCAATTTTTCATAATGTTGAGATTGCCGCGCTTATAGGTATAGGAGCTGCTTTACCAGACTTAGATAGAGAATATATTTTAACTAATAAGCTAAGTTTAGCTCAACATCAATTACATAGAGCTCTATTTCATAACATTTTCTTTGCATTGCTAATATTCATGGTTAATATGTATCTTGGGATTGGCATTTTCCTTCATATAATGTTAGATATGCTCACCTCTCCTGCTGACAGGGGAGTCGAAGTACTATTTCCACTTGGTAGGTTAATTAAGGATTTTCACTTAGACTATGATGGTCTCTTCAAAGAGAAAAGGGGGTTATTATGGCATATAGAAGATCCACTGAGGGTTATTAGAATTACATCAGCTGACAAGGATCTTACACCTTCAGGTAGCAAATCTCCATGGATAAGAATATATGGCCCTTTTAAGAATAGTAGAGTAGCTGACTGGATCATCTTCTATTCATCTATAATATTTTTGATTTTATTCGACATTGATCATTTACCAATAATCACATATCAGATCTTTTATTCGGTGATCAAGTATTTCCCATTAATACTTGGCATAGTATTATTTTATTTAGGTGGAGAAATATGGAGGAGGAAGTTTCAAAGGAGAGGTAGTTATAGAAACTTGATTGCAATTACAATGCTTACAGGTGTAATATTTATATTGTACGGTATAGCAATCACAATAATACCACCATCCTCCCCAGAGAGCCTATTTAAGTTGAGTATTATAACAATAATTTCAGTAATAACTGGGTTTATCATTGCGTACATACATGTCAGGATAAGGCATAAATTAGTAATAATATAATATTCTGTATAATATTAATTATCCTGGAAAACTTACCTTTCTACAATGTTTCCCTCATATGCAAATTACCTAAGGAAACGTAATAGTCCTTGGTTATTTCCCTCATTATTACTTTAGCTTAACTCTTCATCCTCTTTACTCTCTCAAGCATCCTTCACTTATGAAGGGTTCTACTCATAAGGGCAAAGCGTTTAAGGTTGTTTCAAGGTATTTAGATTGTAAAGGTGTTTTGTTAGAGAGGGATTCCATTGCTCCTTTGAATTTGATTAAGAGGGTGGATGGGATAGATGTTTCCTTCGACTAACTCAATGATTTAAGGGCGTGTATGGTCCCTTAAGAGGATTGTGAGTTATTTATATTAAAAGCTAAGGATAAGTTAAGGCACGAGTAAACAATAAATAATTCGTGGGACCTGTCAAGTCCAATTCTTAATAATATATAGGTTGATACTTCGATTCCCTTCTCTCCTTAGGTTTAATTCCCGCTCCGAGACTCAACCTCTTTTATATTCCCTCTCCCTTTGGTCTGACTTATTATATATGAATATTAACTTAGATGTTCTGCAAGTAATATTAACATTAGTAATTTGATTAAAACTAAAGACTATATCCAATAACGTCTGAAATTATCCAGTGAAACAAACTTGACAGCGGTAAAATAGCAGTATTTCTATGGATATCAAGCCCTTCCTGTAGTTTTATTTTCTTTTGTATTTATTAATAACCGTGAAGAGAAACAACGAGGCTTGCATTGATGTCATGGAAGTTCACAAGAGCTACGGGAAGTTCAAAGCACTTAACGGTATATCATTTTCTATTCCCTGTGGAGAGAAGTGGTGCCTATTAGGACCAAATGGGGCTGGAAAGAGCACCACTTTGAAATTGCTCGCGGGTCTAATGGAACCTGATTCAGGAATTATAAGGATAATGGGTAAGAGCCCAGAAGATGACGAGATTAAGAGGCTCTACGGTTACCTTCCTGAAGACGCTCTACCTTACTTAACTTTGTCCGTTAGGGAGAATCTTGAATACATTGGAGCTCTTAGAGGCGTAGAGGGGTTAGAGGAGAGGGTAAATTACTTAATTGATTATTTGGAACTAAGGGAGTACGAAAGGAAGAAAGTAAGTTCCCTATCTAGAGGCAATAGGCAGAAGCTAGCTATAGCATTATCTATAATCCACAACCCCAAGATCCTCTTGCTTGATGAACCTTTAAACTACTTAGATATCCCGACACAGGAAAAAGTAATAAAGTTATTTAACTCAATGAAGGACTCAACTTTCCTTATCTCCACTCATATAATGTCTGTTGCCACTAGGTTAACCGAAAAGGCGTTAATAATAAGCTCAGGGAAAATAGTTTGGGAGGGGAGGATAGAAGACTTGAGGAAAATGGGTGGGGAGGATGAAACTATAGAGAGCGTGGTCGCTAGGATAATAACTAGTGGTTTGAATGCTTAAGTTGTTGAAGTTCATATTAGTGACTAGGTTCTCAAGGGGATTCCTTGCTTTTATATTAGTTATGTTAGTGTACTCAATAGCAATTAGCTTCCTTATATCTCATGATCAGGCAAGCAAGCAATTTAATTCACCCACATCGCTTTATTTACCTTTCTTCCTTTCCTTAATGGCCTTAGTTTCCATATTGGGAGGGGGGATACTTGTAACTAAATCAGACCTGGACTACCTCTTCACTTTACCTATAGAGAGATCACAGATAGCGCTCTCCCTCTTTATAGCCCAATTCATAGGAACTACAGGAGTAATTACTTTGTTCACAATACCTTATATAATAGAACTTTCTACTGGGAACTACGAGTATTTAATGCTTAACGTAATGGACTTAATTGCTTTCTCACTCTTCTTAACCTCATTAACTGTTGTCTCGGGTAAACTGAATAACTTGAGCAGGATCTTATTTGGCTCTCTAATCTCCCTTTGGTTCATTTCGCCTATCTTTGACTTTAAATTAACCCCTGTCTCAGTATTCAGCGGGAATTTAACCGTAGGAAACATCTTTCTTCTCCCCTTAACATTTATATCTTTAATTCTGAGCTCCAGGACTTTGATGAACGCTAAGATGAGCATTTTTAGAACCCTCAGTGTAGGCGGGGGAGGAGAATTCAAGAAGGAGTTATCATTTAAGGGGGTGAAGAGCCCTTTAGGTGCAGTCATGAAATATAACTTCTCTACAATAGAGTTTGCTGCAAGGGTAAGCATGGGAGGGGCTTCAAGTTACAGGGCGGCTAGGCTTAAGATAAGTTCCTTGATACTCGTTTTCGCCATTTTAGCTTTAATATATATAGTTTTAATCTTGGTTTTCAAACCGACAGGAGATGCTGATAAAGTCTTCAGCGGCTCACCATGGATTATTATCTTGTACACCTACTTAGGGGCATTTATCCCAGTTCTCTTCGGACAGGCCTCTGCCTCTAATGAAAGGGCGTGGCTTGCCTTCACCTCTATTGAACCAGCTAAGTACTTGAGGTACTTAATGATAACAAAGGCTTTAATCGTTTTCTTCATGTTAATTCCATTTTCCATTGCTAACATACTATTGGTTTTGCTTGGATTCAAATTCCTAACCAATGCCCTTTTCTTAACCCTCCTCCAAACTCCGCTCTTGACTATAGTTTACACTTTCCTAGTCCTCAAGTTAAACCCCATTCAGGTTAAGGAGGTGGGAACCCTGCCTAATCAGTTAAACCTGAGGCAGTTCCTCGTAGTCTTGCCCTTCGTAGTCATTTACGTTCCAATGGTTTTATCCGTCATTTTCCTATATGTTGCTATAGCTAGCTCCCTCTTCCTCTTGAGCCTTTCCCTTTTCTTCCTGAGGAAATCGACCCTTAAGAGGCTTGCGTTGAACATGGTTGAAAAGGGGTTTGTTTAGCGAAGTTATTTGACTCACATACCTTTAAACTTAGACTTAATGCTATTGGAAAGAAATCAACGTTTGAATTAACTATTAATTGCCTTTATCCTCTATTTACTTTAATGTAGTTGGCAATTTAAACGGTTTCCTAGTGATGAAAAGGATGATACTAAACTTTAATGATGCATAAAGGAGATGTTTAATAAAATCCATGAAAATTCAATGATATCCTACCCTAATGCGACATAATAGAGGAATCTCAAGAACTTTTCCTTTATATTTTATTTATAATTAATTCATTTATTTTTTAATAATAAAGTTAAAGCCTATAAATCTTTATAGATTAATAGAATTAAGGATAAAACATTCTGACTTCCGTCTTTGCCTGAGACCGAAAACCCATGGCAATTGGAAAAGCTATTGAGCACCTCTAAGAAAGTTTTTGGTTTACCGTAATAAGAGAGGCCTTCGTTATGTTGTAAAAATAAGTGAAAATGGTAAGGCAAAAAAGAACAAATGCTATTCGGGAAGTTTTGTCTTAGAGAGAACGAATGTTCTAAGGGAAAACCTGAGATCTAATTTCCTCCTGTCAATTTCTTTGCCTTTTTCTACACCTACATCATCATTTAAACTACTCAAGTTGTAAAGGTAGAATTTCTCCCAAAAGTTAAACCGCTTGAATTTAGATACATTTTCAATGTGGATTGCCTTTGAAAGAGTATTTAAAACACCCCTCTTTTCCATTAAATTAATACCATAGGAAATGCAACACCTCTCCCTTGTTTTATTAATGAGCTCGCTCATTCTCATATAGATAGAATTCTGTTCACTATAGTAATACGGATGCCACTCTATTATTCCAATTTTCCCACTCACGTCAGTTACCCTGAGCATTTCACTTAGAACCCTCTCAGAATCAACTGAATCAACTGTCTTCAAGAACATTACAGCGTTGAATTCGTTACTTGAATAAGGTATATCCTCTATATCACCTAACTCGTAGTTTACCCTGAAACCCAAGTTAAGGTCTATCGCCTTCCCTAAAAGCTCCTCAGAGTCATCCAGCGCAAAGACCTCCATTTTCTCCAAAAATTGTTTCATATACTTCAATGATTTCCCTTCCTCAATCCCAAGGAGTAGGATTTTTCCTTTACTCAACTTCATGTCCTGGAGGAGTTTTATAAGGGCCTCTATGTAGTATAGATCCCCCTTCATTCTCCTTACTAGTTCCACGTAATTTTCGTCTATTTCATTATTCACTTTACACGTAAATTGCGAAGATGAGTTTGAACTGCTTTCCATAAAATTATTAACTTTAAGAGAATATAAGTTTTTGAGTTTATAAAAAAATATAAACGATTTTTCTAGAAAATCACTGAGCTTCGACCTCTTCCTTTCTTCCACTTTCCGAGAGCTTCTCTAGAGCCTTCATAGCCGGTTCAATGAATTCCCTTATGAGTTTTCCTGGAGTTATAACGTTGTTTGAAAGGGCCTTAATTACTTGCCCAGGCATGATTCTTCCTATCCTTCCTATATCTACAATCATCTTCACTAATGCAGTAATATTGCTCCTCCCTGGAAGATTGGAGGTCTTGAATGATATATCATATTGTACCTTCTGGTCTTGGAGGTTTATCCTATACCCTATCATCCCTGCTTCCAAGAAGGGTTCCTCTACCTTTACACTTATTACATTTTCCCCGCTCATCAAGTACCCTGGCCTTTGGCAACCAATTTCTTGGGATAATACAATGTTCCCCATTAGACCGAAGAGCAACCTAGGGCTAGTTAGCACGTTCATAATAGTCCCCTTCTGAACTTCAATGCTTATGTTTGCTGAGTCAACATTATAGTGTCTCCTCCTGCTACCCAAGTGCTTCTTGAACTCTCCCTCGCTTTTGAAAGTGCTATCACAGCACCTGAACTCCATATGGACTAGTCTGGGAATAGAAAATAAATGTGTATCTAAAATATTCTAACAATTTGAACAAGATTATTCCTCTGAACTGCCTTTAACCATTAAAGTGCCTTCTGAGAAATCTATAAAATAAACTCCTTCCTCCTTAGATATTGATGGATTAAAGATAAAGTGAAGCCCAGAATTGAGGAAATAAGCGGTAATAACAAGGATCTGAAATCGAAGTGGAGGGGATAGTACATGCTATTTGCTTGTATTAAAATTAATATTAAACTTATTATTGCTAATATTAATATTAATTTTCTATTAACGTCTATCTTCTGTAGCTTCCTCCTCCAAGCTTCTCCTATTCCGTAAAAAGCTATTAACCCTATAGTAATAAAGGAATAGTCTTTAATCAGGTGAAGGATAAATAAGGTAAGCCAGGATAGAAAACTTCCAAAATTGTAGTGGGTGTAGAGTATTATATAAATAATACAGGAATAACTTATAAACCAGTCAATAACTCTGCCGTTCCTGAAGGGGCCGTAGATCCTCCTCCAAGGAACCCTCTTCAATTCCTTCAGATCTGGGTCGGAGCTCCTCCTAATTAGGCTATATGGATCTTCTAGATACCATTTAATCTTTTTAGTCGTCCCGCTCCTATTACCTTCATAATCAACGTCATATCCCTTAACTAGTCTAGTCAAGGGAAAGAAGATCTCCACTCCCCTATCTGTGGGGGATGTTATCATGTCTAATATTATGTGGAGGAATACACCTAAGGCAAGGAACTGGTTGAAAAATAAGAGCGAAGTGGAGAAGAACAAGTTATGGAGTAACGCCCTGTGAAGTTGATGTTTCGTGGAGAACTCGCTCTTTGTGAATAAATACTCTCTATCTAGATCTGGTATAGCAGCCGTTTGTCCCTACACTTTCATTTCACTCATTTTATGTTAAATCATGATCGAGCAGGGACTTAGCCCTCAACCACTCGGCAGGTGGGTCATGGGACTCCTTCGAGCCCAACGGCATTTGGCTCACATCCCCGCAATCCCACCCTTTTGGGCAGAGCCCACATCTAGTGAGAGTTCATCCTTAATCAATAAAAGTTGATATAAACAAATATAAAAAGATTTCTGTTAACGCGAAAAAGGATTCAGCCCTATAGCTATTAAGATAGCTATATCCAAGTTATGAAATAATCCAATCCCAATAGCTATGCCGAGCAAAATATGTGTGTTTAAGTTCATGACTGAAAGCGTGAGGATGTCTTTAAATTTTTTATAAAAGGGATTAATCCAATTTTTGTAAAGAAATTTTAACATTCTCAATCATATTACATTAAACGAAGAGGCTTGCAATGCAAGCAAAGCTCAAAGGGGTTAGGACGTAATGAAGGTAAACAAATGCCTTGACCTCAAAGGAGTTCCAATTTTAAATTGGGGATGAATCCTTTTTCATGATAATGGATTTTTTTATATTCGTTTATTCTAAATTTTTATTGAAAAGGATGACCTCTCTCGTTAATGTGGGATATGCTTAAAAGGTGGGATAATGGAGATGTAAGTCCCGTTAGACTCTAAGGAGTCCCATGACCCATACGTAATTAGAATGAGCGTGTAGTTGAGGGATAAGCCCTTACACTCAATCATGATTGAACATAAAATGAGTGAAATGAAAGCGTAGGGACAAATGGGCTTCTGGGATACTATAAATTGGTTTCAGTTGAAATTTCCTGGGTAACGCAGTATAACCTTACCCCTATGGAATATAACGCTTGCACAGAATATCAGCAAAACCTTTACGGAGCTACTAGCGTTTACTCCTATTCCTAGTGGTTTCACATTCCATGTAGTTCTTGAATGAGGGTTTTAACTAAGTGAATGAAAATGCTGATCTTTTTTACTTTTTCCCCTTGTATTGGAAAAGGTATTTACAAAATAATGAAAGCTTTTTAGGGTGGATGAAACTAAGTGCAAGGAATTCCCGGTGCATGAAAGGCCTGGATGTAGATAGGTGGAACAAAAACTCAAGGATCAGGCATTCATTTTCAGCTTTTCCCAGTTAACCTTTTTCATAGTTTAGGGAATTGATTATGTCTTGGGGATTCTTAGTGTCAACTATTTGTATAAACTTCAGGGAGCACGATAAGGTCTCTGCATTTCTGGCAGGTATGTAATATACATTCTTGAGTGGTAAATGTGAAGGGTATGGTCCGGGGTTTATTATTATGTTTGGCATCTCCAAGTTAAGGTCTAACCTCATGTTTTCCTGCTCGTCAGTAACTATAACTATTAAGTCCTTAAAGGGATCTGAGATGCTTTTAGCATAGATTAGAGCTTCCCTTATGTTAGTCCCTCCCCATGGTGCTTTCCCCTTTATTTCATCTATTCCCTCTATCGTATAAAGCTTAACAGGGTCTTCTTCGTAATAGCTATAGCTGAACAAAACTAAATGCTTTATAATAGGGGCGAAAGGGGATACAGTGCTCATAACCTTATAATAGTATTCCCTCATTGAACCGCTCACGTCTAAAACCAAAACTATTTTTCTCACCATCAAGTTCTTTAATATTAGTTTATTATAGCTATCTCTAACAGTCTCAGAATATAAGTCTGAAATCTTCTTGGCTAATGAGTTAAAACCAGCTTTCCTTAAAGCTATAGCAGCTATGAAGAACTTGTCACTCGTTAAATACTTAGCCATCGTTAGCCTATCAGCAACCCAGCTTTCCCCTAAAGCCTGAGAGAGGGACTTTGCATAACTAATTAAAGCATATGGAGAAATAACTATTTTCTCCCTGTAATCCCTCCACTTGCTTTTTGGAACGGTGGAAACCAAGTAATTGAAGTCTACTTCATTTGAGTTCTCCATCTTTATGGGATTCATTAGTATATTCATTATTTTTCTAGGTATTTCTGCACCACAATAAGGCACGTATTTTCCGTTGCTCTTGCTCCACGTAAATAAAAGGGATTTAAGTGCCTTCCTGTGGGATCTAGCGTAGTACTCTAAAGCTTCAATGCTCAAGGAACTCAAGTAATCCTTAATTATTCTTTTAGTATATCTCTTGGTCCCCAAGTTCCACTCCTTCAACTTCTCTATTTGACTCGGCGGGAAAGTGCTTAAAGTAGGTAAGTCATTCAAATAATAAGCCCCCATGAGGACTTGGTCTTTTACTCCCCTTTCTCTTGCTCTCTTTATAATTTCCTTCATCAGTTCCTGATCCCTTGATTTCATGTAGATGTGAAAGAGTCTCGAGAGCTCTATTGTTTCCTCCTTCGACATGTAGAAGTGGTTAGTCACTGTCCCAGTTAGAACTAAGGCTAAATACTGAACTTCTATAGGTAATGTTGCAATTGATAACTCTTTTATTCTCTCCTTTATAATCCTTGACGAAGAGAATCTGCTAGCGAATTCATCTATCCAACTCATATAATCACCAGGGCGACTTGGCCTCAGTGATTACCCTCCTCTCAGAGGAGTAAGTCACCAGCTGAATGGAGGCCTTAAGCCCTAAGTTTATTTCCTCTAGAATTTTTAAATCTTACAAAAGAGGAGAGGTTATCTTAACAGAAATAAGTGAACTACCCCGCCCTCACGGACGGGGCATCCCCACCTCGCGGTGAGGATTTCCTGCTTCTTCCAGGAAACTTACTGTACACCCCCTCTGAGAAGGGGATGTATAGCAGAGGTTTCCTGTCCACA
>Ga0208314_100507_pt1 | contig 14494 bp, 13 predicted proteins | sample OSPB_Mat_host_9__FD_187144 | JGI IMG/M metagenome (GOLD analysis project Ga0208314, IMG submission 187144) | Extremophilic microbial mat communities from Yellowstone National Park, USA - OSPB_Mat_host_9_15 (SPAdes) (version 3) | ecosystem: Environmental > Aquatic > Thermal springs > Hot (42-90C)...
ACATCCCCTGCTTTTTGAGCTCTTCGAGGCCCACCGGGCCGCACAGTGATTGAATGACACGCGCGATTTCGAGCTGGTGTTTTCTTGCGCGGTTCCTCTCCCTCTTTGAGTACTTTGAAAGAACCCTTTTTGCTTTTTTCGAATGTGAAGCCTTCCTCTGCACACTACGCCTCTTCTCGAATGATGAGATGTGAATAGATGCCAGCTTCTTGGTGTCTATCCTCACCCATCCTGTTTCAGGCGAGTAGCCATCAAAGGAGAGGAGGTTGAAGTCCCACGCAACGGCGGGTTTGCTGTTTTGAGTGTCTTCTTCGCAGTGTACTGGGAGGTGCACCTTTTCGGGTGTGATTACTGGCTCGCCGAGGCCGGCTGAGGACACCTCGCTTGGTAGCTTGAAGTATCTAGCTGAGAGGTCAAGATACACGTGCTCACCTGGTTTAACTGTCACCCTGAGCCTTTCACCCTCAAGCTTTATGAGTGTCTGCTTGGCTCTGGCGAAGAGCCTCCTCGCGGTGGGCCTCCTCCGCCTCCTGTCTCCTTTAACATAGTTCTTTCTCCACGATTTTAGTATGGAGTAGGCGGTTTTTATTGCTGAGTCAACCCAGTGGGCCGCGTAGGGCCAATCCTCAAGGAGGCTGTCCCTGAGCTTCTTCCTGTACTCCTTGCTATGGATGTCCACCCTGTATTTGGGTAGGAGCCTCCACTGCTTCTTTCCATTAACCTTCCTCTTCTCCCACTCTATGTTGCCCCAGAGCTCTTCGAGCACGCGGTTGACCACGTCCCTGTACGCTTGTAGCAGCGGTTCAAGTTGTTCTCCACAATCATATTCAAGCGAATAGCTTCTCAGCACGCCTGTAACCCCATATAGCATAAATCCATTTAAACCTATCTATATTGAAACTGCTGACAACGGCGTTGCCCGCACTCCTCGTCGGGGTGAGGGGGTAGTGGTAGGGGTGGGGGAGGCGCTGGGTCAAGCTGGCTGCCCTGTCTCCCCGCGCGTCTACCGCCACCCAGACGAGATTGGCCCACCCCACATTTGACCAACATCTAGTCCACCGCGATAAAAGGGTGCTCACTCGACTCACCCTCAAACTCTAGCCTTTCCCCGGGAAACCCTCCTCGTCTCCTCTGAACACGCTCGACTTGAGTCCAGCTCCCCAGTCAGAGAGAAGTCTGGGGAGCCCTAGGCCTTTCTTCGTGTAGAAGGGGGCTTGAGCCGAAAGCACTGAGGGGTGGCCACAGCCTTGAAATCGGGAAATCCCATCCTCATTCCCCACAAAAAATCAAATTACTGTAGAAGCTAAATGTGTTCTCGGCTGGCTTGCTGGGTGTATGGGCGGTGGGCTGGCTCCACGGCTTCTCACCAATCCTCCCCGTGGCGTCCACCACGCTTAAGCCCCACCCAGAAACTACTTGGGTTTCTCCAACTGATTGAAAGTATCGGAAAAAATGGTTTATGTGGGTGTGGTGAGAATACAGGGTTGGGTGTGATTCTTACCCGCATAATTTTTTAGAGGGCTTTATTAGTTGCGGAAGAGGTGGCCTGATTCTTTAAGGGTTAAACCACTAGCTTCTTAATTGTGGGCGAATAAGTGTGTATGGCTGGGGGTTTATGGTTAGCCGTGTTCCCGTATGCTTTTTTAGGTAGGGAAAAGAGTGATCGTAAAGGCGTGCGTTTTGTTCTGACGGCTTCAGCGGCTGAGATGGCCACCTTCGGGAATAGCTGGATGCTCGCCATGATGAGTACTTTTCCAGAGGCGTTAGTGCGGCCCTTTGCTTGGCGTTATTTGAAGCCGCAGGATATGCCCGACGGTACGGCGAGGTTTGCTCCCTACGGCCTAAGAAAAATAGAGAGCGTGTTGGTTGAGGCATACGGGGAGGATAGTGTTGCCGTTGTTCACCCTTACAATCTTGAGAAGTTTGTGGGTGCCGACACCGAGGCCGTTTTGGTTTCCACTATGGATCCCCTGGGTCTCGCGTATGTGAGCACCACGTACAACCCGCTTATTGGGTTTGGAGGGGAAGCGCTGAATCGGACTGAATTCGTAAGGCTCATGAGGCATAGGGTGTTTGAAAAGTGGCGTGTAAAGAAGGTTGTAGGCGGCTTCGGTGTGTGGCAGATTAGGGATGCTGGTCTGCAGGAAAAGCTGGGAATCGACTTGCTTGTAGCCGGGGAATGCGAGGAGTGGATAGTTCCCATTCTCGAAAAAATGCGTAGCGGCCAGCCTCTTCCAAAGTATATTAGGACGGTTAAGCTAAAGGAGTTCACACGTGTACCCTTGATCAGGCATGCGGCTGGGTTCGGTGCGGTTGAAATAACTCGGGGTTGTGGCAGGAGGTGCCAGTTTTGTTCACCCGATTTTCGAACAAAGTATGATTTCCCCCTCCAGCACATAATGAGTGAAGTTGAGGTTAATGTAAGGAATGGGTGTGACAGTGCCTTTTTGGTGACCGAGGACATCTTTCTCTATGGGAGTGATGCTCGCTTTAATCCCAACCCTAGTAGGCTTAAGCAGCTCTTGGGTGCCATCGCTGGGCACAAGGGCGTTAGTGAAATAGCCATCTCACACGCATCTCTGGTGCCAGTGCTCGTAGCACCCGACCTGCTCGACGAAATCACTCCTCTCATAATTGATAAGTCCCACTATAGGAAGGGTGGGAAAAGATTTGTAGGTGTGGATGTGGGCATTGAGTCGGGGAGTGTGCGATTGATGAAGAGGTATATGAACGGTAAAGCATACCCTCTCCGCATTGAAGACTGGCCTGAGATAGTGGTTCAGGGCACGGGTGTTTTCAACGATCACCTTTGGTACCCCATGTACACATTTATATTGGGGTTACCAGGAGAAACGGAGGAAGATGTTCTCGCGACGCTCGAGCTCTTTGACAGGCTTAAGGGGAGCGTGGTTTTCTATGTTCCTCTGCTGTTTGTTCCCTTAGAAGAGGCTATACTTAGGAGTGCCGCTCGTAGTTCACTCGAACGTGTGAGCGAGCTCCACTGGGAGTTCCTACTCGGCTGCTGGGACAGGAATCTTAGGACGTGGGCTGAGGACATCAATCCCATTGTGAGGCTCGCCTCGTTCTTCGCGCTCCCATATATGAGACACATACACGGCGCGGGCATTACGAGAAGCCTTGTGAGGTTCATTGGGCTGCCTTTAGTGAAACCTGCGCGGAGCGCAAGCTGGAAGAGGTGCGAACCAGACTACTGCGCGCAGAAGGGTAGAACAACTCTGGAAAGATACCTACAGTGAGCAACCCCAAGGGTTGGATGCCGCGCATGCTCTTTATTGGTGGCGTTCGCTAACCTTAAACAACAGATGGTGTGCGGTGGGCAGTGCCCGGCTTAGAAATCATATCAGTGGGGCATTCATTCCAAGCAACGCCTACCAAGCGGTGAGTGTACAAAGCGGCCCGCATGCTGCGTATATTACTCAAACCGGAAAAGATAAGTGACGTGCCTCTAGCCACGTCGAGTATGGGGCACGATAACGATTCGGTGGGGCATCTATTAAAAAGGGTTTTGTGGATGTGTTTTAAGCCGTTAAACAGAAGTGTTTTTATCGTATCGGGTGACTAAGCCTAGAGTACTAATGTGCACGTATAGGGAAGCTTCAGTCACACACGGCTCACCAGCCTCCTTCAATTATGTGGGCTTATGTTTTTCGGGGGTAGGACTATGTGTGGGTGTTCGGGTTGCGGTTCATTGTTTAGCCTTATCCTGTAAGCTGGGTGAATTTGCGTATGAGCGCCTGTATATTGAAGTTGGGTTAAAAACTTAGAGCTTGATAGAGGTGGCTTGTCTTGGCTAAATACGTGTTGGTTTCTGACCTCACCCTTATGTTCAACTACCACGACTTCCCCCTTCTCGATTTCCTACCCTGCGCGCCTAGTAGCAGTATTCCGGGTGCGATATACAATTTTTTGAAGGGTGATATAGCCGAACCGCTCGAAGACGGTCAGGCGAGGCTCGCACCCTACCCCGTGCGCAAGCTGGAGGCATCACTGTTACGCTGTTGCAGCCCTCGGGACGTGGTTGTCCCACACCCAGACTTTATTGAAGCTTTCATTAAAGAGGATACGGAGGTCATAGGGGTATCCACCATGGACCCCTTGGGTTTGGGGCCGCTCACAATGTCGTACTCCGTGCTTTTCGGCTCATCGAGCTACCCTTGGGTACGTGTTGAGTGGGAAGCGTTAATAGGTAGGTTAAACAGGGCGCGTCGGGGTACTAGGGCTAAGCTGGTGGTGGGTGGGCCTGGGGTATGGGAGTTCACGGTTTTCCCCGCGGAGCTTGAGCGTCTCGGAATAGACTACGCGTATCAGGGTGAGGTAGAGGACGTAGCATGTCTGCTTTTCTCTCAGGCTTTCGAGGATGAGTTTGACGCGAACATCTTCTTCAGGGGGTTTATGAGTTTCGATATGAATTTCAGAAGTTCTTATAGACCTCACGAACGCTTCGTGTCGAGGAGGCCTGGAGGTAAAAGGTATCCTCGGCTTGAGGAAATCCCGGGTATAGTGCGCCCCGCAGCCAAAGCCTTGAATGAGGTGATGAGGGGGTGTGGAATCGGGTGTGACTTCTGTGAGGTGACGCTACGGCCTCTCAGATACTACTCCTTTGAGCAGATAGTGAAAGAGGTGGAGGTCAACGTCAGGTATGGGGGCTTCCGAAACGCCTGGCTTCAGACCGACGAGTTCTTCGCCTACCAGCACGGTCCACTCTACACCCCTAATGAGGAGGCTCTGACAGGCCTGCTCAAGGCGGTGATGGATGTTGGAGGAGTGGGGAGTACTAACCCAACCCATGCCAGAATATCTCCACCAGCCGCCTACCCTGAGCTTATACGCAAGCTTTCAGACATCGTGCACGCCGGACCATCCAACTGGATCGGCGTACAGGTGGGTGTGGAGACAGGCAGCGACAGGCTCGCCAAACTCCACATGCCCAATAAAACTCTACCTTTAAGAATTGGCCCAGATGGCTCATGGAGCGACATAGTATGGGAGGGCACACGCAACCTTAACGCATACTGGTGGAGACCGGCGTTCACGGTGCAAGTGGGCCAGGACGAGGAGAAGCCAGAAGACAACTGGGAGACCGTTGCGCTCATCAATAGACTGAGTAACTCCGAGGTGAATGGGAGACCGTTCGAGTTCACGGTTACACCAATGCAGCACGTCCCACTAGGCGTACTAAAGAGCTATGCTTTCGGGACTCACACCCTAGACCTCTCTCAGCTCGCGGTGTACTATGCTTCTTACAGGCATCTCGCAAAGATGGCTGCACGTAACTCGTTCAGCGAGGGTAAGGGTAACTTGATTTCGAAGCTAGGAACTTCCGTATTGATATACTTCGGGGGGCGGGTTATGATGAAGGTGGTTGAATCAATCTGCAAGAGAAGAGGTCTTGACGTGGAAAAGGTTAAGCGCTATGGCTTGGAGAAAGGTGTCAAGCTCGAATCTGCTATACCCGCCTAGCATGACCTTGGAGCTACGGATCCGCGTAAGTGGGTGATTTTGGTGTGCGTGGCGGCAAGCGTGAGAATTCGTCGGAAATGTTGTATCTGGATGTGTATTTTCTGAGTTACGCGCTTAACTAGTAATGAATAGCGAAGGAATCGGAGGCTATAGTAGTAGTTACGTGGAAATAGTGCGGATTCAAGTGAACTACCCCACCCTAACGGTGGATCCAAAACTCATATGTGGGTTATAATCGGCGTTAAGCGCTAATTTGGGTCTACCGTAACGGATGGGGGCTTCCTGCATCACACCCCACCATGCCTCCCCTTCACCACCAACCCCAAGGAGGGTTGGTGAGGTATTGGGTGGAGCTCTCCAGGCACACCTAGAGGGGGGTGGCACCCACCCTGCACGCTCTAAGAGGATCAGACAGGCGTTCAGGTCTCAGTCAAGAGTGAACCCGCAGAACTAGCAGCGGAAGGCTCGGTCCTCCATGGTCAAATTCTGGTTGATTTTTCCGTACTGGAAGCATTCGTGGGAGGCGTTGTTGGCTGGGAAGGCGAGCACCGCTCTACCACGTCTAAGGAACAGCCATTCTAAACACCTCCTGAGCTCGGAAAACGTAGAGTCGTAGAGCCTCCGTCTTCTCGTTCCGGTTTCACCCCTCTGAACCAAGCCCTCAACATCCAAATCCTCCGAGATTAACGCGTCGTAATCCTGTGTAAGAAGGATCCCAAGCTTGAAGAACAGGTCACGCCTAAAGTCCGCGACGTGCTCGTGCTCCTTTGCAAACTTCCTCTTAGCTTTGAGCCAGTTCCTCGAAAGGAGCTTCCTCCTTGATAGAGTTTTTTGTAGCACCCCTAATTTTATCCAGGGAGCGCTCAAGAGGCTTCGTGTTCTTAATGAACCCCCATCGGTCGGAGAGTGTGGCAAGCCTTGTAAGCTCCGCATCAACACCCACAGCTTTTCGGGGCTCCTCCAGAGGCTCCGGTTGCGCCTCGGGGTCCTCAACTATGAAGCTCACGTAGATTTTACAGGAGGGGTAGAGTTTGACACAAACATGGGAGACCTGCTCTAAGGGGATCTCCCCTTAGAATAAGGGTGAAGAAGCCGATCTTACTCAAGTAGAGCTGAGTCTTCTTCTGGTTTTTACCCTGCCCTACTTACCTAATATTCGAAAGCTTCCAATCACCCTGAAGGTAAACTAGGGAAAGATACTTGTGCGGCTTCTTCTTACTGGATTTGTTTGCGGGGCCGTCGAAGAATCTCTCCTAGGCCTAGTAGAGCCTCCCCGCTACCTGCTGCGTGACTTGGGAGTGTAGCACCTGCAATTCTGGGTTCCGCTTTCTGAGGTCCGAGGCGAGCTACATCGACTCATTCCTACTCATCGTGTGCTCGTTTCTTTTCGTACTCCTCTTTTTCTGCGCGTGAGAGCGTGTTGTAGAGCTTGCAGGCTGTTTGGAGCTGGGTCTTTAACACCCCAGCGGCTGTGTTTGAGTAGTACGCTCGGTAGTAGTAGGCTTCCACGCGCGTGGTAAGTATTCTTCCCCACGTGTGTTTATACCCTAGGTGTCTCCACACTTCCACCCACTCAGCTAGGAGGGGCCATCCCCCTCCTTGGGGGTCTTACGCCGTTGTCAGCAGTTTCAAAATAGATAGGTTTATATAGATTTTCGGATTTGAGCATTTGTGTGCATGGGCAGTAGGGTGATAGCGAAGACCCAAGACCTCCACTGAGGGAGGGGTACATGCACACACAGGAAGCGGGGGGACTGAAGATGGTCGGCGTTCCCCACTGCATGGTAGGTGGGTGGGTACGTCGAGACAGGGGCGGAGCTGAAGGGGATCAATGAACTCGTAAGGTTCCTAAATGATACGCTGAAGCCCAAGCTCTACGCGTACGAGAGGTACAATGATATGTACCTATGTATGCCTACGTAGAGTGAAACCCTTCCAACCCCCGTTAAGATAAAGCCTGTTGGTCGGTGAGTTTCCCGGAATTGAGCTAGTCGTTTCTACTCTTATATCTGAAGCCGATTACATCACACGCTTCATCCATGCATATCAACAGGTTGGATCCGCTTTGGGTATAGCTTCCTACCAGTATCGTTTGCCCACCACACAGTGGGCATTTTGGAAGCTCACTTTTAAAGAAGCGTTTGATCTTTCTGAATTCCTCTGGATTTATTGTGCTAGTATTCGACTCCACAATGCGTTTTAGGTCATCCACCTTACCCATAACTCATCGCCCACTTTACCATGGTTAACACAGTTCAAGTTATTTAATGTTCACGTTTAAACATAGAAAGTTTTGACACTATATTACTAACTTTTTTAAAAGTAAACTTATTTGCTCTTCCAGATGACTGATCGAACCGTGAATGTGTGACCTGGCATGAGTTTGTTTATAAGAATTTTGTGTGCTTCTAGATAGTGTCCAGATTAGAACGCGGTGACCTCTGTATCCAGGTGTGGAAAAGCGTTATCAGGACACCGTCTGCTTCTAGCAGCATGTGGCAACCCATGTTGTTGGCCCCTCCCCGTAGTCCGCTTTAAGACGGCTAACGTAGTATTCTGGGTTCTCTAGGAATGTGTAGTAGCAGTGAGAGCATCTGCAGAAGGTAATGTGGAGGCTCTCAACTATTTTAGTTACCCCCTGGTGTCTGGGTTTCTCTGCGAGGCAAACGGGGCATACAAAAATTTGCGCAACTTCATCTAAGAACCGTTGTGGATCGCGTAGAAACTCGTGCAGGCAGCTCAGACAACAGAAAAACAGTTCTGTGCCGTCGTGAATATACGATACAGCTTCACTTCTAGGTATACCAAGCCTGACCAGTGAGCAACCACACGTCGGGCAAAGCGGCGTGTATACATCTATCTGCCCACTCATATACGACCACCCTCGATATAGGCGAGCAAAAAGAGTTAAACCTTCTCCTTTAATTAATAGAAGACGACCGCGTTAGGGTTTAGACACTAGGGTGGACTAGAATCATGGATGCGGGGGGAAGCGTATGGTGGACTCCAAACACAAACAGAGACGTGGTTGTGCACCCTATCCGGCATCCTCCTAAAGTGCGCGGCTTCTCATGTCTTTGTGAGCTACCCCGCCCCTCGGGAAGGGCGAAGCTTACTGCCTCAACCACCAAGCTTGAACAACTCCCTCGTTGAGAGGGGGTTATAGGGTAGCAGAGTGTCTGCAGACGTGAATCACTCGCCTCACTCCACGCACCACGGATACCCGTGCTTATAACACGGCCTCCCAACTTAAACACCTTAATAGTCTCCGCCCTAAATGATGAATTCAAACGATAGTTTCTGGGTGGGGCTGCACACACTCGGGTACACTCGGGGGGCAGTCCAGCCATGCAGTGCTCCCCACTCTCTCCGCGGCTCGCTCTGACGATGCAGCCGCAAACGGGTTCAGGTTCACCCAACACCACAGTCCAAGGTGCGAGTTGCACTTCAGGCTCCTCACTCTCTTCCCCGTCGTACCCACGTTACTGGCTCCGCTCTCATCTGGTTTCGGACTGTGTTTGTCTGCGCTCTGCCTGCTAACGTGTTCTCCAGTTCTCAGGGTCTGGGGGACTGGGTTTTTTACTGCAGCCTCTCCACCTCGATGTGCAGTTTTGCTGATAACGTGTTTCTCACTGGGCACACCCTCTCTGCTTCCTCAACTAGGCTCCTCAGGGTGCCCAAGTCTTCGTCGGATCTCAAGCCCACCTTGAGTCTGATTTCCCTAAGCCCCACACTTTCCCCCGCTAGGAATCCCTCCAACTCAAAGTTGGATGAGGCCTCTACGGACACCTCCTCCAGCCTTACTTTCCGCTTCTCGGCGAGCATACCTATGACGATGGACAGGCAGCCCGCCTGAGATAGGAGAAGGTATTCGAGGGGGTTTGGCGCCCTGTCTGTTCCCCCAAGCAGCTGCGGCTCATCCACACTCACAGTGAAACCACGCACCCGACCGCTCAGCGGGAAACCCCGCTGCTTGGTCTCGGCTTTAAGAGTTAGTGTTCTTTGCTGAGACATGGTATTATAACCCTCGATTCACACTAATAAGCCGGAGTGTTTTGAGCAGAATCTGCACACATGATAACGCGTTTATCTTGGGTCTCACTCTTGGTTATCATGGCTTCGTTCAGGTTCACCGTTGACCCTTCGTTTTACCCCTCGGCTAGGAGTGCCACCCAAGCTCCGAAGGAGGGGTTAGCCTACGTGGCTGGACTCTACGTTGGAACAGGTGTGAATAAGCCGGACTTCATTGCCACTGTGGACGTGGACCCCGGGTCACCCACTTACTCGAAGATTATATCCAGACTCGAGCTTCCGAACACTGGGGACGAGCTACACCACTTCGGGTGGAACGCGTGTAGCTCGGTTCTGTGCCCCAACGGCAAACCCAGCTTGGAGCGCCGATACCTTATCGTACCCGGCCTCCGCTCCTCGAGGATATACGTGGTGGACACCAAACCCGACCCTAGGAGACCCACCCTCGCGAAAACCATAGAGGCCGATAGGGTTGTTGGGAGGGCTGGGTACACTAGGCTGCACACTGTTCACTGTGGGCCTGACGCCATATATGTGAGCGCACTGGGCGACGCTAAGGGTGAGGGGCCCGGTGGTATAGTGGTCTTGGATCATTATAGCTTGGATGTTCTGGGTAGGTGGGAGGTTGACAGGGGGGACCAGTATTTTGCGTACGACTTCTGGTGGAACCTGCCGAATGAGGTGATGGTTACGAGTGAGTGGGGTGTGCCCAACACCATTGAGGGAGGACTGAAACCAGAGCACCTCCGCGATGGTTATGGTAACAAACTCCACTTCTGGGATATGCGTAGGAGGAAGCACCTCTCCTGTATCACGCTTGGCGACGACTACCGTATGGCACTCGAGCTAAGACCCTTCCACGACCCAACCAAGCTCATGGGCTACGCCAACATGGTTGTGAGCATCAGGGATCTGAGCAGCTCGATCTGGCTCTGGTTCCAAGAGGATGGTAAGTGGGCAGCTGAAAAGGTGTTGGAGATACCCGCCCAACCCCTCGAGTCCGGTCTCCCAGAGATCCTGAAGCCCTTTAAGGCCGTGCCACCCCTCGTCACAGACATAGACCTCTCACTCGATGATAGATTCCTCTACGTGAGCCTGTGGGGGATAGGGGAGGTGAGGCAGTACGATGTGTCCGACCCATTCAGGCCGAGGCTCACGGGTAAAGTGGAGCTCGGGGGCATCTACCATAGGATGAGACACCCCTCGGGCGCAGAGCTAACAGGGGGCCCGCAGATGCTTGAGGTGAGCAGGGATGGTGGGAGGTTGTACGTCACCAACTCGCTCTACAGTTCGTGGGACAACCAGTTCTATCCTGAGGGCATCAGGGGGTGGATGGTTAAACTCGACGTGGGAAGCGGCGGCGGGCTAAGCGTGGATGAGCGCTTCCTCGTGGACTTCGAAGATGCGAGAGCACACCAGGTTAGGCTGCAGGGCGGCGACGCTAGCTCCGACTCCTACTGTTTCCCCTAACACAAAATGATCTACGAAGCCTTATCAGCCCTGATCGGCGTGTTCGCGGGCGTAGACCCGAGCAGGGGGTGGCTGTACGCAGCCTACTACCGAACCTTCAGGGGGGACAAGTGGTTCTCCGCTTCACTCGTGGTGGTCGTGCTTTCTACAACGACCACGACGCTACTCACAGTAGCACCAGCACTAATAGCCCTCCGAACCCACTTCTACACCGGGTTCCTACTCTTAGCGTACGGCGTCAACACACTCATTCACGGCGCGCTTAAGGCGGCATACCCAAGAGCCCACTACTCCGGCCCCCTCAAACCCAAGCTCACCCATCTGGCCATCTGGAGCACCATTAACTCCACCCTTTCAGGCTACGGGCTACCATTGGGCGCCCTAACACTAATCCAAGCCGGCTCCCAACCATACTTCTACCTAGCATATGTTCCAGTGGTGACCGCGTTGGCCACCGCTTCCCTATTCAGAGGGGTGGCACACGCACGAAGCCTAACACTCAACTATGACCTCATACTCTCAGCACTCTACGTGGGGGTGGGCGCCTACTCCATACTCTACTCACTCAACACGATACTCCGCTAACAAACCAACTTGGCCCCCGCCACCCATCCAAAGAGTGCTCACCACCGGCCGAAGCACAACGCCGGGTGCACCCCGCCTTCAGCGGCCTCCCATCCCTCCTCTAACGGTTGACCAAGCATCCAAGACCCCCGCTCCCGCGCCAGTGGTAACACTAGACATCGATGTGAGAGCATCTTAGAAGCCTTTCACACACCCGTCACCCAGCTTCCCTACGATACCACCACCCGAGGGCTCCGGCACTCGAGCACGGGTTTTCGAGGAACCGGTGGCAGCCCTCTAAACCGCGGCGTCTCCCCAGAGCCTCAGCACCAGCATAGACGTGTGTAGTGATAAGCCAACCCACACTCGTTTCTTGTCTTCTCCCCGCCCCACGTGGTGGAACCAAAATTCGCCTCGGGCGACGCACGCCGAGTACACGGTTCAGGGCGGGGAAGAGGCGAGCCCCCCACCACGCGTGAGGGTTGGACTTTATCCTCAAAGCCTACAGCCCACTTTGAGTCCAAGGACTCGCACATAGCAGTGGTCTGTGAAAACCCATATATTATTTTGCAAACATTATATTGGTGACCGGTCTGAGTACTAGCATCAAGAGACGCTTCCTCGAGCTGCTGGATAAGGACGAAGAATTCCGATTGGCCGTGGTGGGCAAACTTGGGGTGACGGATAAACTTGACCGCCTGCAGCAAACCACTCATAGGCTGGTGGAGGAGGTGAGGGCTCTTAGTGAGGGGTAGGATAGGCTGGTCGGGTTTCACTCTACGAAGGCATACGTAGGTGTGCGGACGCACACCTGTCGTACGCGTAGTGGAGCTTGGGCTTCAGCGCATCATTTAGGGAGCTCACGGGTTCATTGGTCCCATTCAGCTCAGCCCCCTCGTGTCAGGACGCACCCACCCACCACTCCCGGTGGGGAGCGCCCTCCACCCTCAGTCAGCCTCACCCTCCTCCCCCCTATGTGTGCATGTACCCCTCCCTCAGGCAGCGGAGGTCTTGGGTCTCTGCTATCACCCTACTGCCCATGCACAACCGGATCATTCAAATCCAGAAATCCATATAAACCTATCTATTTTGAAACCGCTGACTACGGCGATTAAAGATATTGGCACCACACTTGAAAGGCTCACCCCGAGTCTGGAAGATGAGGCTGCTGAGGTGGTGGCGTTCCAAGTTCAAAGCAAGCTTGGTGTCAGCCTGCACTTCACGCGTATATTCGTTGATTCTAGAGAAGTAGACCTCTACGCTTCAGCGGGCGACCTCTGGGTTGCTGTGGAAGCGGCCACTAGGCTTGGCGTCAAACTCGTCACAGAGGTCGACGAAAAGGTGGATCTAATAAGCCAACACAGACCTGACCTAGTCGGGAAACGACTTATTAAAGCTGCGTACACAGTCGTCCCGCTGCAGGACGCGGTGGAGGAAGCCAAAAACAAGGGGGTATGGGTGCTCACATGGAGGGAAGAGCTGACACCCTTAGTGATCCACTCCACAGGTCCCTCCTCCCACAACCCGTAGTAACACGCTCCTTTATCCACCGGAGAATGTTTCTCGCGTGATGGGCTCACTCAACCCTACGCCTATAGAGACCTGTTTTCCACATTGGGTCAGACCACTCTTGGCGCCAGCCGCACTGGACACTTTCTCAGCCACCCCTTCAGGCAAGGTGGTTTCGGAATAAATGGATGTTGTGGTCGGACGCGGGTTTCGGGCTTTAGAGCCCGCAAGCACCAACGGGACGGAGGGGAAATGGGCTCCGTACACACTTCAGATGTGCCTGGGAAAACATGGGCACGAACGAAACGTGGAAAAAGGGTGGTTGAGGTCGTGTGGATTAAGTAAACTCCCCTGACATTCATCGGTGGATGTAAAATCCGCGCTCGCAGTGTAAGGGCCACCGGAGATGAATTTTGGGTCTACCTCTCGGGGGAGGATGTCACAAGCACATAAAAGCATATCCACGTATATAGAGAGGAGGCTGCTATTCCTTCTCTCCGCCGCTTTCCACACTACTCTTCTTACCCTTCGCAGAAACCGATAGGAGCACGCCGATGGCTGCGCTCAGCACGATCATCACCGATATCCTGAATTCGGGTTGTTTGAGGATCGCCCGCACATAACTGCCGAACGCGGCGACTACTACTGGTACACCGCAGCATGCCAGAAAGTAGATGAGGGGTATTAGACCCTCATGACGTGAAACCGGATTCTTCATGTTCACCCCCTACGCTCCACTCTCCCTCTTCTCCCTCCTCCTCTGCACAGCAGCAACAGCCGCCACCCTCACGCGCCTTCCTCCTCTCTCCTCCTTCTGTGTTCTCAAAGGCTTCGCCAACTGAGTGCTTTTTCGCCATATTCACCACAAACCATAACGCGTTCAAACTATGAAAGCCTTCGTCTTAAACCCTTAAAATAAAGGCGGCCTCGGGTTTAATATGTAACTAAAATTAGGAGCCAAGGCGCGACAATCAAAAAAATAATCGCTCCCGCTCTTAGCCCAAAAAAGGTAGGGGCTAACACTCTTTACACAATAGAAACCGACAGCCCCACCCATCAGGGTAGATCCAAAACTAGCTTCAAGGGTGTGCGCGACTAGGCACAGATTTTGGGTCTACGCTTTAAAGTCATGTGCTCTGCGGCTGAGCCGTCACGCGTGTCCTCACAACTCCATGAACCTACTGTGAATACGTGGTGGACTTCGGGTCCCGCTAATCCGGCTATGCATGCCCACCATGCCTCACCACGTATCGGGGGAGCACCAATTTTAGCTAAAGGCATGTATATCCTCTCTTATTGTTCTGTTTGTGAGAAGAACAGAAGATTGGTTAAGACAGGCTGAGAAAGATTTGGAGGAAGCAGAGTACGCTTGGAAAGGCAAATACTATGAATTGTGTTGTTTTTCTTATCTCAGCAGTGTGCAGAAAAGGCAGTCAAG
>Ga0208314_100523_pt1 | contig 14129 bp, 14 predicted proteins | sample OSPB_Mat_host_9__FD_187144 | JGI IMG/M metagenome (GOLD analysis project Ga0208314, IMG submission 187144) | Extremophilic microbial mat communities from Yellowstone National Park, USA - OSPB_Mat_host_9_15 (SPAdes) (version 3) | ecosystem: Environmental > Aquatic > Thermal springs > Hot (42-90C)...
GGTACGGCTATATCCGCGAGTATCACGTCGAGCGGATGCTTCGCGACGCGCGCATTCAGCGCATCTTCGAGGGAACGAACGAGATCAATCGCCTGCTCATCCCCACCCACTTCCTGCGCCGCGTGAGTCGTCAACCGGAGATGGTCTCCCGCTTGTCCGCGGCGGTGGACGCGCTGGGCAAGCGGGTGGAGGTGCGCGGTGGTCCGATGGCCCACGAGCGCGCGGCCATCGAGCAGATGCGCGCGCTGTACCTCGCCGGCTGCGCCTTGGTGGCGGATCGGTTCGCCGGCCGGCTCGACGCGGAGCAAGAGATGGCCATGCATCTGGCCGATCTCGCCATTTCGCTCTACGCTGCGGAGAGCGCGCTGGCGCGCGCGGAAAAGGCGGCGTCCGGGGCGCAGGCCGAGGTGCATGCGGCGCTTGCCAGCGTCGCGGTGGACGATGAGATCCAGGCGGCGGTGCAGGCCGCGGTCGCGCTCTTCGCCGCGATTGGCGATCACGCGGGTGTGCGGGAGCGGGCACTCGACGCCATCCGCAACCTCGCGGGCCTGCGCGATCCCGACGGGATCGCAAGGCGGCGCAAGTTGGCGCGCGCAGTGGTGGAACAAGGCGGGTATCCCATCGATTGAATCGGCGCTGTGTTTAGGCAGTCGAGGCAGCTCTGGAGAAGGGCTGCCTCGTTCGTGTAAAGGGGGGAAAAGAAGGGTGCTTTGCTGAACCAGCGGTGGTCCTCGAGGCATCCTTGCGGAACGGGCGGACGAGTGCTACGGATGATGGGGTCTGGATAGCATGAGGGCCCCGATGGTTCCCTCAGCGGAGATGATGGCAAGCGTCACGGCCATCACGGCAGTTGCCCAACGAGAGATGTGAGTCGATTCAATTTCACTCAATCCACAGCACTCACGGCTTGCGCGCGTGACCCATCACTCCAACTGGATCCTCCGCGTTGAATTCTGTACGCTTGTCCTCGGGCCTTTTTGGCGAGTTTGATATAATACCGCCCGAGAAAGGATGGATGAGCGTGGCACAGACCAATCTGTGGTTTACGGAGCTTCAGAACGACAACCTGACGATTGGCTTGCGGATAGAGAAGACCATTCACAGCGAGAAGACCGAGTACCAGCAGCTCGACGTGTACAAGACGGTCCAGTACGGCAATCTGCTCGTGCTCGACGGCTGCATCATGACGACGGACAAGGACGAGTTTGTGTACCACGAGATGCTGGCGCACGTGCCGCTGCACACGCACCCGAATCCGAAGAGCGTGCTCGTTGTGGGCGGCGGCGACGGCGGCATCATCCGCGAGGTCATCAAGCACCCGTCCGTCGAGCGCGCGGTGCTCGCCGAGATCGACGGGCGCGTCGTGGAGGCGTCCAAGAAGTACTTCCCGCACATCGCCTCGGGCCTCTCCGATCCGCGCGTGGACGTGCAGATTGTGGATGGCATCCGGTACGTCGAGGAGCACCCGAACGAGTTCGACGTCATCCTCATCGACTCGACGGATCCGGTGGGGCCGGCGGTCGGGCTCTTCCAGCGCCCGTTCTACGAGTCCGTGTTCCGAGCGCTGAAGGAAGACGGCCTCATGGCAGCCCAGACCGAGTCGCCGTTCATCAACCAGGACCTCATCCGCCAGGTGTACGGCGACGTGCGGGCGACGTTCCCCATTGCGCAGCTGTACCTCGCGTATGTGCCCACGTATCCGACGGGCATGTGGAGCTTCACGCTCGGCAGCAAGAAGTATCGCCCGCAGGACGTCCGCGAGGTCCGGGTGCACGACACCAAGTATTACAACCGCGAGATTCACCACGCCTCGCTCGTCCTGCCGAATTTTGTGAAGGAGCTCGTCGGCGAATGACGTTCTCGTTCGATGTCGAAAAGCCTTTTCCGCTCGCCTACAGCGGCAATGTGTTCATCGGCGCCACGGAGGATTTCAGCGCCGCCAAGGCGGTCATCTACGGCATGCCCATGGACTGGACCGTGTCGTTCCGGGCCGGGGCGCGCTTAGGTCCCGCGCGCATCCGCGAGGTGAGCCTCGGGCTCGAGGAGTACAGCCCGTATCTCGATCGCGACCTCAGCGAGATCGCCTACTTTGACGCGGGGGACATTCCGCTTCCGTTCGGCAATCCGGAGGAGAGCCTGGATCGCATCTATCAGTACGTGTCGGCGCTTTACGCCGCGGACAAGCTGCCGATAGGCCTCGGCGGCGAACACCTGGTCTCGTGGGGATCCATCCGCGCGGCGGCGGAGCGCTACCCGGATCTGCGCGTCATCCACATCGACGCGCACACCGATCTGCGCGATCACTACGAGGGCGAACCGCTCTCGCACGCCACCGTCATTAAGAAGGTGTGCGATCTCATCGGGCCGGATCGCGTGTACCAGTTCGGCATCCGCAGCGGCACGCGCGAGGAGTTCCGCTGGGCGCGCGAGCATACCCACTTCGCGCCGTTCGAGCTCGCCGAGCCGCTCCTCGCCGTGCTGCCGGAGCTACATGGGAAGCCGGTGTACATCACCTGGGACATCGACGTGTTCGATCCGGCCACGGCCCCGGGCACGGGCACGGCGGAGCACGGCGGCATCTTCGCGCCGGAGGCGTTCCGCGCCATCACCTATATGAAGGCCCTGCGCGTCGTCGGCTTCGATCTCGTCGAGGTCGCACCTCAGATCGATCCGACGGAGCAGACGCAGATCCTCGCCGCGAAAATCGTGCGCGAGGCCCTGCTCGCGTTTGTGCGGTGAAGGCCGTGAGTGCTTGGCTGGAACCGCAGGAGGGCGTGTCCTGGGGCTGCCACGTTACCTGGCGCCGGCGCGCGCGGGTGCGCGAAGGCGGGCGGGCGCGGTATCAAACCACCCGCGGCGAGGCGAAGGACGCGCGCTGGCTCCAGACCAAGGGCGGCCACCTGCTCTCGTTCCAGGACGGCGAGGCGATGTACGCCGTGCGGATGGAGCGCGATCGCGTCCTCATGGTGCGCCGCGGCGAAGTCTCGCTCACGCAGGTCTTCGCCGCGGGCAAGTCGCAGGATCTCGTCCTTTGCGCCTACGGGAAGGAGCTGCCGGTCCGCGCCGAGACGCGATCTGTCGAGGTGTCTGTGGGCGAGGCGGGCGGCCGCGCGCACGTGATCTTCGACCTGATCTACGCGGACGACGTAGAGCAGTCGGTCGATCTCGTCTTTCAGTGGGTCCGCCGATCCTGAGCGCCGGCGGACTCGCGCGGGACGAGATCGGCCACATCGAGCCACCCCTCCGGGTGCGTCTTCCACACAATCTCGTAGGGATCTCCCCACTCGCGCATCATCCGCTCGTACATCGCCTTCTTGATGGCGTTGAGGCGCGCCCGCTCCTCGGGCCGCGTGAGATTCGCCGCGTGCAGGCGGACGTGGTACAGCACGCGATCCACGTGCAGGAATCGGCCGATGGCGGCGAGCTTGAGGAGGATGAGTTTGTCCTCGTAGTAGCGGCCCTGGCCGTGCGGATCGCGCTCAAAACCTCCGACGCGCAGGACGGCCTCCGTGCGGTAAAAGCGCGGCACGAGATACGGTCCGTAGCGAAAAACGTCGAACTTGTCCGAAAACGAACGCCCGCGCAGGACGTGATCGCGCATCAGGCGGCCGCTGTCTTCTCGCCAGTGCTGGGCGTTGGCGGAGGCGACGACCGCGTCGGCGGGTCCCTCGTCCATGGCGGCGGTCAGTTCGGCGAGGGCCGTCGGCGCAAACCAGTCGTCGCTGTCCAAGGTGACGAAGTACGGCGTTCGCACGTGCGGCAGGGCCGCATGCAGTGCGTTGCCAAGGCCCTCGTTTTCCCCGAGCGACAACACGCGCACGCGAGGGTCCCACAAGAAGCGCCGGGCAATCGCGAGCGAGTCGTCCGTGGATCCATCGTCCACCACGAGCAGTTCCCATGCCGGCGTGGTCTGTGCGAACACGCTTGCGATGGCCATCGGCAAATCGCGCGCCCGGTTGTACACGGCGAGCACCACCGTCACGCGCGGCTCTCCCCCGGTGCACATGGCGAACCCCTCCTTTGCGCGGAACATGACGCGAAGATTCGATACAATGAGTGTAAATCATCGCGGAAGGCGTGGGAATCGGCCGTGATCGAAGACAAGGTGCGACTGGAGTTCATGGGCGATCAGGCGCTTCTCCTGCGCCTCCCGGAGGAAGTCCCCATCGAGACGGGTGAGGCGCTCGACAGGCTTCTGTCTTTGCGAGCGGCGCTTTTGCGAGAGCTCGAAGGCGTAGATGGAATTGAAGACATCACCATTGGCTATCGATCCGTCGCGGTCTACGCGCGCTTCGAAGACGTGTCCCCGGACGATGTGCTGGCGCGCGCTCGCCGCGCGATTCAGGGGTCACAGGGCTCGCCGGTGCCTGCGACGAGGCCGGAGGCAGTCGTCACGCTGCCGGTGGTCTACGGCGGTTCCTTCGGCCCGGACCTGGATGCGGTGGCCGAACGCGCGGGAGTTTCGCCGCAGGACGTGATCCGCCTTCATCAGGAGGCGGTCTACCGCGTGGCGATGATCGGATTTTCGCCGGGGTTCGCCTATCTCATCGGCTTGCCGGAACCGCTCCGCGTGCCGCGCCGCGAGACCCCGCGAAGCCGGGTCGAACGGGGCTCGGTTGGGATCGCGGGCTTTCAGACCGGGGTGTATTCGTTCGCGACACCTGGGGGGTGGCAGATCATCGGCCGCACGCCGGTCGCGCTGTTTGACGTGCACCGCCCTTCGCCGAGCCTTCTTTCGCCGGGCGACGAGGTGCGGTTTGAAGCGGTGACGGAGGAGGAATACCATGGCCGCTTTGGCGCGTACACATGAGCCAGGTATCGCGCGCGTGCGCGTGTTGGCGCCGGGGCTCTTTACGACCGTGCAGGATGGAGGGCGCCCGCATCACCGCCACCTGGGCGTGCCGCTCGGGGGCGCGCTCGACGTGTTGGCGTTCCGCTCGGCCAATCGGCTGGTGGGAAACGCCGAAGATTGCGCGGCGCTCGAGGTGACGGGCGCGGGGCCGAAGCTCGCGTTTGAGGCGCCCGCCGCCGTTGCGCTCTGTGGCGCGGACTTCCTGGCGTATGTGGATGGCGAGCCACTGCCCGTGCAGCGCCCGGTCTGGCTCGGAGGCGGCGCGGTGCTTGAGATTCGGAATGCCCGGCGCGGATTTCGCGGCTATTTGGCCATCCGCGGCGGGTTTCTCGTGGAGCAAGTGCTCGACAGCCGGAGCGCGCTGCCCCGCTACGGCATCGGCAAGCTCCTGGCCGCGGGAGGCGAGATGACCTATCAGCCTGGACCCGCCGCGCCGCCCGCGGGTTTCCGCGCCATCTCTCCTCGCGCGGCTGTCGCGCCGTTCCAGGTCGGCGGGTGGCTGGATCAGATTGAGGACGAGATCGTCATCCTGCGCGTGGTGCGCGGCGAGCAGGCGGATTGGTTCGACGAAGGCGCGCGGCGGGCTTTCTTCGACCGCACGTGGCAGGTGGCGCCGCGGTCGGATCGCATGGGGCTCAGGCTTCGCGGCGAGCCGCTTTGCGCGCCCATCCGGCAGCTCGCGAGCGAGCCGGTCGTGCCCGGCAGCGTCCAGGTGCCGCAGGACGGCCTGCCCATTGTGCTCATGCGCGAGTGCCAGACCACGGGCGGTTATCCCAAGCTTGCGACGGTCATCTCCGCCGATCTCGACAAATTGGCGCATCTCCGACCAGGAAGTTCGGTGCGCTTTGTGGAAGTGAGTTTCGAGGAAGCCTTCAGGCTGCGGCGCGTGCATGACCGACTTGCCCGCGTGTGGCTCCGGTTCGTCGCGGAGCGAGCGCGGCAAGCGTGGGGCAGCGGAGGAGGGGATTGAGCGTGGCTTGTGTGGATCTCAACGCGGATCTCGGCGAGGACTTCGGCGCTTACCGCCTGGCGAACGACGGCGAGATCCTGGCCTATGTGACGTCCGCGAATCTCGCGTGCGGCATGCATGCGGGCGATCCCGTCGTGATGGCGCGATCGGTCGCCCTGGCCAAAGCGCGGGGCGTGGCCGTCGGCGCGCATCCGGGCTACCCGGATCTTCAGGGGTTTGGCCGGCGGGACATGGCGCTTGACGAGGACGAGATTTACGCGTTTGTGTTGTATCAACTGGGCGCGCTCGCCGCGTTCGCCCGGTCGCAGGGCGTCCGCCTTCATCACGTGAAGCCGCACGGCGCCCTCTACAACCGCGCCGCGGTCGATCGCGCCGCCGCGCGCGCCATCTGCCGGGCTGTCGCCGAGTTCGATCCGTCGCTCAAAGTGTACGCGCCCTACCGCAGCGAGCTCGCGGCGCAGGCGGAGGCCATCGGGCTTTGCGCCTGTTGCGAAGTCTTCGCGGACAGGCGGTACGAGGCGGACGGCCAGCTCACGCCGAGACGGCACCCGGACGCGATCATCCGCGATCTCGACGAGGCCTGCGAGCAGGTGCTTACCATGGTGCGCGAAGGGCGTGTTCGGTCGCGGACAGGCGAGTGGGTCGAGGTGGCGGCGGACACGGTCTGCCTTCACGGCGACGGTCCGCACGCCGTAGAGCTCGCCAAGGCACTACACGAACGGCTGCCCCATGCGGGCGTGCAAATTCGGCCGGCCTGATGCCGTTTGGGCGCGCGTCGCAGCTTAGACGAATGGAGTGAGGAATTTGACAGAGACGTTCACCACGTACCGCGTGGAGGATCATGTGGCGGTTTTGACGCTCAATCGTCCGCAGGCTTTGAACGCGCTTTCTCGAGAAGTGCTGTCGGAAATCGGAGCACATCTCGCGATGTTGGATCTCAAGGACGTCCGCGCCCTCGTCATCCGCGGCGAGGGCCGGGTGTTCTGCGCGGGCGCGGACATCGGCCAGATGCAGCACATGAGCGCCGTGGAGGCCGAGAGCATGGCGCGCCTTGGGCAGCGCGTGTTCCAGGCCATCGAACAGCTGCCCATTCCGGTGATTGCGCTGATTCACGGCGGGGCGTTTGGCGGGGGGCTTGAACTCGCGCTCGCGTGCGATTTTCGGATTGCGGCCGCAGGCGCCGTCGTCGGGCTGCCCGAGGTGACGCTGGGGGTCAACCCGAGTTTCGGCGGGACGTACCGGCTCCCGCGCGCCATCGGGTTCGCGCGCGCGCTCTCGATGATGCTTCTGGGGGAGCGGATCCCGGTCGAGAAGGCCCTGGAGTACGGGCTCGTGAACGAGGTGGTGGCGCCTGACGAGCTCGAGGCGAGGGGCATGGATCTCGCGCGAAAACTCGCGAGCCAGTCGAGCGCCGCGATGGCGGCCATCAAGCGGTCGGCCCACCACGGTTTTGGGCAGGATCCAGCTCGCGCGCAGGCGTATGAGGCGGCGCAGTTCGGCCTGTGCTTTGCTTCTGGGGACGCGCACGAGGGCATGGCGGCCTTCAAGGAGAAGCGCCAGGCGAGGTTTCACGAGGACTGAACCGTGCGTGTCGGTCGGTTTGGCGAACGGGCTCATCAACTCGACGAGCGAACTCGGTTGAGCATGTCGGTCGGCGCTGGTTGCGCACATGCGCGGCTGGCGCCCTTCGCATTTTACCGTTTGGCTGCCGCAAAAATGTCGGTTTGGAGTCTTTGCGTCATGTGCTAAACTTAGATAACATGTAAGCCGGTCATTCGAGCTGTGTTCATGGGTCGAAGTTGGCCACCGGCCTATCCCGAGCTGGAAGGGAAGATTCCAAGATGGCCATCTCATTGGCACGAACGGAACACGAGATACAGGAAATGCCTCTCGTGGAGCTCGTGTACGAGATCTTGAAAGCCCGGAAAGAGCCCATGTACTTCCGCGATATCATGAAGGAAATCCAGGAGCTCCGCCACATGACCGACGAGCAGGTGGCGGACGTCATCGCGCGGGTATTCACAGAGATCAACGTCGATGGCCGGTTCGTCTGTATTGGTCACAATGTGTGGGGGTTGAATCGTTGGTATCCGACGGATCGCAACGCCGAGCGCTTGTCGGGCGGGAAGAAGTTCATCCGCAAGACGGGCGACGCGTTTGGCGATGAGGAGGACGACGAAGAGGAGTACGAGGAGGAGGACGTCCTCGAGGACGACGAGCTCGACTACGACGAGGTCGAGGCGGTCGATGAGGAGCCCGAATTCGACGATGTCGAGGTCGTGGAAGACGAGGACGAGATCCTGCCAGAAGACGAATACGACGATGCGCCGCTGTTCGACGAAGAGGAGGAAGTCGAGGAAGACGAGGAGGACTGAAGTCTTCCGCGCCTTTCGGACGCGTTCTGGACCTTCCGGAACGCGGTTTTTGTGTGCTTAGGTCGCTTGCTTGGCAGGGAGGACAGAGTCATGACGGCGAAGTACATCTTCGTGACGGGCGGCGTGGTGTCCGGACTTGGCAAGGGCATCACCGCCGCGAGTTTGGGCCGCCTCTTGAAGAACCGCGGGCTCAACGTCACCATCCAGAAGTTTGATCCCTACATCAACGTCGATCCCGGGACGATGAGTCCCTATCAGCATGGGGAAGTGTTCGTCACCGAAGACGGCGCGGAGACGGATCTCGATCTCGGCCACTACGAGCGCTTCATCGATAACGATCTCAGCCAGGACAACAACGTCACCAGCGGGCGGATTTATTGGTCGGTCATTCAGAAGGAACGGCGCGGGGACTATCTCGGCGCGACGGTTCAGGTCATCCCGCACGTGACGAACGAGATCAAGGAGCGGGTGATGCAGGCCGCGAAGCCGGACACGGACATCGTCATCACGGAGATCGGCGGCACGGTCGGCGACATCGAGAGCCAGCCGTTTCTTGAGGCCATCCGCGAGATGAAAAACGAGGTCGGGCGCAACAACGTGCTGTACATTCACGTCACGCTCATCCCGTACTTGCGAATGACGAGCGAGGTGAAGACGAAGCCGACGCAGCACAGCGTGGCGACGCTGCGCAGCATCGGCATCAGCCCGAACATCATCGTGTGCCGCACGGAAGTTCCCCTCTCGCAGGAGGTGAAACGGAAGATCGCGCTCTTCTGCGACACGGACGAGGACAGCGTGATTGAGGCGAGCGACGCCGAGGTGCTGTACGAGGTGCCGCTTCGGCTGCGGGACGAAGGGCTGGACGAGATTGTCCTCCGGCATTTCGGCATCTCGGCCCCACCCGCGGACATGCGCGAGTGGGAGGCGATGGTGGAGCGGATTAAGCGCCTGCACCGAGACGTCGAGATCGCGGTGGTCGGCAAGTACGTGGCCCTGCCGGACGCGTACGCGAGCGTCGTGGCCGCGCTCCAGCATGGAGGCTTCGAGAACGACGCCCGCGTGCATATCCGCTGGGTGAATTCGGAGGACGTCACCGACGAGAACGTGGACAAGCTGCTTGAGGGCGTCGACGGCATCCTGGTCCCGGGGGGATTTGGCGATCGCGGCATCGACGGCAAGATCGTCGCGTGCCGCTATGCCCGCGAGCGGAACATCCCGTACTTCGGCATCTGCCTCGGCATGCAGATCGCGGTCATCGAGTACGCGCGGCACGTCGCCGGGCTCACGGGTGCGCATACGAGCGAGATCGATCCGCGCACGCCCTATCCCGTGATCGATTTGCTGCCGGAACAGAAGGAGATCGAGGACAAAGGCGGCACGATGCGCTTGGGCGCGTATCCCTGCCGACTGAAGCCGGGATCGCGCGCGCATCAGGCGTACGGTTCGGACCTCATCTCCGAGCGGCACCGCCATCGCTACGAGTTCAACAACGACTTCCGGGGGCAACTGGAATCGCACGGGCTGGCCATCACGGGCACCTCGCCCGACGGCCGTCTCGTCGAGATTGTCGAGATTCCCGAGCACCGCTGGTTTGTCGGCGTGCAGTTTCACCCCGAGTTCAAGTCGAGGCCGAACCGCGCGCACGCGCTCTTCCGCGACTTCGTGGCGGCGAGCCTTGACTACGGGCGCCATCGCGCTCATTCCTGATCCCCCGCCTAGGCAAAGAGACAGGAATTTCGATCCTGTCCGGCGAAGATCCTCGAGACGAGTTGAGCTAGCGAAGAGGTGGGGGCATGGCATACAAGGTGCTCGTGGTCGACGATCAATTCGGGATCCGCGTGTTGCTGCACGAAGTCCTGCAGCGGGAAGGCTATGAGGTGTTTCAGGCTTCGAACGGGCCGAGCGCCCTCAGCATCGTCGAACGTGAGCAGCCCGATCTCGTCCTTTTGGACATGAAGATACCGGGAATGGACGGATTGGAGATCCTGCGCAATCTCCGCAAGCTTGGCGTCGACGCGAAGGTCATCATGATGACCGCGTACGGCGAACTGGATCTGATTCACGAGGCGATGGAGATGGGCGCGGTGGCCCATTTCACCAAGCCCTTTGACATCGATGAGCTGCGGCGGACAGTGCGTGAGCACCTCGAGGCGCGTGCACAGGCCGAGTGAGGGATTTGCGTGCCGAGCCGAACAGTGAGTTTGCGCGCCGAAAGCATGGTATCATAGAGGTGGTACGCGGGTCGCCCGCGCGAGCCCTCAGGTGAGCCGAGCAGAGAGAGAATGAGTGGCGACCAGAGGACCGGAGATTTTGGGGACAGGAGAGGATGAGGAACATGAAGCTGTTCATCGATACGGCGAACGTCGACGAAATCCGCCGGGCAGCGGATATGGGCATTCTGAGCGGTGTCACGACCAACCCGAGCCTCGTGGCCAAAGAGGGACGTGACTTCGTTCAGGTGCTGAAGGAAATTGTCGAGATCGTCGATGGGCCCATCAGCGCCGAGGTGGTGAGCCTGGACGCCGAGGGCATGGTGAAGGAGGCGCTGCCTCTTTCGGAAATTCACCCTAACATCGTCATCAAGATCCCGATGACCGCGGAGGGCCTCAAGGCGGTTCATCAGCTCGCGAAGCGCGGGATTCGAACGAACGTGACGCTGATTTTCAGCGCGAACCAGGCGCTGCTCGCCGCTCGCGCCGGCGCGTCGTTCGTCAGCCCCTTCATCGGTCGGTTGGATGACATCAGCATGGACGGCGTCGAACTGATTGCGGATATCGCTCAGATCTTCGACATCCATGGCATCGAAACGGAAATCATCGCGGCCAGCATCCGGCATCCGATGCACGTGACCGCCGCGGCGAAGGCGGGGGCGCACATCGCGACGTGTCCGTTCAGCGTGCTGGATCAGATGATCAAGCATCCGCTGACGGATCGCGGCATCGAGCGGTTCTTGGCCGATTGGAATAAGATGAGCCAGAAGTGAGCGGAGGCCAGGGCTGGATTGCCGGCCCTGGCCCGTTCCATCCGGATGGCGCTCATTCGACAACACTCGCCCTTGTAGAATCTCAAGGGCGTGTTTATACTACGGATAGCCGCAACAACGTCCGGTTGAGCCGTTGGATTCGCTTCTCCGCGCTCCTCGCGCGCAGCGCTTCTCCTCGCATTGAAGACTCCAATGGGCTTCACCTGGATGGCACGTACCGTGCTGAATCGCCTCTTTTTAAGCTGTGATCTGGGTCCCCGAGTGGTGTGAGAACAAGCCGCGACGACGCAAGGCGCATAGAATGACGCAGCCCGCCTCAGGCCGTCTGAATTTACCCGGGCGCGGCGTGTGCCGCCGGGACACGAATGTGAGGGACGATGCTTGGACATTCGAGAACTTGAAGAAAAGAAATTAACAGAGCTATACAAATATGCTCGAGAATTTCAGATCCCGCACTACGGATCGATGAAAAAGAAAGAGCTGATTTTTGCCATTCTCAAAGCCCAGGCCGAGCGGGACGGCCTGATGTTCGCCGAAGGCGTGCTCGAAATCATGCCGGAAGGGTACGGATTTCTCCGGCCCGTGGGGTATCTGCCGAGTCAGGAGGACATCTACGTCGCGGCATCCCAGATTCGGCGCTTCGATCTCCGTACGGGCGATCTCGTCAGCGGAAAAGTCCGACCGCCCAAGGAGAACGAGCGGTACTTCGGCCTTTTGCACGTGGAGGCGGTCAACGGTTACAGTCCCGAGGTAGCTGCCGAACGGCTTCATTTCGCAGCGCTCACTCCGCTCTTTCCTTCCAAACGCATCGTGCTCGAGACCACACCTGAAAACTTGGCCACGCGCCTCATCGACCTGTTCGCGCCCATCGGCTTCGGGCAGCGCGGCATGATTGTGGCGCCTCCGAAAGCGGGCAAGACGGTGCTCTTGAAGGAGATTGCCCACAGCATTGCCACAAATTATCCCGATGTGCACCTGTTTGTCCTGCTCATCGACGAGCGCCCCGAAGAGGTGACCGACATGCAGCGCTCGGTCAAGGGAGAGGTGATTGCGTCCACGTTTGACGAGGTGCCCGAGAATCACATCAAGGTATCCGAGCTGGTGCTGGAACGGGCGCTGCGCCTCGTTGAGCACAAGCAGGACGTGGTCATCCTCCTGGACAGCCTGACGCGGCTCACGCGCGCCTACAACCTCGTCGTTCCCCCGTCCGGGCGCACACTCTCGGGTGGTATCGATCCGGCTGCATTTCACCGCCCGAAGCGGTTCTTCGGAGCGGCGCGCAACGTCGAAGAGGGCGGAAGCCTGACCATCCTCGCCACGGCGCTCATCGACACGGGTTCGCGCATGGACGACGTGATCTACGAGGAGTTCAAGGGCACGGGCAACATGGAACTGCATCTCGACCGCAGGCTCGCCGAGAAGCGCGTGTTCCCCTCGATTGACATCCGCCGTTCCGGGACGCGCCGAGAGGAAGCGCTCATGCCCAAGGAAGAGCTCGAAAAGGTGTGGGCGATTCGCAAATCCATGGGCGACAATCAGGACTTCACCGAGATGTTCCTGCGCAAGTTCCGCCATTATAAGACCAACAAGGAGTTCCTCGACAGCCTGAGTCTCAACCGGGTCGAGCGGAAGCCTGTTGCGAGTGCGGAGAAGCCAGCCGCGCAGCCTGTCACGAGCGAAACCTGAGCGCGCAAGCGAAAAAGAAAAACACCCCTCCGACCGCGACGGGGGAGGGGGTGGGTTTCGCCGCGCAAGGTTCTGCGGCCGCAGCGATGCAACTGCCTCAAGCCGCGTGACGCTGCCTCGCCGTCCGCGGACCTTACTCCCATTCGTCCGGCCAAGGGGGAAGAAAGACAAAGCTCGGCTGATTGGGCGTGGACTGTACGGACGCCGTGGCCTGAATGGAAGCGCTGTGCGAGTGTGGAACCGTGCTGGCGAACGCGGTGCTGGCCCACACCAAGCTTCCGGAACCTGCGGTTGCGGCGGATACGGCCAAGACACGAGCGACCCATTGCGACTTGTTCACGAAGGATCATCCTCTCTCGGTTTCAATGGCATTTCAATTTCTTGCTCATCCAAGAGCTCTTGGATCCTCGCGCGCACTTTGAGCGTACAAGCTCCCGCGCTTGTGCGGCAATGCGAACAAGTACGGATGGGATATGATCTTGTAAAGAAGGATGCGCCGATGAGGCAGGTCGCCCCATGGCTGTGAATGGCGCGTGACAAGTGGGGAGCCTTTTGTTATAATCATCGGCAGTGTGTTTAAGCAGATAGGGGTGAAACCATGAAGCCGGACATTCATCCGCCCTACCATACAGTCACGGTGACGTGCGCTTGTGGAGAGACGTTTGAAACCGGATCGACGAAGGAGTCTATCCGCGTCGAAATCTGCTCGAAGTGCCACCCGTTCTTCACCGGCAAGCAGAAGTTGGTCGATTCGGGCGGCCGCGTCGATCGGTTCAACCGCAAGTACGGGCTTCAGGCTCAGGGCGAGCGCTGAGCGCAAAGGAGACTCAAGCCATGGTTGGCTCACCGGCCGCGATGGGAGGCGGGTGGGCCTGCTTTGGCTTTTTCTGTTCATGGGCGTTTCTCCCGGCTGCATCTTCGAGAGGGGAACAGCTGGGATTGGGAGGGAGGTGCGTCGATGTTCGATCGGTTGTCGAGCATGGAAGAGCGGTACGAACACCTGAGCCAGCTGCTCTGCAGGCCGGATGTGGCCTCTGATCCGGAAAAGCTCCGATTGTACGCCAAGGAACAGGCGGAGCTGGCGGAGACGGTGGAAGTGTACCGCGAGTGGAAGAAGGTCTCCCAGAACATCGACGAGGCCAAGGCGATGTTGCAGGATAAGCTCGACGACGAAATGCGCGAGTTCGTCAGGGCTGAACTGGCGGAACTGCAACGTCGGCGGGAGGGCCTGGAGCACCGGCTTAAGATTCTCCTCCTCCCCAA
>Ga0208314_100525_pt1 | contig 14115 bp, 10 predicted proteins | sample OSPB_Mat_host_9__FD_187144 | JGI IMG/M metagenome (GOLD analysis project Ga0208314, IMG submission 187144) | Extremophilic microbial mat communities from Yellowstone National Park, USA - OSPB_Mat_host_9_15 (SPAdes) (version 3) | ecosystem: Environmental > Aquatic > Thermal springs > Hot (42-90C)...
TACTTAAAGGCTATAAATTGCGTAGACTAATATATAACAGTTACGTAATTTCCCTGATGGTGTCCGGATTAGGGGTTGGCGGGGGGCGTGGCAGCCAAGCGAGGGGAACGCTTATCCGGACACTATCCATTTATCACCATTAAATTTATATATACGCCTTTCAATTCCTCATTTTAGGATACGCATCACTTGACGTATCGGGTTTACAGTCGTTTATAAAGTCTTTCAATTCCTCATTTTAGGATACGATTCACTGAGTTGACTCTGAATTTCTTGTTCTAACTTTCAATTCCTCATTTTAGGATACATGTTGAGAATATGGTCGACAAAAGGATTATAGCCTTTCAATTCCTCATTTTAGGATACTTGCGCCAGCTGCGGGGCAGCTCAGCGTCACCTACAACTCTTTCAATTCCTCATTTTAGGATACATGGCTGGCCTAGGCGTATTATTCACGCCTAAGAAGACGGCTTTCAATTCCTCATTTTAGGATACCCACCAAGATATTGGTCTCCGCCTGATAGCTCAGTGTACGACTTTCAATTCCTCATTTTAGGATACTCGGGCTGAAAATAACATTTACATCTGCAAATATTCGCCTTTCAATTCCTCATTTTAGGATACTAAAGATTGTGCTAAGGTCGACACCGCCACCATATGTTCTTTCAATTCCTCATTTTAGGATACTGGCTATACCCAGTAACCCCTCTGGCTCAACTGTTACCTACTTTCAATTCCTCATTTTAGGATACTCGACGTGAGTGGTAGCAGTTCACTAGGGTTTTTAGCTTTCAATTCCTCATTTTAGGATACTAATACCGATGACATGGTTTTCGCAATTTACAAAGCTTTCAATTCCTCATTTTAGGATACAAACCCAAATTAAAAGCCAAGACCACGAGCCAATACAACTCTTTCAATTCCTCATTTTAGGATACTAGTGAATGTTGCGGTAATAATTTCATGTACCAGATTCTTTCAATTCCTCATTTTAGGATACATGAAACCCTGAGCGCTCACCAGTATGTCGATTTCTTCTTTCAATTCCTCATTTTAGGATACTTCGGAAGCACCCGACGATGGAGACGTGCAGTACTGTTTCTTTCAATTCCTCATTTTAGGATACGAGAATTACTATGAACTACCCCTTGACCCAATGATGCCACCTTTCAATTCCTCATTTTAGGATACAGTTGCACTCAACGGTGCAAAGTGATGACGGAATACATAAACTTTCAATTCCTCATTTTAGGATACATAATACACATCGTCTCCATATAACTCATGAAATATCGGGCTTTCAATTCCTCATTTTAGGATACAGGATGAGAAAATGATGGGCATCCTAATCAGCCGTTTCCTCTTTCAATTCCTCATTTTAGGATACGTGGATAGGTCGAACAATTGTCTTTGACAGGTGGCAAGAAAACTTTCAATTCCTCATTTTAGGATACTTTCGTTTTTAGACGCCATATTTCAACACTTAACTACTTTCAATTCCTCATTTTAGGATACTTGAAGACGCGGTTGCCGAATAAGGTGGGGTGTTTATATACTTTCAATTCCTCATTTTAGGATACTTAAATTGCTAGATTTTTTGTGGGGTAACGCTCTCTCTACCTTTCAATTCCTCATTTTAGGATACTAATGGGTAATTCTCCACATCAACCATCAAGTTACCAGCCTTTCAATTCCTCATTTTAGGATACCGGTAGCTAAGCTCGGGGTTAAACGTGTTGAAGGAGCGTCCTTTCAATTCCTCATTTTAGGATACCCTACGAAAGTACTAAAATTTTCGTATCCACAGGTAACTTTCAATTCCTCATTTTAGGATACCAATGTTCGCCGTTATCGAACTCATCGAAGGGTCAAACTTTCAATTCCTCATTTTAGGATACGTTCGTTATAGCTGTTAGGTGGTATTAATTCGGGTTCTACCTTTCAATTCCTCATTTTAGGATACGCAATTAAGCGCCAAAAGCGATAGGGTTCTAGACCTAATCTTTCAATTCCTCATTTTAGGATACTCAAGTGTACCATTATGGGGTGATTGAGTGTACTACTTTCAATTCCTCATTTTAGGATACTTCGATCGAGAACCTTGTGGGAGCGGATATAGATGAATCTTTCAATTCCTCATTTTAGGATACCAACCTGTTCCGCTATCGCCTCAAACACGCTCATATCGTCTTTCAATTCCTCATTTTAGGATACCTCCACTTGCAAATGGAACACACGACAAGAGTAACCTTTCAATTCCTCATTTTAGGATACAGTTAGAGGTAACGGAGCCACTCCAACCACTGAACGAGTCTTTCAATTCCTCATTTTAGGATACAGGGGTAGGGCGGCGCAGGAGCGGGGGGAGCCAGCTGACTTTCAATTCCTCATTTTAGGATACTCGCAAGGTTGAGCTGTTCCAAGAGGAAGTCTTTCTTTCAATTCCTCATTTTAGGATACAATATCGGTCTGGTTGGATTACCTGATATTAGAGCTATACCTTTCAATTCCTCATTTTAGGATACATGAAGATACCGCCAGAGTTCTTCGGGGTCGAAGAGTACCTTTCAATTCCTCATTTTAGGATACCCGAATTAATACCACCTAACAGCTATAACGAACTTTTCTTTCAATTCCTCATTTTAGGATACCATAAATAGTGCCCTGAGCCATTGTTTGGCTGCGGTGTCTTTCAATTCCTCATTTTAGGATACTTGAGTGGGTATGAGTGAAATATTAGCGGTTGGAGAGACGCTTTCAATTCCTCATTTTAGGATACCTACTCGATGACCGCAGAGCCCACCTTCACGGACCTGTCTTTCAATTCCTCATTTTAGGATACCACACTTTGCCAGGATCAACACTATACCCATAGTTCAGTACTTTCAATTCCTCATTTTAGGATACGTGACTGGTTCAGGGTCAACACTAAGGGTGGCGCTCATACTTTCAATTCCTCATTTTAGGATACTCGTTCTCGATACTTTGTAGTAACGAGGAAAAGAAGTTTTCTTTCAATTCCTCATTTTAGGATACTTTTGCCCGGGCGATGAAACAGTCACGCAGTTAGCCGCTCTTTCAATTCCTCATTTTAGGATACCAGACCGTACCTCAGCCTCATGTCCTTCAACGTGGCTTTCAATTCCTCATTTTAGGATACTCCCATAAATCGAGTTTGAACCATTCTCAAAGTAGACGCTTTCAATTCCTCATTTTAGGATACTTATACCCTCACTATCCTTGCATGGAAGTTCGTTTACTTTCAATTCCTCATTTTAGGATACCCCTTGTAATACCTCATGTGAACGGTCGCAGTCGAAACATCTTTCAATTCCTCATTTTAGGATACATGAAGAGACCTATAGACGTGTGGTTGTTTCGTATCTTACTTTCAATTCCTCATTTTAGGATACTTTTGTGAATGTATGGATGTGTTCGCTATAAGTTTGATACTTTCAATTCCTCATTTTAGGATACAAACATCAGGTGCGTCATGCGTATCACGCCCTTCTCAGCGATCTTTCAATTCCTCATTTTAGGATACCTCTACTTTGGCACGCCTACGCGTGATGCGATTAGTTCTTTCAATTCCTCATTTTAGGATACCTGTGCTTGTGTGGGGAATGTGTAGCCTTGCGTAGCTTTCAATTCCTCATTTTAGGATACTGTCCTCAAGTATGAAGCCTATCTTCCTCATCATTTCATCTTTCAATTCCTCATTTTAGGATACCGGCACTGGGAGGGGGAGGGAGGGGTCGTGGCGCGGCTTTCAATTCCTCATTTTAGGATACCTGAATCGAACTTTCCATTCAACGAAGACAACCCCTTCAACTTTCAATTCCTCATTTTAGGATACACCACGGTCAAGACTACTGTGATAATAATATCAATTTCTTTCAATTCCTCATTTTAGGATACAAACGTAAATTCTTTTTTGATATCGCTAATTTCCTTAGCGTCTTTCAATTCCTCATTTTAGGATACGCTAGCCTTCGGCGCGGAGCGGGTGCAGGTGCTCCAGAAAATCCTTTCAATTCCTCATTTTAGGATACACATTATTGACCATCCACGCTCTTCTACTTCGTTTAGGAACTTTCAATTCCTCATTTTAGGATACTAGTGGGTATGCAAGTCGAAGTGTGAGCGGCGCGTGGCGTGCTTTCAATTCCTCATTTTAGGATACGCGTACGCGCACACGTGAACGAGTCACACTACCCGCCTTTCAATTCCTCATTTTAGGATACCTGAAACACGGGCTGTGTGGTATGGCTACGAGTCTGCTTTCAATTCCTCATTTTAGGATACCTGTTTGCGGTCATGTTATGACCATATCAGTATATCCTTTCAATTCCTCATTTTAGGATACCAGATACTGCAAGGTATTAGCAGTGTTGGCTCTCTACTTGCTTTCAATTCCTCATTTTAGGATACGTGTCTCTGCTTCCGTGTCACAGCGTCCACCTCGCTTTCAATTCCTCATTTTAGGATACTGCATTAACTAGTAATTGACCGAATTCGACCGCAAAATTATCTTTCAATTCCTCATTTTAGGATACCGAATCAGAATGGTTAGCTGTTTGGACAGGAGAAGACAAACAGCTCTTTCAATTCCTCATTTTAGGATACAGAGAGATACGCAGGCGGTCAAGCGTAAAAAAAAATTAGTCACTTTCAATTCCTCATTTTAGGATACTGTGGTATACTAGTAGCACGGAAAACACCATTAGCTAAACCTTTCAATTCCTCATTTTAGGATACTCACCTGCGCCACCCCCAGCGGCGTATGGGGAGACACCCCTTTCAATTCCTCATTTTAGGATACTGAGTATCTTGTGTGATGTAGTATGCTAAAGTTCTTTTCTACTTTCAATTCCTCATTTTAGGATACCTGATATTTTAGTGGAAGAGAAAAAGTTGGCTGAGGATTACTTTCAATTCCTCATTTTAGGATACTCAACTCCATTAGGTCAATGGCTTGCTGTGGTTGTCTTTCAATTCCTCATTTTAGGATACTTATGGCTCGACGGCGAGGTCATAGAAGGGTTAAACCCCATCTTTCAATTCCTCATTTTAGGATACGCGGAATAAGGGAAAAAAAGGGATCAGTCGCGGCCCCTTTCAATTCCTCATTTTAGGATACCCCTCCTGCACCATTCTGAGGTACTCCTTTATCTTCTTTCAATTCCTCATTTTAGGATACCTGATAGCCTCCTCCGCCTACCTCGGCAAAGCGGCCTTTCAATTCCTCATTTTAGGATACATAATGATATGTCAGCTTACTATGGTTACAATGACCACTTCTTTCAATTCCTCATTTTAGGATACAGGCGAAGGACAACAAAGTCGTCGTATCAATAACACTAACCTTTCAATTCCTCATTTTAGGATACTTCACTTTCACTTTCACGGGGAACTTCGCAAGAATGGCCTGCTCTTTCAATTCCTCATTTTAGGATACTATACGAGAAGTGGGGGGTCATCGGTGAGGGCGCCGCAACTTTCAATTCCTCATTTTAGGATACGCGAGACCCGAAGGGAATAATAATAAAAAAGAACCTATCTTTCAATTCCTCATTTTAGGATACCCGTGGGGGTGGGCGGAGAACATAGCGGAGAACTCAGCTTTCAATTCCTCATTTTAGGATACCTGCGGGGCCTCCTGCCCCGTTTGGGGTGGAGGTGCTTTCAATTCCTCATTTTAGGATACTGAAGCCGGCGGACGGTATTAACAGGAAAAACGTCTTTCAATTCCTCATTTTAGGATACATAGTGTGAACGCATGCCCACGTACGCCTATGCAGGGCTTTCAATTCCTCATTTTAGGATACAGGGATAGAGAAGAGCTGCGCGCCTACCGCCTCGCTTTCAATTCCTCATTTTAGGATACGCGCCCATCGGCGTGTAGCCCGCCCTCTCAACCCTTTCCTTTCAATTCCTCATTTTAGGATACAAAAGTTAAGAAGCTAGAAAGGAAGGGCACTGAACTTTCAATTCCTCATTTTAGGATACTGCAATCATTTCGATTGTGGGTGCTTATGCTTTGGGCTTTCAATTCCTCATTTTAGGATACTGGATATGCAAAAACGGGGACTATTTGGGACACAATATTCTTTCAATTCCTCATTTTAGGATACCACGGGGTAACCCACCCGCGGAGACCTAGCCACATGTGCTTTCAATTCCTCATTTTAGGATACGCCACAGCGATGCAGGCAGTGATAGCGAATAAGACACTTTCAATTCCTCATTTTAGGATACCGCGCTCCTTTCGGAAGTCACGTCACTCGAAAAGCGCCTCTTTCAATTCCTCATTTTAGGATACTAACATAGATCCCCCTTTCCGTAAAGGAATCGAGAACTTTCAATTCCTCATTTTAGGATACAGAATAAAGGAGCAGGGCGCAAGGATAGTCGGGCTCTCCGCTTTCAATTCCTCATTTTAGGATACGTGGGTCGACGCCGAGGAAGGGCGCTATATCGGTGACGTCTTTCAATTCCTCATTTTAGGATACACGAAGAAGCAAAGCAAAGCCTCTCCCAACTTCTTTTCTTTCAATTCCTCATTTTAGGATACGGGATGGAGCTACGTCGCACACATGTTGAAACACGTAAACTTTCAATTCCTCATTTTAGGATACCCAAGTCTCATTTACAATCACTTTAGAACCTACTGACTTTCAATTCCTCATTTTAGGATACAAGACTTATGAAGAGTGGTTAAAGAATTTTAAGGGCTCCTTTCAATTCCTCATTTTAGGATACTCAGGCAGCGCTAGTATAACCACGAGCGGCTTAGCGACTTTCAATTCCTCATTTTAGGATACCATATAGCCTACACCCGTCAGCTTAATGTTACCCTGACTTTCAATTCCTCATTTTAGGATACGTGAAAGTTTTGGTGCTTGGCTTTGTCTTGAGTGTTACTTTCAATTCCTCATTTTAGGATACCGCACCCCGGGGATGAGGAGACGCACCGCGAGGGCTGAGCTTTCAATTCCTCATTTTAGGATACACGCCACGTGGTTCGGTGTCCCCCAGCATAGAGAACTTTCAATTCCTCATTTTAGGATACAAGTGCTTCCTCGTCTTCGTGGCGGAGGTGTGGGGGCTCTCTTTCAATTCCTCATTTTAGGATACCGTTTCGGCATAAATGAACACTTGTTTGGTGTTATATGTTCCCTTTCAATTCCTCATTTTAGGATACCTACAACGAACCATACGATGGATGCGAGGAGGGGGAACACTTTCAATTCCTCATTTTAGGATACTAACTAATACGACGCCGAACCACTTACTAGCCAATGCTTTCAATTCCTCATTTTAGGATACTTGAAGGAGAGGGAATACCAAGAAGATTCAATCGTTCTAACTTTCAATTCCTCATTTTAGGATACCAAAGCATTGAAGTACGCTAAGCGTCATCATTTAACTACTTTCAATTCCTCATTTTAGGATACTGAGTTACTGGTTAGGCGAAACAAAAATGAAGATAAGCATTACTTTCAATTCCTCATTTTAGGATACGCGTTATCGTAGTAGAAGTTTTGTTGTTAATTTTATTAACTTTCAATTCCTCATTTTAGGATACGATCCCAGTGTACTCAATCTCCAAGTTAGTACCAGTTATTCTTTCAATTCCTCATTTTAGGATACTAAGGGGGATAAGAGACCATTTTTTCCTGCTTGCACGTGGCTTTCAATTCCTCATTTTAGGATACCTGGAGTTGATGGGGTCTGTGGTGTGCTCTTTCTACTATCTTTCAATTCCTCATTTTAGGATACAATAGTCAGTGAAGACCACGACATAGTAACCCTAGACGTTCTTTCAATTCCTCATTTTAGGATACCCCATCAACTCCATCAACATCATCATCTTCACCTTTAACCACTTTCAATTCCTCATTTTAGGATACCTCTCATTGAGTTTAATGTAGTATCCCTTTTGCAGTCTTTCAATTCCTCATTTTAGGATACTTAGGGTCGTACTCTCTGATACGAATTGTGAAGAGAGTAACTTTCAATTCCTCATTTTAGGATACTAATCGTTATAGTCAAATTCATCTTAGTGTTTAACGCTACTTTCAATTCCTCATTTTAGGATACTTGAGCGCGGCTTGCATGTTCGGCCTTGATTCATCTGCTTTCAATTCCTCATTTTAGGATACCGCCAAAAAGATTACATGAGATTCGTTCACGGGTTCTTTCAATTCCTCATTTTAGGATACATGAACAGAATGACGAAACGTTTGATTCTGAAGAACAGGACTTTCAATTCCTCATTTTAGGATACACTCGGTGTCGTTTTTGATGATTGTCCTCACCTCGCCTTTCAATTCCTCATTTTAGGATACTGGATAGCCTGGAACAGCTTTCTTCATCTAACGCATTTTTTTTCAATTCCTCATTTTAGGATACCCTATCAAGCCGTCGAAACCAGCCCCCAACACTATGTTTTCAATTCCTCATTTTAGGATACCTGGGGGCTTTTCTCTCAGTTTTAGGTGATGACACTTTTCAATTCCTCATTTTAGGATACACGGTAAGCCATTTGTCACCGCTTCCAAACCCCTCGACTTGTGATGACACTTTTCAATTCCTCATTTTAGGATACAAAAGCCTATGCTGTCCACAAGGGTATGAGTGGAAGCGATTTTCAATTCCTCATTTTAGGATACATAGGGTATACTGAGGGTATTTTTGTTACGTATACTTTTTTCAATTCCTCATTTTAGGATACTGAGTCTCCAAGTGAATGGGATGGTTACGAGGTTACACTTTTCAATTCCTCATTTTAGGATACAAAAGCGAAGTATTCCGAGCACTCACAGGGGGAGACCGCCTTTTTCAATTCCTCATTTTAGGATACAGGATACGAATCCTAGTAATCTGTACGTGATAGGCACCGCTTTTTTCAATTCCTCATTTTAGGATACCTATTGCGTTGTAAAGTGGTAGCCCGGCGTTTGAGAGTATTTTTCAATTCCTCATTTTAGGATACTAAAGAGGCTTAGCGGCTCCCTCAACTCACCGGGCGTCGATTTTCAATTCCTCATTTTAGGATACTCGAAGAGGCGGTCGAGCCACTCCGACTCTTCTTTGTAATTTTCAATTCCTCATTTTAGGATACGTGGCAAAGCAAAATCTTTTGAAAAAGTTGTCTCAATCTTTTTCAATTCCTCATTTTAGGATACGGTGAGCGGCTGGGTTTTAAACGCGCCCTCAAGCGCAGTTTTCAATTCCTCATTTTAGGATACTGAGCCAAACAGCGCGGATGGGGAGAGGGATCAGCTGTGATTTTCAATTCCTCATTTTAGGATACTCTAATTTCCCCGCCGGGGGTGCATACGCAGAAACCTTTTCAATTCCTCATTTTAGGATACCGAGGCATATAACGATTCACACCAAGCCAATTCATAACCCTATTTTCAATTCCTCATTTTAGGATACCGGAATTAACGAGAAAAACAATAACTCCCTCTTCAACAAACTTTTCAATTCCTCATTTTAGGATACGGCTGAAAGGAAGAGGTGGAGCTTCCTGGATGGGAGGAGGGTTTTCAATTCCTCATTTTAGGATACTTTATGATGGGATTTTAAGTGAAGAGATGGAATTAGCTAATTTTCAATTCCTCATTTTAGGATACAAGAGACTCACTAACTCCATCCAAACGAACCAAATCAGCTACATTTTCAATTCCTCATTTTAGGATACAGGAGAAGGGGGGCTTCCTCGGGCATAGGAAATTTTCAATTCCTCATTTTAGGATACCGGCGCCGCGTACACCGTCACACTGTCATCGACCTCGACGCTTTTCAATTCCTCATTTTAGGATACTGATAAAGGTAACACCACAATACGCTCTGATAGGGTTCATTTTCAATTCCTCATTTTAGGATACCCGGGTACTTTTCACCCAACCAGTCAGAAGCGTACAGTTTTCAATTCCTCATTTTAGGATACTATTGCCCCGTAGGGGTTATACCTATACGCGTCCCCAAGCTTTTTCAATTCCTCATTTTAGGATACCCTGGTCGCCGGCAGCCTCCTAGAAGGCTTCACCGTTTTCAATTCCTCATTTTAGGATACGGGGAGAGCACCCCGACGGCGCGAGCTGAGTCACAGTGTTTTTCAATTCCTCATTTTAGGATACCGTCGAAGGTGGGTCAGGTGAACGCTAACCTCAAACTTTCAATTCCTCATTTTAGGATACTAAGCGATTACAAGGTGTTTAATAGTTTATGGCAAGAAATCTTTCAATTCCTCATTTTAGGATACGTGTAAATATCGATCGGACTCTTCAACCCACCCTCAACGACTTTCAATTCCTCATTTTAGGATACCGGGCTCGTCTACAAGTGAACGGTGGTACACTCCCGCGGCTACTTTCAATTCCTCATTTTAGGATACGCGACGCTGAGAGGAGGCTTGAGGAAGCCTACTACCTCCTCTTTCAATTCCTCATTTTAGGATACATTGGGGTTGTAGCGTGGATACACTTATGCTTAGCTTTCAATTCCTCATTTTAGGATACTCGAACAAAAAGCTGTTAGACGATTCTGGGGTGGTCAAATTACTTTCAATTCCTCATTTTAGGATACGCGAAATAAACATAATGGGTTATGTAAGACTTGACCAAATCTTTCAATTCCTCATTTTAGGATACTGGAGCGGATGACCCTAGTCAGATGCTTGTATTATCTTTCAATTCCTCATTTTAGGATACTCGAAACAGTAGAGCCAGCCGTAGGCGAACTAACAGCACTTTCAATTCCTCATTTTAGGATACTTGTTGGTTATAATAATGCGTGGGGGGTGGGGGATACCATCTTTCAATTCCTCATTTTAGGATACCAGGCAGTAGCCGATAAGCGCCTTGCCGAACTACTGCACTTTCAATTCCTCATTTTAGGATACGGTTACTGTGTAAGGCGCCCCTGCCCCTCTTACCTTCCAACTTTCAATTCCTCATTTTAGGATACCTATAAGTCGAAAGAGAAGAAGAAGGAAGAAAACAAGCTCTTTCAATTCCTCATTTTAGGATACCGTATATGTCTCTACTTGTATAACTCATTTTCTTCCTTTCAATTCCTCATTTTAGGATACTGATATGTTTGGTATTGAACACGCTATTGTTCCAACTACGCTTTCAATTCCTCATTTTAGGATACACGGGTAGATTTGTTAGTAGGAGAAAATATAACCCGAAACTTTCAATTCCTCATTTTAGGATACAGTAAGGAATGCTTACAAAGAAGCAGTATTCTTTTCCTTTCAATTCCTCATTTTAGGATACTTTGACTTTCTCTTCGCCATAATTGGGGCTGGTATACTTTCAATTCCTCATTTTAGGATACGGTTAGTGAATGTGTTGGTAGAAGCTTAATGTACCCTTTCAATTCCTCATTTTAGGATACGCGTAAACGCATTTACTAAGTCGTGTAACCCTATGCTTTCAATTCCTCATTTTAGGATACTAACTTTAAAGCACGATAGATATCCTCTTTACTGAACCCTCTTTCAATTCCTCATTTTAGGATACGTGAGGGGGTGGTGGCGCCCGTGCTAAGAGGCTACCATCTTTCAATTCCTCATTTTAGGATACCAGGCTGGCTCGCATATAGATAGTGGGCTTCACTATTTCATCTTTCAATTCCTCATTTTAGGATACAGCATAGGGCTTCACACTGTATCTAGTTTGTTGACCTCTTTCAATTCCTCATTTTAGGATACCCCAAGGCATAATACCCAAAAAAACCCAAACACCCCTCTTTCAATTCCTCATTTTAGGATACTAAGAAATAGGAAAACGGAGTTAAAGACACCACTGATACTTTCAATTCCTCATTTTAGGATACACAGTTAGAGGTATGATGAGCCTTGTCATTGAAAGCTTTCAATTCCTCATTTTAGGATACAGGCATGAGTGAATCCGAAATTCTTGGTGGGCGTATAGCTTTCAATTCCTCATTTTAGGATACAGGAGGCGTAAAGAGAGGTGGGTGGTGGGGGCTTGAGTAACTTTCAATTCCTCATTTTAGGATACAGGTTCAAGCGCGACGTGAACCACTGCATCTCTAACTTTCAATTCCTCATTTTAGGATACGTGTTCAGTTTAACCATTTAACCCCACCTCTAAAACAGCTTTCAATTCCTCATTTTAGGATACGTGAAGTCAGTCGAGGAACGCGAAGAGGAACGGAAGAAGAACTTTCAATTCCTCATTTTAGGATACACGGGCATGACCCTGACCCTGGGAAGGCGCAGGACTTTCAATTCCTCATTTTAGGATACAAGGGTACGAAAAAATGGGGGTGAGCTCGGGTATGCCTAACTTTCAATTCCTCATTTTAGGATACCGTGAAGCGTCTCCACGACTACCAGGAGGATCTCCTCGCCGCTTTCAATTCCTCATTTTAGGATACCTGGTTGGCAGGCTTGTCGGCGGCATCGGCGCAGACTTTCAATTCCTCATTTTAGGATACCCGAAGTGGCAAGCTCGCTGCGCAGCCACCTGGCAACAGCTTTCAATTCCTCATTTTAGGATACCCGTGAACTATGGTTGTTCAGCTACCCACTTCACGCAAAGACTTTCAATTCCTCATTTTAGGATACCGGCTCGTGGTGTTGCTGGTAGTCAGGCGAATATCCCTTTCAATTCCTCATTTTAGGATACCTATGGCAACAAGTGTATTTAAACGCTCTAGCTGAGTACTTTCAATTCCTCATTTTAGGATACGTTCGTAGTGGTAAGCTAATAAAGGGTAAAATGCTCTTTCAATTCCTCATTTTAGGATACGTGTAAAGCGTGAAGTCGAACTATTCTCTTCTTATATTTTTCCTTTCAATTCCTCATTTTAGGATACGGGCGTGTATACGCTCGAAAGACAAATATTGATATGTTGACTTTCAATTCCTCATTTTAGGATACTTATGCCTTCAATCCGCATAAACCCCTTAAAAGAAACTTTCAATTCCTCATTTTAGGATACTATCACGATGACGAGGCTTAGAAGGGTGAGCCACGCGTTCCTTTCAATTCCTCATTTTAGGATACTGGGGAGCGCTGTGCGTGAGGGTGCGCGGCGCGCCTCCGCCTTTCAATTCCTCATTTTAGGATACCAGTTTGGCTTAGCTGAATATTTGGGTGGCTTCCCACCTCTTTCAATTCCTCATTTTAGGATACGGTAACATGTGAAGCGAAGATAAAATTAGTGTACTTCTTTCAATTCCTCATTTTAGGATACCTAGTGTGTATCCAAACACTATACCCTTAGTGAAGGTGACTTTCAATTCCTCATTTTAGGATACAGGGTAGCTGAACTTGGATGTACGGGGTTTCGACAGCTTTCAATTCCTCATTTTAGGATACACGTTAGTTGCAACTGCGTTAGGAGTAATGTTCTGTGCTTTCAATTCCTCATTTTAGGATACAGGCCGCCTGAGTATCTCACAGCGGAGGAGGTCTCCACTTTCAATTCCTCATTTTAGGATACCTGATAACTGGGAGGATGAAGGAGAAGGGCTATGACCTCTTTCAATTCCTCATTTTAGGATACGTGGATCCAATTCACACACTCACCCGCCCCATATGCTTTCAATTCCTCATTTTAGGATACCCCCAATTTCTTAGCTAACCTTTGCGCCACCTTTTTACCACTTTCAATTCCTCATTTTAGGATACTAGAAGTCTTTGGGCTGAAGAGCTGAAGTCTAACCCGCAGGCTTTCTTTCAATTCCTCATTTTAGGATACGAGTAGAACATCGTTATCCGCAGTGATTGTTACGTGTGTTATCAATGGGTTACTACCCTTTCAATTCCTCATTTTAGGATACGTGCTTAGTGGGGCTGGTCTAATATGATTAACCTCGTCATCTTTCAATTCCTCATTTTAGGATACATGAGATGGGATAGGGGAGTAAGCAGGGGGGAGGCTGGCCTTTCAATTCCTCATTTTAGGATACAGGGAGGGGGGAGGAGGGTGGTGAAGCCCCCCACCAGCTTTCAATTCCTCATTTTAGGATACGAGCAGAGCGGGCCGGCTACACAGGTGAGTACACTTACACTTTCAATTCCTCATTTTAGGATACAGGGAGGGGGGAGGAGGGTGGTGAAG
>Ga0208314_100530_pt1 | contig 14061 bp, 16 predicted proteins | sample OSPB_Mat_host_9__FD_187144 | JGI IMG/M metagenome (GOLD analysis project Ga0208314, IMG submission 187144) | Extremophilic microbial mat communities from Yellowstone National Park, USA - OSPB_Mat_host_9_15 (SPAdes) (version 3) | ecosystem: Environmental > Aquatic > Thermal springs > Hot (42-90C)...
AGCATATCATTTTTTAGGCAAAGATAATATTCCATTTCATGCAGTATTTTGGCCAGCAATCTTATTATCTACACATAATGTAAGCGATAATTATAAAGAATTCTTTGAATATACAAAATTGGATAATTATAATTTACCATATAATGTAATTGGGTTATCTTATTTAACATATGAAAATAAAAAAATTAGTAAAAGTCAGAATTGGGGTGTATTTTGTGATTCTTTAATTAAATCAGAACTTGATCCTGATTATTGGAGATTCTATCTTTCATATATTTTACCATATAATAGAGATTCTGATTTTAAATGGGATGATTTTCAATCTGTTATAAATAATGAATTGGTAAATAATATAGGAAATCTTACCCATAGAATTTTGTCTTTTGTTAGAAAATATTATAATAATAAAATAGATGGTAATGTTAGAAAAGATGTAATAAATACGATAAATAATACATTAAATGAATATTATAAATATATAGATAAAGGAGAATTTAATTTGGCATTAAGGAAAATACTAGAATTATCTAGTTATGGAAATAAAATATTTCAAGAAAATAAACCATGGGAAAATCCAGGAAATAATAAAAGTTTAGTTAAATCTTTAATTATATTACTAATTTCAATATATATAATGTTATATCCATTTATACCAAATTCTTCAGAAAAATTCTTTGAATTTATAAACTATAAAGAAATATCTTTTGATAACCTTACTACTCTTCTGCAATTTTCTAATAATATAGTTATAGAGATAGTTAAAGAACAGCAGGTTCTATTTAATAAGGTTGATGATAACTTAATAAATAAATTAAAACAGACAGTAACTAGACCTTAGATAAATTTATAAATAAAAATTTATAAGCCAAAAATAAAAAATTAAAAATATGGATAAAGCCGATGAAAACCCGCGTCTACTATATTTAGTATACTCCACAAATAAATATCTAATATATTATTCTACTTTATTTCTTTTGTTCTTCTTTCTTTTGTTCTTTTTCCTTCTTTGCCATAATATATTATTCTATAAAATGTTTAAAAATCTTTCATTTTTTTATGACTTCAAATGAATACTAATACGTAGTAAAACAATGAACAGATTATATATTTATAAATAATTTATAAAGGGGTTATATATAAATATTTATAAAGTAATCAAAATATTTAGAAATATTGAAATAATACATACAATTTATATATCTAAAGATATTATATATAAATCAATACTGGCTAAAAGATATAATAACCAACATATTTGGAATAGTGAGAAAAATTAAGAATAAAGAAAAGAAAAAAGAATAGTATAAATTTATTTAATAATAAAAAGTAATATTTTTATTGTTTTTTATTTAAAATATATTATGTCTTATGATATTATAGGTGATATAGCTATAATTAAAAAGCCATTAAAATATGATGAAGAAGAATATGTAAAAATAATATTGGAAAAGCATAAATTTATAAGAACAATTCTATTACAGGAAACAGATGTTTTACCTCCATATAGGATTCCAAAATATAAGATTTTATATGGTGAAAATAAAACTGAAACGATTAATATTGAATATGGATTAAGATTTAAGGTAGATGTATCTAGATGTTATTATTCTCCTAGATTGAGTAATGAGAGATATAGAATTGCAAAACAAGTAAGGGAAAATGAAGAAGTTCTAGTAATGTTTTCTGGTGTAAATGTATATCCAATATATATAGCAAAATATTCGAAAGCTAAGGTAATTTATTCAATTGAGTTAAATCCTTTTGCAGTAAAATATGGAATAGAAAATTTAAGAATAAATAAAATAAATAATGTTATCACATTATTAGGAGATGTAAAATATGTATCAAAATACATAGGTCATTTAGAGAATGGGGATGGAATAATAAAAAATGATAAAGGATATATAAAGGATATAATTGATTCTGGATTGGAAATAAACAATCTATATATTTATGAATATGATGAAATGATAAAAAATATAAAATATAAAAAATTAAAATATATTAGCGAATTAGAAAAATTAGAAAAATTTAATAAAAAGTTTGATAAGATTATAATGACATTACCAAAAGAAAGTCATACATTTTTAGAATATGCAATACCTTTAATAAAAAATAATGGAATAATACATTTATATCAATTCTTTGAAGAAGAAAAAATAAGAGAAAAAGTAATAGATTTATTAGAAAAATATTCAAATGAATTAAACTTTAAATATGAAATACTTAATATATTAAAAGTTGGAGATATAGCTCCAGGAAATTATAGGGTTTGCATAGATTTTAAAGTTATAAAAGACAAAATTTAAAAATATCATAAGATTATTTTATCATAATGAGGAGTGACTTCCTTACAACCCTTATTATAATATTTGGTATTATATTAGGGATTACAATTATTCTATATTTATTTGTACCTCCTCAGATGATATTGAAACTTTTGGGTAAGAGTACTTCATCACCCAATTATGCATCATTTAAAATATCATATATGTACTTTACTTCGAATAGTATATATGTAGTAATATATAATGGTGGACCCGATATGGATTTAAATAATATGCAAATTACATATATATATAGCCAAAATAATTACCAAGGTACATGTAATATAGTTGCAAATAATTATACTTTGCCTTCAAATAGTCAAGAAATAATTGAATTAAATTGTACAAATGAAGATCTAATTATAAGTAATTTAATGTTAAATAAAGGCTCTTATGAATTTTCATTTACATATGGAAATACGGTCCAACAGGTTCCTTTGCCATTTAAAATTTCAAATCAATAGCGGACCCGGGGGGATTCGAACCCCCGACCTACGGCTTAGAAGGCCGTCGCTCTATCCATGCTGAGCTACGGGTCCAATTATAAAAATATTATTATGAAAAATTAAAATACTTAATTATATCTGTATATCGATGTTTCATCATTTATCAGCAATGCCTTGCATCTTCACTATATATATAATATATTAATGAAATATTAAAACCATATATAAGGTCTTATAAAAATTGTTAACAAAGTATTGGACAAAAATAATTATGGGACCGCGGGGATTCGAACCCCGATCCCTGGGACCCAAACCCAGTAGCCTACCACTAGCCTACGGTCCCTTAAAAAATAAAGATTTTTCAAAAATTTAAAAGAGTTTTTAACAACATATTAAAAAATGCCACAGCATGGTAAACATAAACCTAGAGCAGTATCTATGCAATTTTGGCCAAGAGTAAGGGCTAAAAGAATCTATCCGATAATTAAGAGTTGGCCTTCTATTAATAATATTCAACCAGTTGCATTTGCTGGATATAAAGTTGGTATGACGCATATTTTAACAAAAGAAGGAAAATATGTTCCTGTATCAATTATAGAAACACCTCCGTTAAAGGTTCTTGGAGTTAGATTATATAAGAAAGATATAAATAAAGGATTTCTATCTTTAAAGGATATTATTTCTAATAATTTTGATGAATATGTTAGAAGAAGAATAAAAACATTAGAACCAAATGAAGATCTAGAGAAAGGTATTCAAGATGCTGAACGAATATTGGATAATGTTTCATTAATAAGATTGATTGTATATACACAACCATGGTTAACAACAATTAAAAAGAAAAAACCAGAGATATTTGAAATGCCTATTGGCGGAAATAATATTAAAGAAATATTTAATTACGTAAAAAATCTGTTAGGGAATCAAATAAAAATAAATGATGTATTTAAAGAAGGAGAATATGTGGATGTAATTGGAGTAACAAAGGGAAAAGGATTCCAAGGGGAGGTAAAAAGATATGGAATAACAGTTCAATATAGAGAAGTAAAGAGAAGTAAATCTGTAAGACATATAGGTGCCAGGGGATCGAGAGGAATGAGAAGAATATTTCCAACAACACCCATGCCAGGTCAATATGGATTCTTTAGAAGAACAGAATATAATAAATTAATAATAAAGATTTCTGATAATTATAATGAAATAAATCCAAGTTCTGGTTGGCCACATTATGGAGTTGTAAAGAATACATATTTAATGCTAAAAGGTTCAATAATAGGGGCAAAGAAAAGATTATTAATATTAAGGAAAGCAATAAGACCACCAAGAAATCCAGAAAAAATAGGCATAGAATATATATCTTTATTACCAAAGAACTAAGATGGAAGTAAAAATATATAGAGTTGAAGGATTAATATTTAAAACAAAGATTTTAAGAAATTTGAAGAAAAAAGAGGGGGTTTTAACAAAAAGAAAGGTTGTTTATAAATTTACAAAGGAATTGTTGGGAATAGATGAAAAAGATGTTTTAGAGAGAATATATTCATTATTTGGAAGTGCATATAAAGTAAGAAGAAATAAAATAAAAATATTAAAAATTGAAGAGATTAGTGAAAATAATATAAAAGATAAGAATTTAAAGAAATTTATAGAATATATTAAAAATGGAAAATTCTGATGAACTATTAGAATTTTTATATAGCCAATTAGATGCTATACAGAATAAAATATTAGAATATGAATTGATAAAGAGTTTTATTAATGAATTGAAAAAACAGGAAGATACATATATAAATTTGGGAGGATTAATATTTGTTAGAGGATCAATAAAAGATGATCAAAATTTATTAATAAATATTGGAAGGAATATATTTATTGAAAAAAGTAGAGATGATGTTTTAAAATTGATAGATGATATAATAAATAAATTAAATCAAGATTTAAAAGAAATAAGAACAAAAATAAATGAAATATCTATGAAAAGAACTCCTCAACCTTAACAATTTCATGACCAGTAGAATATTTTCCAATTATTAAATATTCTTTGTTAATTTCTATTCCATATCTTAAATATGGACTTCCGAAATTAATTGATCCTATATCTAAACTATAACCTGTAATTTCTTTTACTTTTTCTATTATTTTATCATTTAATTCCTGACTTATTAATAATTTATTATTATATAATTTTGATATACTTCCAAAAAGATATTTTGTTTTTATTCTATATGCTGGTAAAGATAGTTTTTCAGATATCTTCTTTGCATCACTTTCTTTTCCATAAGAATAAATTATTCCATTTTTTCCAATTAAAAATATATTTCCTATTAGATTTTCTATAAAATCTATTTCAATTATATCGAAATGATTCTTTAATATATTCTTTAATTCTTCGGGAGCATTAGAACTAATAATTATTCCATTATTATATTCTATAAAATATGGAGAAACGATTGGTGATTCTATATAATATTTTTTTATATCAATATTCATCCTTTCAATATTGTTTTTTTCGCTTTTACTTGCTAAAAGAAAATCTTCAAACATATGCATTAAAATACTTATAGATGGTATACTAATATAATCTGCTTTCTTAACTATCATTATCAATATTGATTATCAGGAATGATTATAAAACTTATATATTTCGAGATATTTAAAATTTGTATGAATATATTTTCAAACATATTTAGAAAAAAGAATAATGATAAAAATGTCCAAAATATTAATGTTTTACCACAACAAAATATTGTAAATCAAAATTATACATCGGAAATAAAAAATATTGCTAACTCTATTGAGGGTTTAGCAAAAAGCTTAAGGGAATTGGAGAATAAAGTATCTGAAATTTCAAGTAATGTATCAAATATTAGTTCTACTGTAGAGAATCATCAAAATGAAATAAATAGTATTAAAAATAACTTGGAAAAAGTTTTTTCTATATATGAAATGCTAATAAAAAGTTATAATCCATTTGTAGAAGAAGAAAAAAAGGAAGAATCAAATGTTCAAGTTATAAATGAAAATAAGATAGAAAATTCTGAAAATAATATATTACCATTAAGTAAACTTGATGAAAATCCAACTGTTTCTTCAATTATAATTGGTTGGTTAGCATATTTAGTTAAAAAATCAAATATAGAGGAAGTAGATGATGCATTGGATTATTATGAATCAATTAATTGGATAACCGAAAAAGTAAAAATAAAATTAAAGGAATATTTAAATGGATTAAAAAGCGTTGAGGGTGAAAATAAAAAGTTATTACCAATGGATCATATAGTAAGTCTATATATAATATCGAAATTGGCACAGATAAGTGGTTCAGATAATATTGAGAGATTAAAAGATCTATATAATGAGCTAATTCAAAAAGGATATATATCACCAATAAAAAGATGATAAGGGAATTAATATATTTATTTATTCTATTTGTAGCTGGATATCTAGTATTAAGTACATTTTTCAACTTTTATTCCTCAGCTGGAAAAATAATTGCAAATGAAATATCAAATATAACAACCCCAACATATGTAAGTCAAGTAAATTATATAATAAATCATTATAATTCTGTTAGTTATTCAATATTATATTTAGTACAGAATATAAATCCATCTAATTGTATAAATAGTATAGAGATCGGAAATACAATGGTTAACTTTACATATAAGGTATTAAATCAATATACAATAGAACTGAATGTAAGTTATCCAGTAAATGCTGGAGATAATTTAACAGTAACATTTTGTAATGGCCAATCGTCTTTATATTATATTAGCTAATAATGGTAGAATATATTAATGTTTATTTAGATAGAGATGAATTTTCAAATAGAATTGGGGGAGGAATTCCAAAAGGTAGTATATTTATAATTGAAGGGGAAAATGGAACTGGAAAGAGTATAGCATGTCAGAGAATATTATATGGAGCCCTATCAAATAATCATACCGCAACATATATTTCTACAGAATTATCTGTTGTAGATTTTATTAAACAAATGGAATCATTAGGTTATGATATAAAAGATTATTTATTAAATCAAAAATTATTATTTATACCAACCCTAAATTTATTTAATAGAATAAAGGAGAGAGAAAATTTAATATTTGAATTAACAAAAGAGAGGTCTATAAAACTATTAGAAAATGAGTTAATAATATTGGATTCTTTATCATATCCATTAATAAATGGGTTAAATAAAATGGATTCAATAAGATTAATTGAATTTTTAAGTAAAATAAAGAATCTAGATAAAACAATTATTTTAACATACAATCCTTCAGAAATAAATAGATTTTTTGTAAGAAATATAAGAAGAATTGCAGATATATACTTTAATTTAAGGTTTTCTTCTGTTGGAGAATCATCATTATTAAAAATGATAGAGGTAAAGAGATTTAGATATCCAATGGGGATATATAATACATTAATACCATTTAGAGTAGAGCCAAATATAGGGCTAATAATTGAGATATCTTCATATGTATAATGCCTGAACAAATACAAGAAGCAAAACAGGAATATGTAATAAAGAGGGAAAATGCAAAAGTAATAACTAATGATATAACTGCATCATTTGATGATGCATTGAATAAATATGAACATCTTAGAGGTTATGTTAATGAAATATCATTAAAAATTGGGCCTCCCGAATGGATGACTTCTCTAGATTTTTCTCTTAGATCTAGAAATGAATTTAATATATTATATCCTGTTGGAGATCCAATATTTATTCATATATATAAATTACCATCTGGAGAAGCAATATATAATGTAATAGAACCGGAATTAAATGATAATGAAAAGAAAAAATTAGATCAAATACAAACAAAAATTGTTAAATATTCAATAGAGGATATTAACTTTAATAATATTGAAGAAGTAAGAAGATACATAATTGATCTATTTAATAAGGTTATTGATTTTCAAAGAAGAAGATTATTTTCTGATAAGGTATATATAAAAAATCAAGAAGAATATGATAAGTTATTATATTTCTTAATTAGGGAAAGATTTGGTTATGGTTTTTTAGAACCATTTTTAAGAGATCCTTATTTAGAGGATATCCATATATTGGGTTTAGGTCCAATCTATGTTGTACATAAAATATTTGGAATGCTTAAAACAAATAGAGAATTTAAAAATGAGGAAGATTTAAATAAATATATAATTAAATATTCACAAATAGTCGATAGACCAGCATCAGAAACAAGACCAATAGTTGATGCAATATTACCAGATGGATCAAGAGTTAACTTTATATATGGTAAAGATATATCTTTACATGGATCTTCATTTACAATAAGAAAATTCTCTGCAAAACCATTAAGTATAACACAATTAATTTCTTTTGGTACAATTTCTCCAGAAGAAGCTGCTTATTTATGGTTAGCAATCGAAAATGGAATGAATATAGTAATATCTGGAGAAACTGCATCAGGAAAAACTACATTATTAAACTCATTGGCTACGTTTATTAAACCTGACGCAAAGGTTTATTCTGTAGAAGATACACCTGAATTAAATATACCACATAATATATGGCAAAGATTAATTACAAGAGAAGTTGGAAAAAGTGCAGATGTATCTATGTATGATCTATTAAGATCAGCATTAAGATCTAGACCAAATTATATACTAATAGGTGAGATAAGAGGTAAAGAAGGATATGTAGCATTCCAGGCAATGCAAACAGGTCATCCAGTTATGACAACATTCCACTCAGGTAATATAACTTCATTAATAGAAAGATTGACTGGAGAGCCAATAAATATACCAATTACATTTATAGATAACTTAAATATTGCTGTATTTACAACATCAGTAACAGTAAAGGGAAGATATGAAAGAAGAGTAACAAACATATATGAAATAGAAAAATATATTGCCGAGTTAAAGAAAGTTGCTGTTAGAAATGTATTTACATGGAATTCCGTACAAGATAAACACACATTTGTTGGAAAATATAATAGTTATATATTAGAAAAGAAAATTGCACCATTAATTAAAATTGATGATAAAAGAAAAATATATCAAATATTAGATTATAGAGCTAGAATATTAAAAAAGATGGTTGAAAATCAAATATTTGATTTCTTTGAAGTATGGGAAATATTGAAGAATTTCTATATAAATGGACCTTCAGCATTACCATTTTCAGTATAATTAATAAATTTTTCTTGAGATTAATTTAATTATGGATCGGTATTAAAAAGGCAAAAATTTTTGTTATAAATAATTATGATGGATAAGAACATTGTAAAATTACTTTTATGGAAAAAGCCAACGATAGAAGTATTAAATGAAGAAAAGGCAAATAAGATAGATAATTTCAGACATTATATAGGATATGAAATATCTGGATATGTTCATTTAGGTACTGCAGTTGTATCTGGATATAAATTAATTGATTTTATGAATTTTGCAGAAACAGAAGTATTTTTAGCAGATTGGCATTCAGTAATAAATAATAAATTGGGTGGAGATCCAGAAGTAATTAAAAGAATTGCAAGAGGATATTTTACTGAAGCAATGAAACAAACAATAAAATCTTTAGGTGGTGATCCTGATAAAGTAAAATTTGTTTTAGCATCAGAAATATATAATAATGATTATTGGGCAGAAGTAATTAAAATTGGAAAAAATATTACATTAAATAGATTATTAAGATCTGTTACAATTATGGGAAGAAAATATGAAGAATCTATGCAATCTGCAAATTTAATATATCCATTAATGCAGGCTGCAGATATAATATTTCAAAAGATAAATATTGCACATGCTGGAATTGATCAAAGAAAGGCACATGTAATTACAATTGAATATGCTGATAAAATAAATTATAATTTAATTGCGGTACATAATCAATTAATAACAAATCTACAATTACCATATGAAACATTCCAAAAATTAAAATCTGGAAATATAAAAGAAGCTAAGGAAGAATTGTCTGAACTAAAAATGTCTAAATCTATACCAAGTTCTGCAATATTTGTTCATGATAGTCATTCAGAAGTTATTGATAAAATAAATAAAGCATTCTGTCCTCAAAGAGAATTGGAATTCAATCCAATATGGGAAATAGTTGAATATTTAATATTTAGGGATCAAGAAGGTTATGGAATAATAAAATATTTATATGAAAATAATTTATATAAAATAGAAAATATCGAAAAAATAAATTATGATATATATGAAGAATTAAAGAATAAAAATAAAATAAATTGGAATGAAATATATAAAATAATTGATAAAGAATCTAATGAATTATATAAATATTCATATAAAGATATTGAATTCGAGATAATTAATGAAAAAACTGGAGAGAGAAAATTATATAATAATTTGTGGGGTTTAAGAAAAGATTGGATTGAAGGAAAAATACATCCAATGGATTTAAAGAAAACCGTTGGAAAATGGTTAGCAAATAAACTAGAACCTATATATAAATATTTTACTGAAGGGCCTGGTAAGAAATTTAAGGAAGAATTAGATTCTGTTAAGATCACTAGGTAGTTTCATTTATAAATTTTTTTATCAATGATAATTTATGAAGATAGACAAAATGATTAACAATTTAATCATGTTAGTTAGTTTGTATAGATTACATACAAAAAAATTATTTAATAAAATCCAAGATAATGAGGCAAAAATGTTATTATTAATGTCATTTAAAGATAATGATATATTAAATATTTTGGAAGATATTGTTGATAGAAAGAAAATATTTGATGAATATATAAGGAATAATCAAATAAAGAAAGCTTACTTATTATATAAAGATATTGAATATAAATATAAGTTAGCTGAATCAATATTATATAATAGAATTGAAGATTTAGTTAAAATAAGAGCTTTAGATATTGCGAAATCTAGAAAGAATTAATCTTTTCTCTTTACTTTATATAAAGGTATTTTTCCTTTATATGATAAATATACATAGACATCTATAATAATTAATATTAATATAATTAATGTTGACATATAGTATAAATTTTTATATGGTAAACTAATTAATGTATTTGCTATTATTGCAATAACTATCAATGTAATTATTAAAGAAATATAAAGTTCATATTTTGTTGCATACAATTCTTCCTCCATTAATAATTGTTTTATAAAATATTAAAAAATCTGAGCTCAAGACCCTCATCATTTATCAGCCGATGAGTTTTTCTTCATTATAAAGATATTATAAAAATTTTGTTTTAAAAATGATTATTTATTTTCCAAATCTATATAATTATATTTATTTAGATAATATTTTCTTAATTTATTCCTAAAGAATATATATAATAATGTATGGGTAATTCTTTTTATAATATTACTATCTAATATTGTTAAATATTGAATATATTCTTTTATAGATGTTTTACAATTTGTATTATAAACTGTATTTAATTCCATTTTTAATCCTATCAAATAATTTAATGCCCTTTTACATTTTAATCTTTCATAAATATATATAAAATCTTTCAAATGTTTTTCAAGATTATCTTTATTAAAGCTAATACTTGCACTTAGATTATATCTTATATAATATGTTAATCCATCTTTTATCTTTATTATTCTAACCTTAGTTTTAAAATAACATATTAAACTATTATCAACAACAAAATATATATTCCTTAAATATTCTATTAATTTATCCTTATTCTTTGTATGAAATATTATTTCTATTGTTCCACCAACACTTACTAAATCAAATATTTTTTCTTTAATTCTTTTTATAATACTTTTATTTTCTTTAATTATATTTCAATTTAAATCTATTGGAATTAATCTATGTGCAATCATATATTCTTCATCCTTAATATTTTTACAATTTCAAATATTCTACTAATTTTATTTTCAGTAAATATGTCATCTAATAAAAATATTAAATTGTTAGAAGAAACTTTTATTCCTTCAGAATAATTTTTCCAACATAATGATCAGGATCATTAGGATCTAAATTTATTATTTTATAATTAGGAAAATTTTCTTTAATATAATTATCTATCTTTTCATCTTGATAATATTTTACAACAATTACTTCGATATCATTTAAATCTATTCCTTTTTGATTCTTAATACTTTGCAATGCATCTAAGATATATTTCTTCCTTTTATAGTCAATAACTACTACTGAAGCTTTCATAAAAGAATATAAAAAATAATATTTTTAAACTATTTTTAGATTTCGAAAATATATTTTAGATTAACTTTGTAAGGGCAGCATATATTTAATGAAAAATTTTCAAGAATTTTATATCACGCTCTAATATTTAAATTATTTAAAATACTATCTAGAGAACTTAAATATGATTAATCCTTTAATTATTCAGTTGTTAATTTTTATCTTTGACTTTATAATTATAGATATTTTATTTTTAAAAATATTTGTTTGTTACAATTACATAACTATGGTATAATATAAATTTATAAATTTTTCCTATATAGTATAATAGTATGGACGGCCAACAATCACATAAAAGTTCTGAAAAAGTATTTGATTTAATACAAGATTTAATACAAGAAGAAACTAATAGAAGGCTAGAAAAAGAAACTAATAAAATGCTAGAATATCATATAAAAGAACTAGGAGACTTATTAAACGAAATGTCTAAAAAAGCACAAGAAAAGGCTAATCTACCTGAAATAAAAGTATCCGCTACAGTAATAGACTTGTATTGCAATAAACGTAGTAATGAACCTATGCGGTGTGGATATAATATTACAACATACATTCATAATAAAGATAAATTAATTGGGTGTTATTCAGATATACAGTATTTACCTTATAAAATTAGATGCACTAATTATAGTGATAAGTCATCATTTGAGTTATTTGGTCCTCTTCAAAGCATTTCTTTCATACAAGGTATAAAAAATTCAATTCTAGATATATATAATATATTAAATCCAGGAGTACTTACGCATATGGATAACCAATACATGCATATAAGAGCAAGTGTTCTTATGGATTTAGACAAGCCAATAAAAGAGAATCCAGAAATAAGTAAATATAGTAATGAATTTATATATAACAATGGTAGATCTATTATTAAGATGAATTGGCGCGTTTATTGACCCTTCTAAGTTATAACTATTTTATCCTTTATTAGATTTTTTATTTCAAAAATGATTATATTATTCTAGCAAATTAAAAAAACAAATTTTCTTAATTGATAATTTTGCAAGATATTTAATAAAATATTATGAAATAAAGAATTCAAGATCTATATCTAGTATAAGTATAATGATAATCTATTTAGCTCAATAATTGATAACAACAAATTATGTAATTCTTATATTTGATACATTATATTTTCTAAATCTTTTAAATCAAATAAATATAAATTATCCTCTTTAATTCTTTCTTTAAAACTTTTTACAAATATTATATAATATTTATTTTTTATATCTAAATTTATATATTCAGATTTTTCTTTTAAATCTTTCAATATTTCCTTTGGATCTATATTATCAGAATACCTACATTCTATTAAATATATATCCTTAGTATTTTCATTATATGCAACTAAATCTATTTCTTTATCTTTATACCACCATTTTCCAATTTTTGTAAATTTAAATAATTTGCTTTTTATTAAAAATTGTTTTGCTATATCTTCAAAAACATATCCTAAATATATATTATAATCTCTTTTAATATTGTTAATATCAAATATACCTTCTTCTATAGAACTTAAATTTGGATAAATATATCTAAACCAAAATCTAATAAAGTTATCATTTATATAATATCTACCTGCTCTAGAATTTATTTTTTGATCTATTGGAACAATTCTTTTTATTAATTCTACTTCAATTAAATTTTTTAAATATGGACTCAAATCAGTTCTCTCGACTTTTATATAATCTTTAATTTCTTTTATAGTATTTTTACCAAAAGAAATAGCCTCCAAAATTAATTTATATAAACTTGGATTTTCTAATTCATATCTCATCAAAAAATCTACTTCATCTAATATAAATGTTTTTTCCTTTAATTCTTTATCTAACCAATCCCAAAAATTTCCATTTATTTTTGATAAATAATAAGGATTTCCGTCAGCAAATCCATATATTTCTATTAATTCTAAAATATTTTTATCTGGGAAGAATTCTTTTAAATCGAAGAAAGATATTGGTTTTAATTTATATGATAATGTTCTCCTACCATATAAAGGACTTTTATAACTTAAAACTTTTGATTTTATCATCGAAATTGAAGATCCAACTATTATTAATTTTATTTTAGAATTTTTTAATATATTATCAACGATATTTTGGAAAATACTTAATAT
>Ga0208314_100531_pt1 | contig 14053 bp, 2 predicted proteins | sample OSPB_Mat_host_9__FD_187144 | JGI IMG/M metagenome (GOLD analysis project Ga0208314, IMG submission 187144) | Extremophilic microbial mat communities from Yellowstone National Park, USA - OSPB_Mat_host_9_15 (SPAdes) (version 3) | ecosystem: Environmental > Aquatic > Thermal springs > Hot (42-90C) >...
CGATCACTATGCCACAGAAAAACACCCCCCATACAAAAAACTTAAATCGTTGAAGAGATATAGATAAACGTCCAGTATCCTAAAATGAGGAATTGAAAGGGTTGTTATAAGGTTGTTTCAAGAGTAGGTGAGTGTATCCTAAAATGAGGAATTGAAAGTGGAGGTTACCCACCGTGTACACGCTTGAGGTGCGTATCCTAAAATGAGGAATTGAAAGCGGAGAGTGAGGCACGGGCGGCTGTAGCCTACAACTGTATCCTAAAATGAGGAATTGAAAGACTCTCCATCCATTATTATGTTGACCTTTATCTCCCCCATGGGTATCCTAAAATGAGGAATTGAAAGACGACCTATCCATGTGGATGAACTCTGAAACCCTCATCCCGGTATCCTAAAATGAGGAATTGAAAGTATTTTGTTCTACATGACTTGCTACCTTCACCAATTACGGTATCCTAAAATGAGGAATTGAAAGCACCGATTTCGCTACCCGATAGTTTTTCCTGTGCGGGTATCCTAAAATGAGGAATTGAAAGTCTTATCCATGGCTCACATGTGCTTCCAGGGCTCCATCGTATCCTAAAATGAGGAATTGAAAGGCAGTTTCCTGTCAGCGATACCCTCTAGCTGAGTGTCTATGTATCCTAAAATGAGGAATTGAAAGGGTTAAGTGATAGTGGGAGCGACCTATTATTGGAAGCGGTATCCTAAAATGAGGAATTGAAAGCGCCCCCTCACAAACATCCCAGCGGACACCAGGTCCCTGTATCCTAAAATGAGGAATTGAAAGAGGACATTTTCTCCTTCTCTAGGTCTAAAGTATGGGTATCCTAAAATGAGGAATTGAAAGTTTTTAGAACCTCCAGTTATTCGTGGCTCTCCACTTCAATTGTATCCTAAAATGAGGAATTGAAAGAAGTATGTACCTGTGCTACACGCTAAGAGCTTACAATTAGTATCCTAAAATGAGGAATTGAAAGGTTTTATCCACGTGGCTTCACCGGCACCGAGTTTCTTAAGTATCCTAAAATGAGGAATTGAAAGCCTCCTAGGCGGCGTGCTGGGGGTGTGACCTCGGCGTGTATCCTAAAATGAGGAATTGAAAGCTGATTGCGAAGATAACCCACCACCGCCGTCTCGACTATGGTATCCTAAAATGAGGAATTGAAAGTTTATTATTCGCTTTAACTCTAATGCTTTTTTATAGCCTTGTATCCTAAAATGAGGAATTGAAAGAGAACCCCGCAACAGGGCGCTTCGAGAGGAAGGTCGTTGGTATCCTAAAATGAGGAATTGAAAGATGATGCGTCTCGCCCAAATCGCGGCCGACGGGGGAACCCCGTATCCTAAAATGAGGAATTGAAAGACTACTTTGTATCCTAGTGCACTTACACAAGCCTTTGAGTATCCTAAAATGAGGAATTGAAAGATGATGAGTACTACAACACTAAGAAAGCTGATAATAATGTATCCTAAAATGAGGAATTGAAAGTTTTTAACCTCTTCCTTTTTCATTACTGGTGTGTCTTTCTTGTATCCTAAAATGAGGAATTGAAAGGCTTAAAGCATATTTCGGCATCGATGCATCCGCACACACAGTATCCTAAAATGAGGAATTGAAAGCCTATAGATACGTTGTTCCCACCTAAAGATAACTTCAGATTGTATCCTAAAATGAGGAATTGAAAGGACCGCGTTAACACTTTGCCATTAAATATTAGCCATCCATGTATCCTAAAATGAGGAATTGAAAGTAGTCCTCCCCACGCAAAGCGACCCCCATTCCCACCCACGTATCCTAAAATGAGGAATTGAAAGACCACTAACACTAAACGATAATGGTGATAAATAGTTGATGTATCCTAAAATGAGGAATTGAAAGATACGTCATACACTAATACGTCTGGAACAACGACACCAGATTGGGTATCCTAAAATGAGGAATTGAAAGATACGTCATACCACTAGGGGTAGAGCGAAAAATAAGTATCCTAAAATGAGGAATTGAAAGCGAAAAACATTGAGCAAATCCTCCAAACAGATGTGGAGCCCGTATCCTAAAATGAGGAATTGAAAGCTCATTTAGTTTATCCTCCACCTCTTCATTTAGTAAGGGTGTATCCTAAAATGAGGAATTGAAAGTAAATCCGCAGGTGCACGTGTAATTGCAAGGTAACCACAAGTATCCTAAAATGAGGAATTGAAAGGCGTTGGCGGACAGCGAACAGGTGCTGATAGTTCACGTATCCTAAAATGAGGAATTGAAAGTCAAAGAACCATTTACGTCAAGTGTCCTAATTGCTTGAGAGATGTATCCTAAAATGAGGAATTGAAAGTGGAATTGCTGTGTTGCTTCACCATTCTCGTTGAGGTATCCTAAAATGAGGAATTGAAAGTTTTCGTTTTACTCTTTTCATTTATATTAGCTATTTTAAGTATCCTAAAATGAGGAATTGAAAGCACTCTACACGCACAGGTAACACGTCTAGGTTAGGCTTGAGTATCCTAAAATGAGGAATTGAAAGCTCACTCCACCTATCAATCACAATGGTACGCCCCAACCACGTATCCTAAAATGAGGAATTGAAAGTAGGTATAGAACCACATTTAAAACACTTAGGTATCACTTAGTATCCTAAAATGAGGAATTGAAAGTTTAGTTTTAAGTAGTACCCACGTTGAAATAGAGTATCCTAAAATGAGGAATTGAAAGAGCATAGGAGGGCGCTCCCACCTCCACCCCAAACGGGGCAGGTATCCTAAAATGAGGAATTGAAAGGGGTACTCAACCGTGTATTTCTTCTCAAGGTTAAAGGTATCCTAAAATGAGGAATTGAAAGCTAATCTAATATTCCGCGACAACCTGCTTGGTGGTAGCGGTATCCTAAAATGAGGAATTGAAAGCAGGAATTCCAAGACTGTCTCATACCACATAGTGTTGTATCCTAAAATGAGGAATTGAAAGTTGTGTTCGGTACACCTAGAGAATCTATTACTGTGTGTATCCTAAAATGAGGAATTGAAAGACTAACTCTAGAGTTAAAAGTATTTTGTTGATGTTTTTCTTGTATCCTAAAATGAGGAATTGAAAGATTATGTCCTCTAACCATTCACCTTTATCTGTGGTATCCTAAAATGAGGAATTGAAAGAAAACCTTTTCCTTTTCGAGCTTATTCCACGACTAGGTGAGTATCCTAAAATGAGGAATTGAAAGAAGTAAGTAAGTGGTTATAAATGAAGCTGGGAACAGTTAAGTATCCTAAAATGAGGAATTGAAAGTATCTCGAAGTGTACCAGTTAACCGCTTCACCAATCGCCCTGTATCCTAAAATGAGGAATTGAAAGTTGGTATGCGTGGTTCAGGTAAAACATATGCTAGTGTTCAGTATCCTAAAATGAGGAATTGAAAGAACTAAAACCATCTATTAAAGCCATAACAATTTATTTCAGGTATCCTAAAATGAGGAATTGAAAGACCTCGGAGACTACGATGGTGCTAACACGCCGATTGAGCTTGTATCCTAAAATGAGGAATTGAAAGGGGCCCTAGAGGGGTTGAGACGACTACTCAAAACAGGTATCCTAAAATGAGGAATTGAAAGAGTAGCCTTCGGCGTCGGGGTTCGCCTCAACTTTCAATTGTATCCTAAAATGAGGAATTGAAAGTAACGCATGATGATTGTTGTATCATTTTTGTTTATGTATCCTAAAATGAGGAATTGAAAGCTCGTATACGAAGTAGCTACTACCCGCCAACACTACTAGGTATCCTAAAATGAGGAATTGAAAGATGCGTAACCCTTTCCCCTCGATCATCGTGGTGTTCGTATCCTAAAATGAGGAATTGAAAGTGGGAAGCGGTTCACACTCGTCGAGAAGTGCTTCCGTATCCTAAAATGAGGAATTGAAAGGATTCAGTTGGGTATGAAAAAACTGGGGAGAGTTGTATCCTAAAATGAGGAATTGAAAGTAACACTAATCTTCATTTTTACCACCTTTTACGAATAATTCAGTATCCTAAAATGAGGAATTGAAAGGATGTTGTCCAGAGACGGGTCGAAGGCAGCATTCAGTATCCTAAAATGAGGAATTGAAAGTGAACGAATCCACCACGACAATTGAAAGTACAAGTATCCTAAAATGAGGAATTGAAAGAATGGGAACTCACTTGCCTCATCAATCACCACGAAGTATCCTAAAATGAGGAATTGAAAGCGTAAGGGTTTTGTGTGCGGACATGTTTTGTCGTATGTATCCTAAAATGAGGAATTGAAAGAATAATTCCAGTGTATTACCACTCTCAATATACGGTATCCTAAAATGAGGAATTGAAAGGTATGAGTAGGTTATCACAGTTTGAATCAACCACAGATAAGTATCCTAAAATGAGGAATTGAAAGAGTTTCTCATCCACTCTTTTTATTTCCTGTTTAGGTTGTATCCTAAAATGAGGAATTGAAAGCTAATACATTACCGTTAGCATCAGTTTTAATGTTACTTGGTATCCTAAAATGAGGAATTGAAAGTATAGGTCGAATATCACACAATAAACCCGTGATATGTATCCTAAAATGAGGAATTGAAAGTTAAACCCAAAAAATTATTAAACTTTGAAACTTAGTATCCTAAAATGAGGAATTGAAAGTCATATACCACTACGCCCAGCAACTCAAGGAGATCAAGGTATCCTAAAATGAGGAATTGAAAGCACTTGTGGAGTATGCTAGTGTGTACCCCAACACTATACGTATCCTAAAATGAGGAATTGAAAGAAAGGAAAAAATGGTCTCTTATACCCCTTAATTCGGGTATCCTAAAATGAGGAATTGAAAGAAACTGATGCTAATGGTAACGTGCTTGCGAATATCAATGCGTATCCTAAAATGAGGAATTGAAAGTATGGTTGTATGTCAGAACAGAAACAAGTAGAAAAAGGTATCCTAAAATGAGGAATTGAAAGGTAGTCTTCGAGTATGTTTATGACAACCTTCCTGGCTTCAGGTATCCTAAAATGAGGAATTGAAAGAAAAACATCTTCTCGTTCACCTCGAGCTCTTCGACCACGTGTATCCTAAAATGAGGAATTGAAAGGTGGGGCTACGACTGAAAGCCTTAGCGTGCCCCAAACCCGGTATCCTAAAATGAGGAATTGAAAGACAACCAGTTCTCATAATTGGGCCGAAGGGCACGGGTAAAGTATCCTAAAATGAGGAATTGAAAGGTCAAAAGGTCGCCTAGCCACTGCTTTAATTTGCCGGTATCCTAAAATGAGGAATTGAAAGGCGGCGCGTTCGCCACGCAACCACCGCAGCGTTTTCTACTCAGGTATCCTAAAATGAGGAATTGAAAGAGCTAGACGCCTAACTATTCCCGTTCCGATTCTGTAAACGTATCCTAAAATGAGGAATTGAAAGAAGTCGATGTCAGTCATATCTATCCTATACGTTAATCCGTGTATCCTAAAATGAGGAATTGAAAGATTTCCTCTTTCGACCTCAACGCCCGAGCACCGCTCTTTTGTATCCTAAAATGAGGAATTGAAAGTTGCTATTGTGAGCATAATTGGCGCTTATGGTCTAGCAGGTATCCTAAAATGAGGAATTGAAAGAGTACAATACCAAGATACGACCCATTGAAAATAGCACCAACCAGTATCCTAAAATGAGGAATTGAAAGTTGATTGGTCTTTCGGTGGGTGCTGCTAAGGGTGTTTACGTATCCTAAAATGAGGAATTGAAAGATACACCCTCAAAACCTCTTCAAGCGAACCCTGCACAGCAAGTATCCTAAAATGAGGAATTGAAAGGGTGGGCTTCCCCGTGGGACGATGCCGTGTTCGAGGCGCGTATCCTAAAATGAGGAATTGAAAGAATTATGGCAAAGAGAAAGTCGAAAGGCTGTGTAAGTGCACGTATCCTAAAATGAGGAATTGAAAGACCAGTATAGCTATGGCTAACACGACACCAAACCATTGTATCCTAAAATGAGGAATTGAAAGATTTGGTGGCTACTTGTTCGGGGTAGCTCTAAGCGGTATCCTAAAATGAGGAATTGAAAGCCCTGATGCAGCTGTGCGGGTGGGCGCCCTCAATGATTATGGTATCCTAAAATGAGGAATTGAAAGCATCCCTAGATGAAGGAGACTTCTATACTGTTTATGAGTATCCTAAAATGAGGAATTGAAAGTACTCTACACATCCAATAGGGTTATGTTATTTGTTAGTTAACCCAAAACGTATCCTAAAATGAGGAATTGAAAGTACTCTACACCGCTGGGTACCTCACCCTCGCCTTAGGCTCTGTATCCTAAAATGAGGAATTGAAAGGTGGCTGAACAGGTGTCTGTTGTGGCTGTGTACCATACTGGTATCCTAAAATGAGGAATTGAAAGAATACTTTGTTAGCCATGTTTACCGCCTGTGATGTGTTCGGTATCCTAAAATGAGGAATTGAAAGAAAAGCTTACACTCCAAATCATCCATAAGTAGCCGTATCCTAGTATCCTAAAATGAGGAATTGAAAGCTATGCCTGCGACCATCACGATTGGGATGATGCCGGTATCCTAAAATGAGGAATTGAAAGTAAGGAAACAAATCATCAGCGTGTTCACCAACCAGCAAGTATCCTAAAATGAGGAATTGAAAGCTCAAAATTACGCATATCTGAAGGTACAGCTGACTTAACATGTATCCTAAAATGAGGAATTGAAAGATCTCTAGTTTATTTCTTTTAAACCGCTTAACCGCTCGGTATCCTAAAATGAGGAATTGAAAGAGTTTTCTCCTTATCTCACGCTTCAGCTCTAACGCTTTTTGTATCCTAAAATGAGGAATTGAAAGAGGAGAGCCAAAAACAAACACTTTTAGAAGAACACCACAGTATCCTAAAATGAGGAATTGAAAGTCTTAAGAAACAGTAGCACTTTCTCCACCTGTGTGTTAGTGTATCCTAAAATGAGGAATTGAAAGGAGATCAGTGTGCCCTGGTCTTCGCAGCCTGTGAGTGAGCGTGTATCCTAAAATGAGGAATTGAAAGTGCTTCTTGCTATTAGCCTTATAACCACAACTATTAATCTGGTATCCTAAAATGAGGAATTGAAAGCGGCTTGAACAGTGGGGGAGGCGAGGAGGAGTGAGTATCCTAAAATGAGGAATTGAAAGTAAAATGAGTACTTTCCCACCTAACCCCTACCCAACAGTATCCTAAAATGAGGAATTGAAAGAAAATAGCAACTATCAAAGGTATTAAAATAGCGTTCTGTATCCTAAAATGAGGAATTGAAAGTAACTTTAAGGGGTATGTTAGGGTTGTAGAGTTTCAGTATCCTAAAATGAGGAATTGAAAGAGTGGTTTTTGGGTGTTTTTGGGTGCTTTTTCTAAGTATCCTAAAATGAGGAATTGAAAGAGTTACCACTAGCATCTAAAGGATAATTCTCAACATGTATCCTAAAATGAGGAATTGAAAGCTATAACGGATCCACCTATGGCCATACTGATTCAGGTATCCTAAAATGAGGAATTGAAAGTATCCGTTGATGCAGTACCACCATACCAGTATATACTCGTGTATCCTAAAATGAGGAATTGAAAGAATATGACCGCAAACCAAAACCTTTCAAACACCAACAACGTATCCTAAAATGAGGAATTGAAAGAGTGTAATAATGGCAACTTTAGACACGCTTGTGTCAAGTATCCTAAAATGAGGAATTGAAAGACACAACTGAGAAGCCTGAGAAAGCAATTAAACAAGCAAGTATCCTAAAATGAGGAATTGAAAGATGTCGCTACGCTGTGCCAAAGCCACTTCTCCGTTACTGTATCCTAAAATGAGGAATTGAAAGTTATTTGACACTCATTTATCACCTCTACCCCTTTTTCCTGTATCCTAAAATGAGGAATTGAAAGTAATTTAGCTACCGCGTCCTTCACATAATTCTCATGTATCCTAAAATGAGGAATTGAAAGCTTTCGCAACTCATTTATTGATGTTTTCCGTGCGTATACGTATCCTAAAATGAGGAATTGAAAGTTTACAATCACTTACTTAGAATCGACTGAATAGACTCTTCGTATCCTAAAATGAGGAATTGAAAGACATTCCACGTTCAAAGCCTTGTGAAAGGTGTGTCGAAAGGTATCCTAAAATGAGGAATTGAAAGTTACTTAAACTGTTAATAGCGCTCCCACCAGCACTTGTATCCTAAAATGAGGAATTGAAAGTTCTTCTCCTCCTTCCCGCTGTCCAGCTTCTTCAACCTGTATCCTAAAATGAGGAATTGAAAGGTAACACTGTGTCCGTCTCTTTTCCTCTTCTCCACTTTAGTATCCTAAAATGAGGAATTGAAAGGGGTCCGTGAGTGCGCCTACTGGCGGGTATGTTGGTATCCTAAAATGAGGAATTGAAAGAGCACACTTTAACAACACTCACCCTAACCACCCCTACGCGTATCCTAAAATGAGGAATTGAAAGAACCCTAACTCCTCATCATTCTTACTCTCATTTAGTAATAGTATCCTAAAATGAGGAATTGAAAGAAGGGGAATTCGCTAGCTTCATCAATCACCACGAAAGTATCCTAAAATGAGGAATTGAAAGGGTATATCTAACCCCAACTGTAGTAGAGCGGTTATACCCACGTATCCTAAAATGAGGAATTGAAAGGTTGATAGAGTGGTTAAAGGTGATGTTGATGAAGTTGATGGTATCCTAAAATGAGGAATTGAAAGACAAAATCTTGGGGCACGCTACTTAAAGTAACCCCACGTATCCTAAAATGAGGAATTGAAAGTACGGTACTGGTACGCCACCAGCCGCGAACGGTGCGCTAGTATCCTAAAATGAGGAATTGAAAGAAGCCTTAGCATCCCGCAAGTCTCTCCCGTTTTTTCTGTATCCTAAAATGAGGAATTGAAAGCAGGAATAAATCCCCTCAAGAATTTGCTTTTCCATTTGGTATCCTAAAATGAGGAATTGAAAGAATTTTCCCCTTTTTCTGTTTTGTTCCTTCTTTTGTTGTATCCTAAAATGAGGAATTGAAAGTGACGTCTAACCACTGTTCAGCGTTAGTACCACTTAGGTATCCTAAAATGAGGAATTGAAAGCGAAGCGTCGCCTGCCGATATTTTCGGTGTGGTGACGTTTGTATCCTAAAATGAGGAATTGAAAGTCAGTATGTCACGGGGGACGTTAAAGACGAAACTACTGTATCCTAAAATGAGGAATTGAAAGCTTTCAACGACAAGGCTCATCATACCCCTAAGTGTGTGTATCCTAAAATGAGGAATTGAAAGGTAACTTCTGTTCCTATAATGTCAAACTCTATTATTGTATCCTAAAATGAGGAATTGAAAGTTAACAGTGTATACCATATTAGTTTGCGTTATATCATAGTATCCTAAAATGAGGAATTGAAAGTGTACAACTTAGTTCACACTCACACTGAAGGTATGTATCCTAAAATGAGGAATTGAAAGAAAATATGGCTTCACATTTTTGTACTCATCCATGTGTATCCTAAAATGAGGAATTGAAAGGTGTCTTTTTTAAGAACGCTAGAACTCTTTCAGATTGAGTATCCTAAAATGAGGAATTGAAAGCTACCCAAGTTAGTTTGGGTTTCCATTTCAACCAGTATCCTAAAATGAGGAATTGAAAGGTGTAGTGTTGTCCATGACTAAATCTAACGTTTTAGTATCCTAAAATGAGGAATTGAAAGGCTGTTAAGCGGGCGAGTATGCGCCCAGATAGGTGCAGTATCCTAAAATGAGGAATTGAAAGAAAGGAACATCCCTTAGGCAATTTGGACACTTTACATGTATCCTAAAATGAGGAATTGAAAGTTGATACCTGACTTGGTGTTCTCATCGGGGACGTACCGTATCCTAAAATGAGGAATTGAAAGGTATGCCGTCGATCAGTGCCTGTCTCTCGTCCGCTGTGTATCCTAAAATGAGGAATTGAAAGATGCAAGGGTTCACCCTGAAAGATACGTACCCAACGCACCAGTATCCTAAAATGAGGAATTGAAAGTTTTCGGGTCTTTTTTCTGTGTTTAGGGTTAGTATGGTATCCTAAAATGAGGAATTGAAAGGTTTTGGGTTCTTTACTTTCACTATTACATATATTTTAAGTATCCTAAAATGAGGAATTGAAAGACACTAAGGAAATTAGCGATATCGAAAAAGAATTTACGTGTATCCTAAAATGAGGAATTGAAAGATTTTTCGCGCCTTATCCACTATTTGACGCACTTTAAAAATGTATCCTAAAATGAGGAATTGAAAGAAGTCTACCGTATGGATCCTGCCACTCCGCGAGAACCTGGTATCCTAAAATGAGGAATTGAAAGCTAATAAAGTGCTCGGTGTCTGTTACCACAGTTCGACCAAGTATCCTAAAATGAGGAATTGAAAGTTCTACGTGCTTGGGTGCGTGGTTGGGGTGTTGTACTACGTATCCTAAAATGAGGAATTGAAAGATGCCGTCAACTTTCATATTTTCAATAGCTTGTCGTACTCGTATCCTAAAATGAGGAATTGAAAGGTTCGATGGCTCGAAGACTATGAACTTCAATTTACCGCCAGTATCCTAAAATGAGGAATTGAAAGTTTCTGCTAGTGAGGCTACAACTGGGGTTCATACCCTAGGTATCCTAAAATGAGGAATTGAAAGCTTGGTACTTCGCTTTGGGCTAGGTACTCACTATCGCTCGTATCCTAAAATGAGGAATTGAAAGGTGAAGCCACAGATCACTACTACCTGCTTTTCTACGGTATCCTAAAATGAGGAATTGAAAGGTTTCTAAGACATATACTAAAATCAACCCGCCCCCTTGTATCCTAAAATGAGGAATTGAAAGTGTACACTTCGTAGCCGTGGTAGTCTTCGATGTACACGGTATCCTAAAATGAGGAATTGAAAGTCAGCAATATGGTCGTCGAAGTAGCCTTGTGTAATATGTATCCTAAAATGAGGAATTGAAAGAATTCAGGTTATATGCGTCGCCATACCCAGCGGCTACGCGTATCCTAAAATGAGGAATTGAAAGCTGGTGGGGGGCTTCACCACTTTTCTCCCCCCTCCCTCCCGTATCCTAAAATGAGGAATTGAAAGTTCTCGGAGAGGTCGGAGAGGCTGATGTCCTTTCTCGTATCCTAAAATGAGGAATTGAAAGCTTACGATGAGGCTCTCACGTTGATTGAGCGCGCCTCCTCGTATCCTAAAATGAGGAATTGAAAGGAGTTGTGTCTTTATGTCAATATTTTGACTCATGCTTTACGTATCCTAAAATGAGGAATTGAAAGCTCCTCGAAACTCTTTTATTAATGGTTCTCAGCTCGTATCCTAAAATGAGGAATTGAAAGTCACTATACTCCTTCTCGCCGTCTTCAGTTCTCTTGTATCCTAAAATGAGGAATTGAAAGACGATTGCTGGGTAGCACCCAGAGGTCTGCCCCCTCTCACAGGTATCCTAAAATGAGGAATTGAAAGAACTTAGAACAGTCGCCGTATATTGAAACAAGGTTGTATCCTAAAATGAGGAATTGAAAGTGACTGTGTTGATTGAGGTACACACTGCCCATTCACACATGTATCCTAAAATGAGGAATTGAAAGATGGGTTCCTCCGCTTCACTGGCTCGCATAGGAATTCTGGTATCCTAAAATGAGGAATTGAAAGTAGTCCACCCACATGAGGCCCAGCTCCGCGGCCTTCTTGTATCCTAAAATGAGGAATTGAAAGTGTCTGGACTTAGTGTTGGCACAACCTATTGGCTTGATGGTATCCTAAAATGAGGAATTGAAAGTCATCGAGTTCTGAGCGCGCTAGTGATGCGTAGTGTCGTACGTATCCTAAAATGAGGAATTGAAAGCTTAAAACGTTTTGCTCTTCACTCATGTAAATCACCTTATTGTATCCTAAAATGAGGAATTGAAAGATGACCCACAACCAAAGTATCGAATTGTTCTAGATATCAGGTATCCTAAAATGAGGAATTGAAAGACACTTACACCACAGAACAAGACACACAGGTGGATAGGTATCCTAAAATGAGGAATTGAAAGAATTCTTGAGCGTGTTAGCGGTAGGCCTTTACCGAAGTTGCAAAATACAGGTATCCTAAAATGAGGAATTGAAAGCTTTTTCCACTACTAGCATAGTCGTCAACTATTTTTAATAGTATCCTAAAATGAGGAATTGAAAGGTTTAGCCCTAGCTATTTTTGTTAAGCTATTTCTAGGTATCCTAAAATGAGGAATTGAAAGAGCAGTGGATATTGATGAAGGAGCTTGGGGTAGCTTGTATCCTAAAATGAGGAATTGAAAGCTATGCTCCTTCTGATTTTGGAACGACGCAGGGTGTATGTATCCTAAAATGAGGAATTGAAAGACACCATATCGTGGGTATTTACGATGCTGATAGCCCCCTAGTATCCTAAAATGAGGAATTGAAAGCCCTATGTTCTCATAGGGGGCATTATTCTTTTACCGCCAAGTATCCTAAAATGAGGAATTGAAAGAGGTGCTATGTATCTTAGTCCACTAACTGTTATAGCGTCTAGTATCCTAAAATGAGGAATTGAAAGCTTGTCTCTGTGCTATGTTTGTTCACACCTATAACCAAGTATCCTAAAATGTGGAATTGAAAGCATTCATAGGTGGAGCATCAACATATATAGAAGGAGTATCCTAAAATGAGGAATTGAAAGTAGAGTGTTCTCAAGCGTTGGTAGGTTCTTTACGGGGCTTGTATCCTAAAATGAGGAATTGAAAGGTTAAACGCGCCTACGAGATAGTTCAGCACCCACCTGAGGTATCCTAAAATGAGGAATTGAAAGAAGGATTTAGCGGGCGAATAGAGACCGTTCTCCCTTTTGTATCCTAAAATGAGGAATTGAAAGGCTCGTTCTCGAAGTCGATTGTTGCGGTTTTTAATATCGTATCCTAAAATGAGGAATTGAAAGATGTTTAACGCCTCACGCAGCGCCCGTAGCCGGTGCAGTATCCTAAAATGAGGAATTGAAAGTTCTCGACTTCTGCTAGCACAAGCACGGGTATAACTTCTAGTATCCTAAAATGAGGAATTGAAAGTGGTGGCGCCTAGTGCCTCTACTGTAACTGTAACCGTGTGTATCCTAAAATGAGGAATTGAAAGAAGACTTTGTCGAAAGAGTTGCCTTAGCCATTGAGCGTATCCTAAAATGAGGAATTGAAAGTCAATCTCTTTCGAGTAACAAATAAGACAATGCCAATCAAGTATCCTAAAATGAGGAATTGAAAGTAAGTTGGGCTTTGGGTTTGCGGACTCTCGCGGTATCGGTATCCTAAAATGAGGAATTGAAAGAGCGGTTATTTTGTATTCTAGTGAGTTAAATAAAGTATTGGTATCCTAAAATGAGGAATTGAAAGTACACCTTTCCCCAACATTCCTATCAGGTGTATTCATATTGTATCCTAAAATGAGGAATTGAAAGAAGTACGAGGCGGTTGAATTGGTGCGGAACGCTGAGAAGGTATCCTAAAATGAGGAATTGAAAGCTTGGAGACTCAAAGAACGCTACTGTAATGGTTGTTGGCTGGTATCCTAAAATGAGGAATTGAAAGAGCATGTTGTTCATAAGCTCCAAATAGTAGTTCACGTCGTATCCTAAAATGAGGAATTGAAAGTCCAAGACTGAGGCGAGGACCTTCGCCTCCTCCTCTGAGTATCCTAAAATGAGGAATTGAAAGGTTCAAACACTAACTACAAGCGCTACACGCGAAGCAGTGGGTATCCTAAAATGAGGAATTGAAAGGCTAAAGAGCATAATATTTACCCGATGACTGTGGTAAAAGTATCCTAAAATGAGGAATTGAAAGTTAGCTGACATTTAGTCAACCCTACTTTTATTTGGTTTGTATCCTAAAATGAGGAATTGAAAGTCTTTAAAACTTTCCCATCACTGTTTTTAACCTCAAGGTATCCTAAAATGAGGAATTGAAAGTGAGATTATTGTGCAGGGGTTCGCGGGGCTGTTTCAACCGTATCCTAAAATGAGGAATTGAAA
>Ga0208314_100532_pt1 | contig 14042 bp, 16 predicted proteins | sample OSPB_Mat_host_9__FD_187144 | JGI IMG/M metagenome (GOLD analysis project Ga0208314, IMG submission 187144) | Extremophilic microbial mat communities from Yellowstone National Park, USA - OSPB_Mat_host_9_15 (SPAdes) (version 3) | ecosystem: Environmental > Aquatic > Thermal springs > Hot (42-90C)...
CTTTAAATGCAAGGATGAATTAATGGAAATGTTCAGTAAGAGGTATCCTTAAATCTACACAGAGTTTGTGACACTACCGAAATCTTTATTCTAAAAATTTTTTACCTTATTATTTTCTTTATTGGATAATATTAACGCAAAAATCCAGTTTTAATTAACAAAATTATTACTAATCCTATCCTTCATTTTAAACACTTTTTATTGTTTGTTTTACACAAAAGGCAGTAATCCCCTAGGGGGCAGTCAATGCAAAGGGGTATGACCGGTCTACAAATAACCCGGCCAAGGTGTATTAAAGCCCACGAAAGAGTGCGGCATTTATTAATGTCTATAGCACTTAATAGTTTTGCTGTATAATAATGGATACTATACTTGGGCGTTTTAAAACCAAATACCCTTGAAATAATTCTCGTTACACTGGAATTCTCTGGGACGACTGGTTTACCATAATCAAAACATAGGATAGCATCAGCAATATACTCGCCTATCCCAGGCATCTCTAATAGAGATCGTCTATTGTTCGGGAGTCTTCCACTATATTTTTCAATAATATAGGCTGATGCTAATTGCAGGAGTTTAGCCCTCTGTATACTGAGTTCAATTGGGGCTAATGTAGTTTCGAGATCTATATTCATTCAAAAAATATCTTTTTTATTGTATTCTGCTCATAAACCGTCTAGTATCCATTCCTGTTATGTCTGTATAAATTGAGGTAATGAAAATTGATGAATGACTCACTCATTTTTGTAAAATGTTAATAGGAAATCCACTTTATATTGTCTTAACCGCCAAAGTACAATTGAAATAAAGGGAAATATAAAAATAGATATAACGAGTACAGATAATCAAAAGGAAGAAAAATAAGAGATGAAAATATCTATTTATACGATTTTTGATATAATTAAATATAAAGAGGATTGATAAAATGAATGTGCAAATAAATAGGGAAATTGAAAAGATAATCGAGGATTATAATAATTCTGTTTATGGTGAAGAAGAAAGAGCAAAAACTAATCAAGAAGGCAGGGCTTCCGGAGGAGTTATTAGATCAGAAAAAGGTGGACTTGTTGAACATATTGCAAAAAGACTTGTTCAACTTGCATGGGAAAAATTAGGACAAGATCCGGGTAGACTAAAATTATATAGCAAGGAAATAAAAATTCCAATTAAACAAGGATATATTGACAAATTAAAAGATGAAGAAATAAAAAATTATATAAAACAAAATATTGAAGATTATTATTATAGTTATAAGCCAGATATATTAGTAAAGATTGATGATAACTTCGTTTTAGAAATTGAATGTAAAGCTTATACTGAAAATGCAATGTTGAAGCGTGTATTGGTGGATTCAACATTACTAAAAAACCAATACCCGAAAATGAAATTCATTTTATTACAATTAGAAAGCCAATTAGGTGGTGATTTTTCCGAATTGAAAGATATAACCTATGGAAGCCCCTCTACGCATACACTTTTATCATATTTTGATATAGAGTTGCATATCATAACTTTGCTTAAAGGAGAAAGAAAAGTTGATAAACCAATACATAAAAAAGAATTTTTTAAACCATTAACTAAAGAAAGCTTACAAAAAGCAATAGATATTATTTCCTCAGTTTTAGAAGAATCTCTAAATAATTTTTAGTGTTTTTTGCTGGGCTACTTCTTTCAATCTATCTTTAGCTTTTTTGGTATATTCTTCAGATATATCAACTCCTAAATACCTTCTGTTTAATTCCTTTGCTACTTTTGTTGTTGTTCCAACTCCATTAAAAGGATCCAATACTACATCATTCTCAAAACTGAATAGCTTTATCACCCTTTTTGCTAACTCTTCCGGAAACATAGCAGGGTGTTGAAACTCTTTCATATTTCTTTCTGGGGCAATATCCCATTTAGCATAAACCCATTTTTTAAATTCATCAGGAGTTATATCTGCTTTTTTAATATCCCCTTCATGTTTTAGATCACCTTTAGAAAAAACCTCTAAAAATTCCCAGGTGTATTTTAAGTATGGATTGCTTGGGCTTTTCCAAGAACCCCATGCGGTATATTTGGCGTTGTAATTATGTTTATCCCATAAAATTTCGCCTTTCCATATCATTTTATTTTCCATGAAAAAATTTGAAATAATATGATGTATAGGTATATAATCAGAATATAAGGGTTGTATATTTACTACAATTCTTCCACCATATTTTAAAACCCTAATGCATTCCTTAAAAATTCGGAATAGTTTATCGAAATATGCTTCCCATTGTGTTCCATCTTTATATTTTTCATATTCTAATCCAAAATTATAGGGGGGAGATGTAAATATTAAATCTACACAATTGTCAGGCAATTTTTTTAAAAATTCTTCAGAATCAGCACAAACAATCTTATTTGTAAATTCTAAAGGGAATTCATTATTTATTTTTAGGAAATTGTTATCCCTAGCATAGAAATACTTTCCTCTATCTTCTATTTTCTGTTTTCTGTTCTTTACTTTTCGTTCTTTGTCATAATCTACATATAATCTTTTACCAGACTTAATTCCATAACTCCCTATATCTTCTATTTTCTGTAATAAGTTAATAAAAGGATTTTGATGAGATAAATGATACTTATCAGTAAGTTCATTTATTTTATTTTTGAATTTTTCTAAATCTAAAATTCTAAGATTTGCTATTATCTTATTTTCATCATATTCTAGGTATATATCATTTTTTATAAAATGTTTGTTAATTTCATTAATTATAGACATCTCCTCAGAAGTAATGTTTCTATCTAATTCCAATACTATTTTCTTATATTCTGGCATATTAATTTACCTCCAAGACTTTTTTCAATTTCTTCCATTTTTCTAATATCGCCTATCATGATTTTATTATCTATATAATTATTTTCTATTAATTCACCTCCACTCTATATATTGCTTTTTTACTAAAATCGGATATGAAATATCTAATATTCTGGATATAGTCATATATTGGATTCATAGTTTATTACCTTTTATTATTTTTAATACGGGTGTAATAGAGCAACCCATTACTTTCGAGATTGCCCTAGCACTTAATCCTTTTTGTTTTAACTCTAAAACCATTTTCTCATCAATAAATTTTCCATTTTTTAATTTTCCTCTTGGTCTACCAAATTTGACCCCTTTCATTTTTGCTTTCTCTTTCCCTGCTCTAGTTCTTTGGTTTATTAAATTCCTTTCAAATTCAGCGAAAGCCCCTAAAATTTGCAATAATAATTTTCCATTTGGGGATGTGGTATCGATTCCCTTATCTTGTAAAGAAATAAAGCCTATCCCTTTTTTCTCTAATAACTTAATAGTATTCAAGAGGTCAATCAAGGATCTAGCCATTCGGTCAATCTTAGTTATTACCACAATGTTAGCCCCGTCAATTTCAGATAACATTTTTTGAAATGCTGGTCTATCCGTTGATGCCCCAGATTCAGCCTGATCCTCATAAATCTTGAGGTCATACCCTCTTTCCTTACAAAACTTTTCAATTAGTTCTTTTTGCCTTTCATTACTTCCTTGTTTTACTTCCTCAATCGTGGAAGCCCTTACATACCCATATACCATTGTCATTTTTTATTCACCATTTAATTATATTTTATTTTTCTCTAAATAAATAATAACAACCTTGTTATTAAACCTTTCCATTTAGTGATATCATTAAAATTGAGAAAAAAATTGTATATTGGATTAATAAAAATGAATAATATATTTTAGATATTTGACAATTAGATTCAGTTATAGCAGGCAGATCTTTATAAAATGCATCTAAAATTTCAGAATTGCTTCAATCTTTTTTCTCGTATTTATTGATAACGGTAAGGATTGATGAAAATATAAGAGAGAAGTTAAGAAATAATTTGTCTAACAATATTAAAATGCCAATTTATAAACAAAATAAAAAAGGCATTGCCAAGAAATATAATTTTGAAAATTTAAAAATAATTCCATTTATTCAATCATTTGAGGAAGAGAAATTTTCCGATTTTAATAGTTCAAGGGTAATAGCTTTGAATTTCAAGGAGGATAGTTATAAAATAATGAAAACATTAATTCAGGAAATAGCAGGGGAAAATTTTACCGATAATATACGATATTCAATGTTAAAAAGTATTTTTCAGTTATTTATAAGCGATTCTTTATTTTTATTAATATTTAGGGTTCATGCCATTATAACATATATTCATCAAATTCCATTATTAGATTCATATTACTTTTTTTCTGATATTAATTATACTTGAAAAATGTCTGATCACTCGAAAATAAAAAAATATCTACAGAAGAAATTATTAAAGATCTTCCCTCATGGGAATCCTATAAAGATAAAGATCCTATAGAGGTTTTTTAAAAGATACAAAATTAAATAGTTCTCAAAAGTTTTATTTTTCTAGGGCTTTATTAGCTCATTTTTTAATTGAAGAAAGTAATTTTTATATTGCTCAAGGGAAATTCCACTCTTTTTCTTATATATAATGGATATTGTTAAAGGAATTACTCTCTCCCGGATATAGAGAATTATCAAAAGATCAATATGAGTCTTTTCTAAATATTCTATTAGAAATAATAAAAACTTTTATTCTTTTATTTTAAAATTTTTAATCTTTTCATTGTAAAAGTGAAAAATTAATGGAATGAAGGAGTAAAATTTTAACATTAAATTTTTAAAAAATGAAAAAAGGTACCATTATTGACCAAAAAAGAAAACGGGCCCGCCGGGATTTGAACCCGGGATTACTGGCTTAGAAGGCCAGTGCCTTATCCAGGCTAGGCCACGGGCCCTGTTAAAGGTGATGCTTTTTAGAATAATATATTTTTCATGATTTAGCTTCTTTTTAAAAATGCATGAAGAAACTTTAATTCTAGTTTGATTTCACCTATTTGAAATGATATTAGGAATTGCTAGGCACGGCGAAACTGATTCAAACTCAATGAAGTTATGGGTTAGTGACTTTGATTATCCCTTGAACGATAAAGGTAAGATCCAAGCAAAATTATTGGCTACTTCTCTTAAGAATTATGGATTTCAGCAGATTGTAACCAGTGACAAGAGAAGAGCCATAGAAACTGCTGAAATTGTATCCCATGAACTTGGAATACCAATATATGGCTCCTTTAAAATATTTAGAGACAGGAATTATGGACCCGCAGAAGGCCTGACATCCGATGAAATTTATAATAAGTTTGGTATAAGAATGAGAAATTCGCTAACCCCTGAACTTGATCTCCTTCCAGGTGCTGAAAAGGTTGAAGAGCTAAGAGATAGGGTAATAAAGGGTTTAAATTTCTTGATGAATAAATTTGAAGAATCGTCAGTTCTTTTGATTACCCATGGAGCATTTGCAAGAATGGCTTATAGGATAATAAATGGTGATGATCAAGGCATATATTTTTACAATTGTTCCAATTTTATTAGTGAATGTAATAATTCTAAATGCAAAATAATTAGAGGTCTAGAACATATAAATTTTGATGATTCCTCATAACCCATTTCACATCTAATAAATTTAATACCAACAATAATTTACAGTGGGGGAGCCCTAGGGTGACTGTCGCCGAAAGGTGAGGAAAGTCCCCCCTTCAGGCAGAAATCCGGATAAAACCTAGGTCGAGAGGCCTATATCCTCCAGGAGAAATGGCACAGTTCCGGTAAAGGATGATTCTCTCGGAGAGGACGTTCCCGGAAATTTGTTGAGACAAGGAGGATAGGATGAAGAAAGCCCAAGCAGCCTCTGTGAGTGCTGCCTGAGAGGCGGGTAGGGCGCATAGACAAATGTCACCAACCCTGTTAAAGGGCTAACAGAAGGGGGCTTACTCAGGGCACCCCCAGAATTTTAAAATATAAGTATGCATATAACAATGAAACAGATGAGCGATATAAATGAGGTAGCCAATCAGATTGAGGCAATACTAATAGCAACGCCGGAACCTCTAACCAAGGGGGAGATTGCCGGAAAGCTTAACGCTGATATTGGTGAAATAGGTAAAGCAATGAATCTTCTTAAAAAGAGATATGAGGGGACTGCATTAGAATTAAAGAATTATGGGAAGAAATACAAAATTGTAATAAGAGAAGAATACTCTGAGATAGCTTACAGATATTCGGAATTGGAATTGAATAAGGGGGAGTTGGAAATTTTAGCTTTTTTATTTAAGAATAAGAAGGCTTATCTAACGCAGATAAAAAGACTTAGAGGCCCTAAAGCAATTGAAGAAATATCTCATTTGGAAAAACTCGGATATGTTAAACTTGAGAGGAGTGGAAGATTTAACATGTTGAGGTTAACAAGATCATTCATAAAGAAATTCGGAAAGGAAATGGAAAAGGCTCTCAAGGAACAAAATCCTGAAGTTGGGAATCAAAATTTGGAACCTTCTGTTCAGAGTGGAGATATTGAAAATCCAAAGACCGATGATCCTAATTCTCAAGGTGAAAAACAATGAAAGTTGTTGTAGTTGGCGGAGGAGGGAGGGAGAATGCAATTGCATTATCTGCTGTTTCTTCCAACAATTCCGTTTATTCCATATCCCACAATAATAATCCGGGCTTAATTGGAATTTCAAAAAAACATTACAAAATAAATGAAAATGATAAGGAAGCCGTTCTAAATGTCGCCAAGAAAATTTATCCGGATCTGGTACTAATAGGCCCGGAAGATCCCTTATCCAACGGTGTCTCAGATATATTAATTTCACAGAAATTTAATGTTTTTGCTCCTTCTTCAAAGGCTGCTAAGCTCGAAACTTCTAAATCATTTCTAAGAGAATTTATGAAATATCATAAAATTGATGGAAATGTTGAGAGTTACAGTTTCACCAATTTTGATGATCTAAAAAAATTGGTTCTTAACTTAGACTATGAATTTGTACTCAAGCCTGATGGCCTTACCGGTGGAAAGGGGGTTTTAGTACAGGGTTTTCACTTTAATAGTAAAGAGGATGGGCTTTCCATTGCTAGGAAGCTTTTCGAAAATGGAGTAAATAAATTATTGGTTGAAAGGAAATTGATAGGTGAAGAGTTCAGTCTCCAGGCCCTTGTATATAATGATAAATTAATTTTCCTGCCCATAGTTCAAGATTATAAGAGAGCTGGCGAAAATGATACCGGGCCGAATACAGGTGGAATGGGATCAATTTCATTTTCAGAATCCGGCCTTCCATTTATACCAGAAAATCATGTTGAGAAAGCTAAAGCCATCATGAGAAAACTTGTTGAATTAATGCATAACGAGGGAACACCATACTTCGGGCCCATATACGGTCAGTTCATGTCTACGAAGGATGGCCCGAAATTAATAGAAGTTAATGCAAGGTTTGGAGACCCAGAAGCAATTAATGTACTTGATCTGATGGATGATTCGATCGCCGACGTTGCAATCAAACTCATGGAAGGAGGTCTTCCTACTTTGAATATAAAGAACCAAATCAATGTGGTAAGGTACATAGTTCCTATAGGTTATGGAACAGATCCAATGCCATCTAAGCTTAAGGTTGACGAATATTATCTGAGAAAGAAAGGATTAAAAATTCTCTATGCGAGCGTTGACAAAAAAGGCGATTACCTTAGACAAACAAGGTCTCGGAGTCTTGCGTTGCTTGCCAGGGGTAACTCTTTAAGCGAAATAATACCAAAATTTGAGGGAATAGAAAAAGGAATATCCGGTAAATACTATTACAGGAAAGACATAGGAACTTTCGAAAGTATTGAAAAAAAGACAAGTTTCATGAATTCTCTCCTGAAGAATTAGAGGAAAATTTGCGAAACCCTAACAAGAACATCCGGTACTGTTAGTTCTTCTGAGCTGATTGATACCTTTTCCATAACTGATAAATCAGATATATAATCCCCTTCTGGAAAACCTCCCATAACAATTAGATCGAAATTTTTTAAGTAACTGATTTCCTTCATGTGACCGTATTGAGATAAAACTATTGGTTTCTTTCCCGTTTTAACGAGATCTTTGAGGGACATTTCTCGAGAAGATCTAAGTAATGGTTTGACTCTTTCCTTAAACTCCTGAAACGTTTCTGCCCCCATGAGATCTTGCCAGGTAATTATTTTGTTATTTCTGGTATGTATTGTGTATTCTATCCCCTTTTTAATATAGTTTGAAAGTATTGAGTGGAAAACATATGCTATATCTGGTCTGCCCGCTCTTTGATAGTCTTTTGCAAGTGAAATGAATTTATGCTTACCCCTCTCAAGTATATCGTCCTCGTTATCCACGAATATTTTGTTCCTCTTAGTGAAATCTGATACAAGTTCCAGTTCAGAGTCCGCCAAAATAATTTTCATTCTTAACCGAATATAGAACCAATCCCGTTCAGGACGTCAGATCTTTCCTTCTCAATAAATGATTTAACCCTTTCTTTCTCTTTTTCATCAAGCGGATCAGAAATCTTTGATAATTCATTCCTTGCCACGGATAACCTTTCCTCTACCCCTTCCAATATTACATATAAGTGGGATTCGTCGTTAAAAACACTTCCATCTTTATTAGTTATTGATAGTCTTGATATCTCATCAATGTTTAGAATTTTATCGAGCTCTGATTGTTTTTCCTTTTTTATCCTGAATATTTCCATATTTCCCTATCATCAATTCATAATTATCTTTTTTGCAGCATTTCTGTGTTTAATATATGCAATCATGATAGTGCTCACAGATGCGATTATGAGAACAATCCCGCCGATTAAGAAATAGTTGAATAGAGATTTGATTTTCTGCTGTACAACATTAACATAATGTACTGATACATTTACAGGCCCCTCATAGTTGACCGGCACTTCATAGAAATTGGTTCCGTTAGCTTCGCCTATTAATTTATAACTCTGGTTCTCCCCATTCACATTTACTTCTTGAATTTTGAGATATCTCTTCTCTGCTATTATTACACTTCCAACCTGTCCTGAAACAAAATTAACATAAGCTTCATTTCCGTTGATCTTATATGATAATGCATAAGATCCGTTGATAGGGATGTAAGATAGATTTCTACCCAAATAGAATACTCCCAGATAAGAATCATTTGACAACAGATTATTAAAAATCTCATTGGCTGCTGATAATTCAAAATTCATTAAAATAATTCTAACATTTGAAAAAGGATCATTTATTAAAATAGAAGAATTTGAAAGTATCCTTGAATCACCAGGTACATAAATATAGCCAATAACTGAATTGTTTAGTTTTATATCATAGTACCTATACCTTAGAATGTAATGATCCAGAATTCCCTGGAAGGGAATTTCAAATATGCTATTTGTCCTCTGGGTTACATTTGATGGTGTAAAATTAAATCCCGGATTGAGCACAATTTCAATATTGCCATAGAAATTAAATAAATCAATCTCCGGATTTGCATTGTCATTTATACTAATTAATTGCCCATTGGAACTTATAAGCCCATTTTCATAATCACCTTCACCATTAAGGATTAATTTGTAAATTGGTTGTATAGTTACATTATTGAATCTGAAACCTATATTTTCAAGAGAGTTCCCTTCCATTTGGAAAGATATGAAATTGCCGATATATGTGCCATTTTCTTCAATAATTTGCGATATAGGAGTATATATGGGAACCACCATGAACATCAGGAAAGTTGGGGTAATAGAATTCAAATAAATTGTGTTTTCAGAAGATACAGTTGGTATTCCACTTATAATTAAACCGGTCACATTTTTTCCTTCTAGAACTCTATAAAACAGGTTAAATCCAAGAATTGTTACATTGTTCAGATCGCTTACATTAAGCGGTGTGACCATGGTAATGTTCCCGCTTCCCATCCAATAGAACTCACCATTAACATTCTGTATAAAATGAAATAAAGAATAACCTGGCATTCCGGTAATTAATTGAATATATTGAATATAATTGAAAACTGTCACGTAACTCCCGTCAACGAAAACTTGAATATTTGAAATATTGTTTCCCTGTTGATTGTAAATTATAAAATTGAATGAGTTGTTATTTAAATGTGCCGTGACTGGAACGGTACCGATGATTAGTGCAATTATTATTGGAACCAATAGATAAATTTTAAATTTTTTCTGCACATGAGCTTATCAATCTTTCATTTATAATTAATTTGATACAAATTTCGAATCTCTGATAATTTTACATCAAGATTAGAAATTATTGAAATATGGATCTGTAATTCGGATATGATAATTATGCCAGGAGTTATTAAGAAAAACGAACCGCCCAAGGGCCCCCCGGTGGAATTCAAGGTCAGCACTGAGGATGAATCAACCCGTGATATTAAACATGTATTAGTCGTAATGAGCGGTAAAGGAGGAGTAGGAAAGACAACAGTAGCTGTAAATCTTGCCGTGGAATTATCCAATAGGGGATATATGGTTGGCCTAGTGGACTCAGATATACACGGTCCGGACGTACCTCAAATGCTGGGTTTGGTTGATGATAAACCTTACCCTAATGAAGAAAATAAGATTGTGCCGGTTTCATATAACAAAAATCTGAAGGTTATTTCCATAGAATATTTTCTCCCATCAAGAGATACCCCTGTAATATGGAGGGGATCTTTGAAGCATAAGATGATCCAGCAGTTCATACAAGATGTTGACTGGGGTCCACTGGATTATTTGATATTCGATCTTCCACCCGGCACTGGAGATGAGCCTCTCAGCATAGTGCAACTTATTCCGAAAGTTACGGGATTTATTATAGTAGCTACCCCTCAGGATGTAGCCATGCTGGATGTCAGGAAGGCGATAAATTTCGCTAAAGAATTGAAGAAGCCCGTTATAGGTTTAATAGAAAACATGAGTGGTTTCATATGCCCGCACTGTGGAAAGATAACCTACATTTTCAAAAAAGGCAGCGGAGAAAAAATTGCCAAAGAATATGGTATTACATATCTTGGTTCTATACCGCTTGAACCCATAGTTGTTGAGGATGGAGATGAAGGCACTCCCCTGGTGATCGCTCACCCATTAAGCCAGAGTTCAAAAAGCTTCAAGGAAATTACAGATAGAATAATTGAAATTGTAAATAAATTGAATATGTAATTTTATTTTTCTATCCATATTTCAAGCCAGGGTATCATCACAGCAGAAATTACCCCGAAGATCATTACTACCCAGAAGGAATAGGCCAGTGAATAATGTAAATAATTCAATATAGATATCATTCCGATTCCTGTCGCGCCGCCCAAAACCACTCCTATACCCCAAACAATACCGCTAGACACTGTTGCGATCTCCTTGGGAATTTTTTGATTTACATACCCCATGAGAACAGGGAATGAAGTCAGAGAGAAGAGTGAGAACAGGGCGAAAGAAGCTACCGATATAACTAAAATTCTTGAAAAGAGGAGGAAAAGGGCGAAGGTTATAAGAGAAAATACAGTGGTTATGGCAACCACTATTTTACCACCCCATCTTGTTGTTAAATAACCAAAAAGGGGTTGACCTATAACAGCCATGAGTAAAGATACGGTCATTATTATACCCATTAATGCGTGTGACTTTGTTAACTCCACAAAATATTGTGGAATGTATACTAATGTTCCGTTAAAGAATATTGCCCTAAGGAAGCTCATTATAGTCAGGTAAAGGACGAATGCAAGGAAACCTTTTTCTATTCTTGTTTTTGTTTTCTTTTCGGTTGATTCTTCTTTTTTTGCAGGCCTGAATTTAATGTTTCTAAGAAATACGTCCACTAGAAGGGCTGAGATAATTGCCAAAACACCAAGAAATGCTAGACCTGTAACATAACCAAGAAATTCTATGGAGAAAACAACAAGTGAAGGGAAAGCCGCCCTCCCCAATGAACCAAATGATCCATTTAATCCCATATAAGAGGCAGCTTTTTGATTTTCGTATGATTGTGAAATTATAAATGCTCCCAATGGATGGTAAGTGGATTGACCTATTCCGAGTATAATTGCTCCGGCCACTATAGTTTCAATGGAAATATTATGATAAATAAATGGTAATATGAAAAGAAATGCGGATATTCCTTGTAGAAATATGCCAAGAGACATAAATGGTACATGCCTACCCATTCTTTGAGCCATGAGGCTTAAAGGTGTACTCAATAAACCTGATGTAACTGTATAAACTATGGCAACAGCACCCAATATTGGTAGCGTTAAACCTGGAATGAAGAGATAATAGGTTATTAGGACAGAGAAGATAATATTGTAACCATCATTTATGAAATGGGCCAGTGAGGTCATTATAAGCGGAACAAGTGAATTTTTCATTGCACATTATTTCATTCTTAAACTTATTTATTTCTCATTTAAGGATAAGATATATATCCGATTAATAATTGGTCAAAATAATGAGGAGAGTCAAAAGGGAAAGAATATTCAAAGGTATCATTACGCTCATGATACTCAAGGCCCTTTGGGACTCTCCTAAGCATGGATATCTTCTGGAAAATGAAATCAGTAATATGATAGGGGATAGACTGTCCGAAGGCGAAATATATTCCCTCCTAAAGCACATGGAATTGAGAGGCTTTGTGTCTTCAAAATCTGAGGTGTGTAACAATAGGTTAAGGAAATATTATGAAATAACTCCGAAGGGCAGGGAGTTTTTCCTAAAACATAAAGCTCCAATTGCAATCATGATACCCATGATAATGGAGTTGAAGAAGTTCATGGATTCCCTTGATAGTATTGATGAATTAAATAATAAGAATCAATAAGGTTAAAAGATTGTATATTATTCCTTGTCATGGATTATTCATTACTGTTTTACGGTTCTGATGAACTTGCAAAGCAAATAGGGAAATCCTCTGGAGAGACGGATATAAAATATTACCATGCCAAAAGGGGAGATTCTGAAATCACTATCCTTTACCCCTTCAAATTTCCCGAGAGGATTCAACCCCTCATCAATAGTGCTTCGGTTTCAGAAAAAGCTCTTGTGGAAATTCAATCACTTGATAAGTTCGTCGGTGAGCTTCTACTTGTTTTAGATTATTATGGTATTAATGATGTAGGAGTCATTTCAGATGATACCACTTTTTCCACAGTTCAAAAAATTACCAGGGGGATGAACTTCAAGCTTTCAAAAGTCGAAAAAAATATGGGTTCAATATACGATTTTCTTGATAGGTTCCCTGAACCATCTAAATTCAATAAAACCATGATTTTCGTAGATCAGGCATTTCCTGTTAAGGGTGTCGGTACAGTAGTTCTCGGTTTTGTAATGGGCGGAACTGTTAAGAAACATCAACAATTGAAATCCTATCCAAATGGAAAAATTGCCGAAGTCAGAAGTATACAAATCATGGATGTGGATAGGGAAAGTGCTGTACCATATTCAAGAGTTGGCCTAGCCTTAAAAGGTGTTGAAGTGGATGATGTAATGAAAGGAACAATTCTTTCTGAGGATCAAGATATTGAACTAGTGGATTCTTTAGAGTTAAATATTAAAATTAGCCAGAGCGTAAAAATCCAACCTAGAGCTGGGGAGAAAATCCAGGTGAATTTTGCCTTCAATAATGTTAATGCCGTTATATCAGATTTTGATAATGGAAAGATCCTTGTTGATGTTGACAAAAAAATTGCAAAAATAGAAGGTATCGTTTACAGCATTACTGACCTAAACATTTCACCGAGGATTCTTGGAGCTGGTATAATTGGAAATAACTATTGAAATAACGATTCCTAAAAGTGCTTCGAAATTGGTAGAAAGCGTAATGCCTGATCACTTGAAATATATAACTTGCACTGAAAGCAATGAAACCATCATTTGTAAAGCTCATGGTACTACTAACGATGTCAGGAAAACAGTTAATGAATTCCTTGAATCACTTAATTTTATGGAAAGAATTGAAAATCTAACAGAACAAGAATTTACAAAATAATTCTTTGGCATTCCTAGTTTAGATATATTTTTAACAAAGTGTTTAATTTCAATTGCCCGAGTGGGGTAGCTTGGATCATCCTAGGGGCCTGCGGAGTCCCAGACCCGGGTTCAAATCCCGGCTCGGGCGTATCTGTGAAGGCTAAATTCTGTAATATTTAAGTGCACGGAGGGATTATTACAT
>Ga0208314_100533_pt1 | contig 14033 bp, 20 predicted proteins | sample OSPB_Mat_host_9__FD_187144 | JGI IMG/M metagenome (GOLD analysis project Ga0208314, IMG submission 187144) | Extremophilic microbial mat communities from Yellowstone National Park, USA - OSPB_Mat_host_9_15 (SPAdes) (version 3) | ecosystem: Environmental > Aquatic > Thermal springs > Hot (42-90C)...
GACATTGTATCCGACACGGTACCCTCTGTCACTCGGATCGAAACGCTGACCTGCCTACCCGAGGTTGAACTTGTCAGAACCGCCAGATGATCTGCCACGCGAGCCTGAAAGGACGTTGGCAAGCGCCCCCCTTGCGCTAACACGTCTTCCACCGATCGAGCCAGCGCGAACGCAATAGCCCGACACTGAAGAAAACTCAGGTTCCTCGCCTCGGAACGGAGCGCGAGCGAACCCGTCACCATCGTCGCGGCAGCGATCAGCGCCAGACCGGCAGTGCAAGCCAAAACATACCACAACACAAACCCCGATGCTTGACCCGAGCCGTAGCGATAGGCCATCGCGATGCGTCACCCCCCATTCCCGACGTCCCACGACAGGCTCTCGCCGTCCATGGTTTGAACAGATATCGTGAGCAACCATCCCGTCGAAGCGGATTTCTGCGAAGCCGAGAAGGCCCGGACATCGGTCGCAATCACGGCCGTTCCACCTCCTGCCTTGACACGGACGAGTTGGTGATTGGAATTCAGATAGTAGGTATAGAGAGCCCCGCTCATTTCCCGAAGCACGAGGCTTCCCCCAAAGGCACTCGCGCTCGACGCCGCGTGAGCGTCTTCCAAGGTGACGCGCCGCACACTGTCCAAAATTGCCCAATCCTCGGCGACCTGACTTACGCGGCCTGCGCCTCTCAGTACAGCGATCGCCGTCATCGAACACGTCAGAAGGACGAGCGAGGCGATGGAAAGCGAGACCATCGTCTCAAGAAGCGAAAATCCCTCGGTTGCATGTCGGGATGACGATCGTATGCACGGCACTTGTGCCCACATCGAGCGTAACGATTTGATCCTGGCACGCCGCAGCCTGCGTATCCGGCACTTGTGCACAGTGGACTGCGTACACGCGACCGGCTTCCTGCACGGTCTGTGGAATCGAACTGCCATGCATCACATCCTCCATCACGCGTACCTCCGCCGCTTCGACCTGCTGCATCGAGACAGCTTTCTCCAGAACAAGGTAAGCGTGTGTCTGAGACATCCAGATCGCCGGAATCAACATCACCAGAATCAGCGCTGCAAACAGGTTCTCCCATAGCGTCACGCAGTCCATCCTCCCGTCTGCCACCCTGTGCCCATGTAGAGACGCACATCGTCTTCGCGCTGCCCATCGGTTAGCCGGATCACGCCGGCCACCTGCGCGTTGCCGAGGTTGTCGTACGAGATGACGTGCACCGGCAATTGAAGGTACCCGTCGACATAGTTCACCCCTAGGGCGAACGCGTCCGACTCGAGCGTCTGAGTACCTTGGAGAAGCCGATAGCCCGTATCGTAGGGGTCCAGCCACACCTCTGTGAAGGTATCACTCGTGGAAGCCAGGTCTTGCATGGCTCGCAGCTGGGCCAATAACGTCGAAGCCGTCGCCCGAAGTGCCATGCCCCTTTCCAACGAGACCAGAGATCCCGTCAGCATCACGACAGAAATGGCTGAAAGGGAGAGAACCACCATGACTTCAAGCAGCGAAAATCCCCCATGGTCTCCCGGACGGAAATGTCGGCAAAAAACGTCACCCATCCAGTCACATCCCTCCAGGGGACAGGCACGTCACGGCGATGTTGTTCGCGTCCGAATCCTGGATGACGTAATTGCCAGACAACGCGTCGTTGGAAAGCAAGCCGTCGGAGACGAGCGCCTGAATTTGTTGAGTCGAATTGCCAGCGGGCAGTTGCCCGTGGATCAGCTGGTACTCGGCCAACGCGGCGGAGATGGTCCGCACATTGCCTGCGCACGCCGTGTTTTGAGCCCTTCCAGACGCCCGCAACAGCTGCGGTGTGATCATCACAATCAGAATGCCGATGATCACGACGGCGATCATGATCTCGATCAAGCTAAACCCTGTGGTTCTTCCTACAGGGCGGCAAACCTTCCTTTGCGGAATCCGTTGCATATCATCACACCTCCTCGAACTTACGACAGGCGCGCAATTGCCTGATACATCGGCACCATGAGGCTATACACCAAGACACCAACCACGAGACCCATCACGCCCACGGCAATGGGCTCTGCCATTTGTGCGATGGACTCTAACCGATGAGCAACGTCCAATTGCATGATGCGCTGCCCTTCTCGCAGCCGGTCCGCTACCTCGCCTGTGATTTCTCCCACCTCGACGAGTGTCAGAAAGAGAGGATCGAGCACGTGTCCAACCGACGCGAACGCTTCAAAAAGGGAGGTACCTTGCCGGAGTCGTTCATGTACCTCCCGCATGTGGCGACCGAGCCCGCCACGCCGGCCTGCAATCCACGCCACAGCATCCCACGCCCCAATTCCGGCCTCGAGTTGCGAAGCAAGTTGATCCGCAAGACGCTCCGTGCGAATTCTGCGAATGAGCCGGTCGAACGGCGGGCGGATGGGCGCGGATGGCCAGCGACTCTTCACCAGATGGGCAACGGTGACCATGAGAAGCGCTGCGGTGAGGATCAGCAAGCATGCGCCCGCGATGGTCGTCGGAGTCAAACCTCGGTGCGCTGCCGCTCCTGGAGTCAGCGCGGCAAGTTTCTGGAGCGTAGGAAGAACCGCGATCATCATGAAACCAAAGAGCCCATACGTACCACACAAGAGAATCAACGGATAGGTCAATTGCTTCACAAGCGCCTGACGCCATCGCACGCGATCCATCGTGCGCGCCGCAACGCGCTCCATCCCCTCTGCAAACACCCCGGCTCGTTCAGCCGCCGCGAGGCTCATCCAATCCATCTCTCGAATCCAGACGGAGAACGCCTCCACCAAAGGCTGACCGCGTTCCACCTGTTCTAGGACGGCTTCCGATAGAACCTCGCCGACATACGCGCCGCTCGAACGAAGCGTCGCAGCGGCCAAGCGGACGTCTACCCCCGACTGGAGCATCCGCGAAAACTCCATCATCCACAAGGCGATCTCGCGCTCGATGCGAGGCATGCGGGCCAATCGCGCCAGAGCGCGACGCAAACGAATTCTAGTGCGCCGACGCAAAGCCTTTCCCCACCCTAGACTTCCTCGTCACGCGCCCCGAAATCACCTGCGGCCCGTTGTCATGATGAAATAGGCGTTCCACTCCCAGGACGCGATAGGTTCGGCCACCGTGGCCCGCAGGCTCGACAAACACAACCCCACTTAACACTTCTTCCAGGATGGACACCGGAACCCCCAAGTCGAGAAAGCGCGACGTCACGCCCATCGGCCTGCGGGCGTGAACCGTCGCAATGACGAGTCTCCCGGTCATCGCGGCCCGGCACGCTGCCGCCGCCGAGACCTCATCGCGTACCTCACCGATGAAGATGACGTCGGGATCCTGCCGGACCATGGCTCGAAGCGCCGAATCAAACGTGAGACCGTGCTTTTCCTGAATCTCGACCTGGCGACATCCAGGCACGCGAACCTCCACAGGGTCCTCGATGGTAAACACGGTCCGGCCCTGGTTGAGCAAGTGTTCTAACATCGCGTAAGCCGTGGTGGTTTTTCCGGCTCCAGTACGGCCTGCGAGCGCGATCAACCCGCTATCACGTTGTAACCACCCGCGAACGCGAGACAGCGATTCGTGAGAGAGACCGAGTTCCTCGAGCAGGTGCGCTGAAAGCCCCGGATGAAAGAGGCGCAAGACGAGGGACTCCCCGCCGAAGATAGGGACAGAAGAAGCGCGAATGTGTGCCACTTTCCCGTCTGCCATCCATTGAAAGCTGCCTTCCTGCGGCAGGTGCCTGACGGTGACATCCATGCGTCCCAATGCTTTGAGACGACGAACGGTCTCCTCTGCAAACGCGATTCCGCTCATAAACGGCACCATCTTCCCGCCGATGCGAAACGAGACTTCCAAATGCCCATTCATCAGGTAGAGATGAACGTCGCTCGCGCACGCGCGAATCGCGGCGCTCAGAACCGCATCCACGACTTGAACCGCTGCAAATCGATCCATGGGTCCTCACGCTCCCTTCGCCCGAAGAATTCGCGAAACGAGCGCGACTTCCTGTTTTCTGGAATTTATCTTTCTGATGATTTTGTAAAACGGGGGAGGCGATTATGAAGACCGATGGTCGGAGGGCACAGTCCACTCATACTGGGCGATGGCAACTTGTTCACCAAACGGAGCAAGCAGAAGGAGCCGTTTTGAGGTCCAGCGAAGGGCGTCATCGCGACCACTCGGCCGCAGTTGTCCTCCAGGATGACTGTGATACGTGGCCCAAATCTCGATACCACGGCGATGCAGGCTCGTAAGCATCTCGATCCACGCGCTCGGCTCGACCGCGAATCCCATGGCGCTTGCCATGATGGGCAGCGCCATGGCCCACGTCCGGCCCTCAGAGATCACGATCAGCCCCGCGCATTCAAACGGCAAGCATTGCCGAACATGCGTCTCCAAAGATGGCCTCAGTTTCTCAGGAAAGGAGGGTGTAACTTCAATCCACAAAGTCGAACACCATATCCCCAATGCGAATCACGTCGCCGTCCTTGGCACCGTGGGCACGCAGAGCGTCGTCCACGCCGCGCATCTGCATGATGCGCTGGAATCGCTTTACGGCATCGTACTGATCGAAGTTAGTCATCTGCACAAGTTTTTCGATCTCAGGATGCTCGACGACAAATACGCCGTCTTCTTTCCAAATTTTGAGCGGCTCCTCATCGTCGAGGCGATAGACTTTGCGCGTCGATTCGTCCGCGGACGCGGCTTCTGCCGAAGTGGGCGCCGGCGTGGCCTGCACCAGTTGATAAAGCCGCTCGGCGAACGGCTGAAGTCCTTGATGGGTCGCCCCGGAGATTGGAAAGACCTCAAGCTCCGGATATGCGGCCCGAAAACGCGCCAAATTTTCGGTTGCATTGGGCAGGTCCATCTTGTTGGCCGCCACGACGCGAGGCCTGTCGGCAAGTTCGGCGCGGTATTTTGCAAGCTCGTCCTCGATGATGCGGTAATCTTCGACGGGATCGCGGCCGTCCACAGCGGCCATGTCGATCACGTGGACCAACACCTTCGTTCGCTCGATGTGCCGCAGAAACTGATGGCCGAGCCCGCGGCCCTCATGCGCGCCCTCGATGAGCCCGGGCAAATCGGCCATCACGAACGAACGGCCATCCGACAGTTCAACCACGCCGAGCTCGGGATGAAGCGTGGTAAAGGGGTACGCACCTACCTTGGGCTCTGCGCGCGTCATCGCGCGAAGCAACGTGGATTTTCCGACCGAGGGATACCCAACGAGTCCGACGTCGGCCAATACCCGAAGTTCAAGCTCGATGACACGCTCTTCTCCGGGCTCTCCCTTCTCGGCAATTTCAGGGGCCTTGCGAACGGAATTCGCGAAATGCGCGTTTCCCCGCCCCCCACGGCCGCCTCTCGCCACCACGAGCCGGTCTCCCGGCCGAACGAGGTCTCCCAGAAACTCCCCTGTATCGCGATCGCGCACGAGGGTTCCCGGGGGGACCTTGATCACGAGGTCCTCACCGTCCGCTCCGTGGCGATTCGCTGGACCACCCGGTTCGCCGGACTTCGCCTTAAAGTGACGCTGATACCGAAAATCGACGAGCGTGCGGAGCCCCTCATCCACCACGAGGACCACATCGCCGCCGCGGCCCCCGTCGCCACCCGCGGGGCCACCTCGCGGCACGTATTTTTCGCGACGCCACGACACAATGCCGTTGCCGCCGTTCCCGCCTTTCACGTAAATCACCGCGTGATCGACGAACACACCATCACCTCCTTGCAAAGGAAATCCGCGGATAACGAGCTGGCCAGTCCGTGACCTCGAGATCATGAGCGTCCCACTCGACCCGAAGCGTCTTCGCGTTGACAATGAGCTTGATCCGAAGCTGACGACCATCGAGTGCGAGCCGCTCTTCGAGCTCGGTCAAGAACGAGGTCCACTGCTCAACCGAATCGTCTCCAGGCGCCTCCTCCACAAGAATATCGGCCACGACGACATGAGGGCAGCTCGCAAGCGTCCATACCATGAGTTCTGCGCTTGGCAGAACTGCTTGCTGCACGCGACCGAGCGATTGCAGCCACTCGGCAAGTCGGTCGATGGCCGCGATCGCGCGATCGGCCCGATTCATCTGAATGAGCGCCCGAACGATCTGCAGCTGATTCAGAACGTCGTGCCGATGTCGGCGAAACGCTTCGAGACCGGTCCCGCGTTCCAAGCCGTGAGACACGGACCTCCCTCCTTCAACAGAAAAGAGGCAATCTGCCACGCTGTTGCGCACAGACTGCCTCGCCGCAGACTTTCGTCACTTGCCGACGACTTCCGCCTCGCTCGCGACTGGATAGACGCTCACGCGCTTCTTGCCCTTGCCGAACCGCTCGAAGCGCACCTGCCCCGTGATCTTCGCAAACAGCGTGTCGTCCTTGCCAATGCCGACGTTGCGGCCGGGATGGATTTTGGTGCCGCGCTGCCGCACCAGGATGCTGCCAGCGTGCACGACCTTTCCATCGGGCTCCTTGACACCCAGTCGCTTGGAGATGCTGTCGCGGCCGTTCCGCGTGGAGGAAGCGCCCTTCTTGTGCGCAAAACGCTGCAAATCAAGTCGCAACATCATGGATCATCCTTTCCGTCGCTCTTCTATCGCATGCGGAGCTGTGGTGGCATGCGGATCAGCGCGCACGAACGTGTCGAATGCGCACATGGTCCGGGTACTGCTCCGCGACCTGTTCGATCCCGAACAGCATGCTGTCGAACAACAACTTTGCGCGTGAATTCAGCGCCGGAGGAAAGCGACACAACAATTCATCGCCTCGATCTCGCACCTCGAGGGGCGTATCCGCAAACCGCTCCGCCGAGTTGATGAAATTGTACACCAACACGCTGACGGCCGCACAGACGATATCGCGCCCCGCCTCCGCGTAACCCGCGTGACCGCGAACGCGAAAGCCCTCCAGCCCTTCACCGCGCAGGAGGACGTCCAGCTCGATCATGCGAGCTGAATCGACTCCACCGTGAGCTTGGTGTACGGCTGACGATGACCTTGCTTTTTGTGGTAATTCTTCTTGGGCTTGTACTTGAACACGATGATCTTTTCGCCTCGGCCGTGTTCCACGACCTTCGCGACGACCTTCGCCCCTTGAAGATAAGGCGAGCCCACCTGGACCTGGCCTTCGTTCTGAACGAGAAGGACCTTGTCCAAGACGATTTCCGATCCGACCTCACCCTCGAGCTTCTCCACGACGAGGGTGTCGCCCTGGCTCACCTTGTACTGCTTCCCACCAGTCTCCACAATCGCGTACATCCGACAACGCTCCTTCACTCAGACTCGCTGCTCCGGCAGGCTGCAAGGCGCGCAGCCTTTGAAAGCCGGCGGCATGCGGTTACAGTGATGCACTCGAAGCATTGTATCACAACTTTGAAACATCCACAACGCCAGGATTCGACAGTTCGCCCACCGGTGTATCCCACTTCCCGGCAAACACGGCCTCGACAATCTCCCATTCCTCCACGATGTCGATCACCCGGTCCTGATCATCGAGCACGTACACCATGTGGACGCGATCGGGCGCAAACTGTCGGACGATATGGCGAACTGGCGTATCCATTCGCGCCACAAGCGAGCGAGCGCGGGCGATGGGTTCCGAGCGCCTGCGCTTCCCGTCCAAAAAGCGAACGATGTCCACGCGCACATCCCTCAGGCCCTGCCACGCTGAAATCGCGAGAAATAGGCCAAGGACAAGCGCGCCGATGTGCGGCCTGCCGGCAAAGAATGCGATTACGCCGAGCGTCATGAGCAACGCTGCGATCACAAAGCCCATCCGGTACGCTCCTTCCGTCGCGCGCGCGTACCCTACGCTGCGGCTTCGGCTCGACCGCCACAGCCGTCCGCCGTCCAAGGGAAGGCAGGGAAGCAGATTGAACACAGCGAGCCACAGATTGAGCGCCACCCAGGCGCGGTAAGCTTCCGACGACGAAACGCCGCTCGCCGCGAGCGTGAGACCTAGCCATCCCAGCCCGAGGTTGACCGCGGGCCCGGCGATGGCGACCAACGCTTCGTGGCGGGGAACACACCCGAGATCGCCGTTCGCGAGCTTCACGACGCCACCAAACGGCAAAAGCTCGATGGCTTCAACCTTGTAGCCCAACGCGCGCGCCACCGCCGCATGACCCAGTTCGTGCAGGAGGACGCATAGGAACAGGATGGCCACTTGGAGGGCCATATGCGCGACACACGCCGCCAAGGCCGACAACACAAAGAGCGGGTGAATGTTCACCCGCGCCCCCTGGCGCACAGCCCTCGCCCTGCCGGACGTCATGCGCTGCCTCCTGCAAACGATATCCATCGCTGTGGATTCTCATATTTTCCGTCTTTCTCGAGCGAAAATTGAAACACGGGATGAGCGGGGCGGCTGGGCAAGGTCCCAATCTCCTGCCCGGCGAGGACGACATCGTCCGGGTGCACCGCGACGGAACCCAAGCCGCCGTACAGCGCGATCCCGTCCATGCCGTGATCGATCTTCACCAAATACGTGTGACCCGTCTGATACACGCCCAACACGGTCCCAGGCGCCGCTGCCTGCACCGGATCGCCAGCGTCTCCCTGCACCCAGACTTCCGGATGATTGGGGCCGTAGTCCTGGATCACGCGACCGAAGACGGGCGCCCGCATGCCCGCAGCCTGAACCACGCCGAGCGAGATGGGGCGGACGCGGAGCGAAGCCAACAGGCGATCCAGCGCAGGCTGCACGCGATACGTGTAGTCCGCATCGAACGCATCGACGGCATGCGCGGCGATGGACGAAGGAATCCGCGGATCGTGTTCCAGCGCGTAGCCCGCGGCCACGAGCACCAGCGCCCCAAACAGCTGCCAGGTCAACCGAGGCGTTCCGCGCGCCGCGCCCTTTTTTCCGGCCGCATGAGGCTGAAATCCGCGCGCGGATCTCGGGGAGCGCAATCGCACCGGGCGAAGCCAGGCCGCGCTCTCGACCTGCCGAATTCCCCCGTCGTCGTCCGCTGACCCGTATGGAGAAAGCGGCGACTCCGGCCAGTCCCCGCCACCTGAGTCGCCCGTCGTCCACCGACATGGCGCCTGGCGAGCATCGGCCTCAGAACCGTTCGAATCGTCCGCCCGAGAGGGCTCCTGTCGTTTCCACGGCCAGGCTCCGAGATTTCGTGGCATACCCGTCCTCCTCTCACCACATCTGTACGCGATGAGGAGGACAGGTATGCACGTGGCTTTTCAGCGGCCGCCCACCCACTTGCGGAATCGACCCCAAAGTCCCGCTTTCTCTTCGAGGTGCATGAGCGGGACGGATTCGCCGAGGATCCGCCTTGCGATGTTGCGATACGCCGTTGCGGCGGGGACGGACGTGTCCAACACGACGGGCTCGCCGCGGTTGCTGTTTCGGATGACCCGTTCGTCATCCGGAATCACGCCGAGGAGATCGCAACCCAAAACCTGGACGATCTCGTCAATATCCAACATGTCTCCGCGCTTCACCATGTCGGGCCGAATGCGATTGACGACGAGCCTCGGCTCCCCGACCTTATCCCGTTCCAACAGCCCGAGCACGCGGTCCGCGTCCCGCACCGCCGTGTGTTCCGGCGTCGTGACGACGATGGCCATGTCGGCCGGCGCAACGGCCACCCGAAACCCTTCCTCGATCCCTGCGGGACAGTCGATCATCACGAAATCGAACGACTGCTTGAGTTCATTCACCAAATCAACCATTTTTTCTACGGAGAGCGCCCGCTTGTCCTTGGTCTGCGCTGCTGGCAGCAGGACGAGGTGTTCAAATCGCTTGTCGCGGATGAGCGCCTGTTCGAGTCGACAATCGCCGTTGGCCACGTCGACGATGTCGTAGATGATCCGATTCTCCAGCCCCATCACGACGTCAAGGTTTCTCAGCCCAATATCGGCGTCCACCATGCACACCTTTTTCCCAAGGAGGGCGAGCGCCGTCGACACATTGGCCGTGGTCGTGGTCTTGCCCACGCCGCCCTTGCCGGATGTCATCACAATTGCGGTGCCCACTCGCATCACCTTCGCTCTTCACGACCGGAACGTTTTCGGAGTTTGTGCCATGGAAGAAAGTATTTCATCTCCGCCACGCGCATCTCTCGGCCCTCCAGATACGCGTATTCCATCGTCGCCCGCATCTGGGGAGCACGGCTGACCACATCTGCGATGCGAATTTGCATCGGCGCAAACTCTGCGGCCGCGACGATCGCCGTTTCATCGCCGCCCACGCCCGCGTGCGCGATGCCCAGAAGGCGGCCGAACACGTAGATGTCTCCCGTTGCCTCCACCACGGCGCTCGGGTTCACATCCCCGATGATCACCACATCCCCGTCAAAGGACAGGGGTTGCCCCGATCGCACCAAGCCGTGATAGATATGTTGCGCGCGCGCCTCATGGTGACGGCGCGAAGCGTCGCGCGCCTCCGGAGCGCTGCCCCAAGCCCTCACCAGGAAGTTGTCTCGCTTCCGGAACACGTCGAGAATGCGCCAGGTCTCCTGGGGGGTCAAGGATCGCTTGCCGTAATCGACGTACACGTCCACAGTGGGGCCTTCGAACAGCTTTCCGGTTTCGCCCGTGATGAGGGTCTCGAGATACGCGCAGACGCGTTCCACGTCCGCTCGCTCATCGAGCAAGAACGTGAGTCCTTCGCGCGTGCCCTTCACAGTCACCGGAGGCCTATGATCCATCAGCGGCTCACTCTCTAAAATCAACGGCTGTTCCCTCCAGGATGGCGCGATCGCCCAACAGGCAATATTCGCCCTGAATTCGCCGATTTCCTTCCCATCAACGAAATCAGCGAGTTCAGGGCGAATCCGCAGCGTGCAAAGAATCGTATCGGCGCCGTCGAGGGCGGGTGAACCAAGCTCTGTACACCGGATACAGGGCAAGCGCGACCACACCGTTGACCATCATCGCCTGGAGCGACGCGGACATCGCGTACTGGATGGAGTCACTGGTCAATTCGAACAGGCGCATGAAACCGTAGGTCAACCACGAATGCACAAAGCTGAGGCCCATCGTGGTCAGGAAGGCGATGGCAAGATTCTTCTGCATGAACTGACTGAAGACCGCCGCTGCGATATAGGCGGTCAGTCCGTACGCGAATGCGTTCAGTCCGATGAACGGCCCATAGCAGACATCCTGGATGAGGCCAATCGCAATCCCGAAGACCATCGCCAGGTTCGCGCCCCGGAACAGCGCGAGCAGTACGAGGATCACCAGCACGAAATCCGGATGAATGACGTCCATCGGCGGAATCTCGAACAGCGTGGCCTGGAGAATCAGGCCGATCCATAGGGTCACGAACGCGATCGCGGCCTTCACGGTGAACTCCCCTGTTCCCGCACGACGAATACGTCCTGTAGAAAGTCCATCTGAGCTGCGGGCTGGACGATCGCAGATTTGGCGGTGTTGTGCGCCCCGTAGATCACCTTCGTGATGGTGCCAATCACGAGCCCCCGGGGGAAGACGTCGCCGAGCCCCGATGTCACGACTTCATCGCCCACCAGTTGAGAGGAAGGCAATTGAATGATCTGGCCGAGGAAGTCCAGGTTGAGCTCACCTGGGCTCGTGGTGGACCCGGTGACCACGCCGAACGGCTGCATGTGGCTCGCTTCGACGAGCGCCGAGACGCCATCTCCCAGTTCTGTGTCGGTGATGAGCACCACTCTGGCGCTGTGCGCGCTCACCGTGTCCACGCGCCCAACGAGACTCCCGTCCGGTGCCACCACGGCCATGTTCGGCTGCACGCCGTTCGCGCTGCCCACGTCGATGGTGAGGGCCGAGTTCCATTCTGACGGCTCGCGTCCCACCACCACAGCCGGAATCTCATGCAGCTGGTTGACCGTGCGGCGATAGAAATGGAGCATGGTCTCCAGGCGCTGATTCTCCGCTTGAGCATCCGCGAGTTCGGCGCGCAGGGCTTGGTAATTCTCCATCTCCTGTTTCAGCGCCGCGTTCTCTTCGTACATTTGACGGAGATTCGACAGACCCGCAAAAAACCCCGTCAGCTTGCTCACAGGCCGATACACGATTCCGGACACGGCGCTCTGGATGTCCATCAACACGCGCTCTGGAAAGGTCGCGCGGCGTCCCGTCTGCGACAGCGTCAGTCCCGCGATGATCATGAGGACAATGAGGCTGCCGAGGAACAGGAACAGCCGGCGACTCGTCAAATATCGGGACACGGGTATCCCTCTTCTCCGTCACCTTACGCCCGACCTTGGGCGCGCCGCATCGCGGCCGAGCGTTTGCGGTACACGTCATAATTATCCAGTGCCTTCCCCGTACCGATGGCCACGCAATCGAGCGGGTTCTCCGCGACGAGGACGGGCATGCCCGTCTCCCGGGCCAGCCGCTTGTCGAGGTTGCGAAGCAGCGCTCCGCCCCCCGTGAGGACGATGCCGCGGTCCATGATATCGGCAGCCAACTCCGGCGGGGACTTCTCCAGCGTCACTTTCACCGCATCCACGATGGCGAGCACGGTGTCGGACAGCGCTTCGCTGATTTCTTTCGACGTGATGGTCACGTTCCGAGGCAACCCGGTCAACAGATCTCGGCCGCGGATTTCCATCGAACGCTCCTCGTCGAGATCGTCGGCTGCCCCAATCTGAATCTTGAGGTCCTCGGCCGTTCGCTCCCCGATCATCAGATTGTACGTCTTCTTCACGTACTGGATGATGGCCTCGTCCATTTCATCGCCTGCCACGCGAATCGACTTCGACGTGACAATGCCGCCGAGCGAAATGATGGCCACCTCCGTCGTGCCGCCGCCGATGTCCACCACCATCGAGCCCGTCGGCTCGCCGACCGGCAGTCCGGCGCCGATGGCGGCAGCCATCGGCTCCTCAATGACCTGCGCGTCCTTGGCGCCGGCCTCAAGCGCGGCATCTTCGACCGCGCGCCGCTCCACGGCGGTGATGCCGGACGGAACGCTGATCATCACGCGGGGCTTACCGGACCAAGACGACTTCGTCTTCATCGCCTGGCGGATGAAATGGCGCAGCATGGCCGACGTGGTCTGAAAGTCGGCGATCACGCCGTCTTTCATTGGGCGGACCGCCACGATGTTGCCCGGCGTGCGCCCGATCATCTGCTTCGCCTCGGCGCCCACGGCCTCAATGCTGCCGGTGTCGGTGCGGATGGCGACGACCGAGGGCTCGCGGACCACAATGCCCTTGCCCTTCACGTAGACCAGCGTGTTCGCCGTACCCAAATCAACACCCATATCCCTTACGGAAAACATTCCACCGTGACTCCTCTCATGAAGTAGAATCCAAATACCCTTCCGCGCGCAAACTGACAAATCGACCGTCGCCAATCACGATATGGTCCAGCACCTCGATGCCGAGCACCCGCCCCGCCTCGACGAGACGCTTTGTGACCGCAATATCTTCAGGGCTAGGAGATGGGTCGCCACTGGGGTGATTATGTATGCACAAGATGCTCGAAGCGCTGATGCGGATCGCGCGGCGAAAGATCTCGCGCGGATGTACGATAGAAGCATCCAGACTGCCCACCGACGACGTATCTTCAGCCAGGACTCGATGCTTCGTGTCCAAAAGAAGAGTTACAAAATGTTCCTTTTTAAGATACCTCAGTCGGTCCATGACATACTTTGCGGCGTCTTCGGCCGTGCGGATTTGCCGTTTTTCTCCCGGCGGCTTTCGGGCCACGCGGCGTCCCAACTCGACCGCCGCCGCGATTTGAACGGCCTTCGCCGGCCCAATTCCGGGCACGCTCAACAGCTCCGCCACCTCGAGATCCGCAAGCCTGTCGAGATCGCCCAGATGTCGACAGAGCGACTGTGCGATCTCGTACACGTTTTGCTTCCCGTTGCCCGACTGCATGATGCAGGCCAAAAGCTCGTCCACGCGCAGCGCGCTCGGTCCGAGCCGCATCAGGCGCTCGCGCGGGCCGTCCTCCAACTCCGACGCAACGCACACATCCCAGTCCACGTTCATCCCACCTCGTCTCCCACGGATGCCCTGAGCATACGGAAACGAGCGGAATGGGACAAACGGCTGCGGTAAAAATGATGGTACGGAAGTTGAAAGCCCAAAAAAAGGGTCCGGT
>Ga0208314_100545_pt1 | contig 13802 bp, 14 predicted proteins | sample OSPB_Mat_host_9__FD_187144 | JGI IMG/M metagenome (GOLD analysis project Ga0208314, IMG submission 187144) | Extremophilic microbial mat communities from Yellowstone National Park, USA - OSPB_Mat_host_9_15 (SPAdes) (version 3) | ecosystem: Environmental > Aquatic > Thermal springs > Hot (42-90C)...
GCTCAGGGCTGGCCCGAGTGGACTTTTTCGTCGAGCGAGGAACCGGCCGCGTGTTGGTGAACGAGATCAACACGATGCCCGGGTTCACGCGCTTCAGCATGTACCCGAAGCTCTGGGAAGCATCCGGATTGGCGTACGACAAGTTGCTGGACCGCCTCATTGAGCTCGCGCTGGAACGACACGCGGAGCGGAGCCAGCTTCTGAGATCGTATGACAAGGCGTAAACGACGGGCGCGGCTGGGAAACCAGCCGCGCTCTCGTCAGTCGGGAAAGAGTTCATAGAAACTGGCGTATCGCTCGTCGCGCACGGGCTCGCGCGCAGCTGTGCGCGGAGAGGCGGGTCGTGATCTCGGCTTCGACTGGCCGGCCTGGGGCTCGCCACGCCATTGAGCCTGTCTTTCGCGGTATTGCGCGCGGTACTGTTCGAGATCTTGCCGCGAGCGAACGTTGTTCTTTTGCCAGTTGTACAGGACCCGATCGATGTAGCGAAAACTGTATTTGTTGGCCAACACGCTTTCTTTCAGCGCTTCGACGACGAGCCACTCGGGGTAGCCGTGTTCGCCGAGCCACGCCCTGAGCTGGTCGCACTCCAGGGAGGAGAGGGGACGGCCGAATTCCTCCTCGAACAGGCTGACGAGATCCTTCTCGGCAGGCGGAGGCTGCACCATGCGCCGGCGCCCCTTCAGCTTGTCCCATAGCGGCTGCAGATCGAAGTAGGTCACGTGCGCCCCCTGATCGTCGTACCGCTCGCCGATGGCGAGAAAACCTTCCGTGACGAGCCGCTCCACACACGCCATGACCTCTTTGCTCGACATGCCACAGCGCTCGCCCAGTTCGTGCGGGGATAGTTCCGTCGTGCCCTCCGTCTGCCCGCTCGCGAGGATCTGCAACAGCACGACGAGCTCATGCGGGTGCAGGCCGAGCTGAGCGAAGCGCCGCAGAAGATCGCACGGCACGGCGACAAACGGAGCACTCAGGTAGTCGCTGTTGCCACCTTGCCGGCCCGAAGGTTCCATTCGCTCGCCTCCCCTTGCGCTTAAGGCGCCATTCGGTAGAGCATGCGGGGAAACAGAATCGCTTCTCGGACGTGATCGAGCCCACAGATCCATGCGATCGTCCTTTCCAAGCCGAGGCCGAATCCGGAATGCGGCACGGAACCGTAGCGCCTCAGATCGAGATACCAGCCGTACGTCTCCTCTGGCAACCGATGTTCCTCAAAGCGCGCTTTCAGCAGTTCGTAGTCGTGAATGCGCTGGCTCCCCCCGATGATCTCGCCATAGCCTTCCGGGGCCAGCATGTCGGCGCAGAGCACCACCTCGGGCCGATCCGGATCAGGCTGCATGTAAAAGGCCTTCAGCTTGGTGGGATACCGCTCGATGAACACCGGCGTGTCAAACTGCTCCGCGAGCGCCGTTTCGTGCGGCGATCCGAAGTCGTCTCCCCAGGCGATGTCGAACCCGTGATCGCGCATCCAGCGAATGGCATCGTCGTACGACATGCGGGCGAACGGCGCCCTGACCCGCTCCAGTCGGGCGATGTCCCGGCCGAGCAGCTCAAGCTCCGGCGCGCAGCGGTCGATCACCGATTGCACCACGTGCTCGACGAGCGCCTCCTGCACCCGCAGATTCTCCTCGTGCTCGACAAAGGCCATCTCGGGTTCCACCATCCAAAACTCAATGAGATGGCGCCTGGTCTTGGATTTCTCCGCCCGGAAACACGGGCCGAAGCAGTACACTTTCCCCAGCGCCATGGCCGCGGCCTCCATGTACAATTGGCCGCTCTGCGTCAAATAAGCCGTATCGTCGAAGTAGCGCGTCTCAAACAGCTCCGTGGTGTCCTCGCACGAGGCCGGCGTGAGGATGGGCGCGTCCACGCGCGTAAACCCGTTGTTGTCCAAAAACGCCTGGATGGCGCACTCGATCTCGGCGCGAATGCGGAGAATCGCCCGCTGCCGCGGCACGCGGATCCACAAATGGCGATGGTCGAGAAGAAAGTCGATCCCGTGCTCCTTCAGCGCGATGGGATACTCGTGCGCCAGCTGCACGGGCTCGATGTGACGGACGTCAATCTCGTATCCCCCCGGCGCGCGCGCGTCCTGACGCACCGTCCCTTCGACGACAAGCGACGATTCCTGCGTGAGCGCATCGCTTGCCGCGAACGTCTCATCCGACACGTTCGACTTGACAACCACGCATTGAACGAGGCCTGTCCCGTCCCGGACCTGGAGAAAGTGGATCTTGCCACTCGAACGCTTGTTGTACAGCCATCCCCGCAACCGCACGTCCTGACCGACGTGATCGGCGAGTTGGCGAACCGTGGTCCATTCAGCCACGCCGTTTCCCCCCATACACGTACAAACGCGATACGCACCGATTATAGCAGAAAAGCGCAGGGGCTTGGCTTCCCCTGCGCCAGCTTCCGGTCGTCACTCGCTTGCCGTGGTCATTGCCGACGTGAGCTCGGCCGGCGCGAGTCCGTTCAGCCACTGGCGAAACTCGGCTCCGTCCACGCTTTCCTCGCGCACGACCTGCTTCGCGAGGCGAGCGATCTCGCCTTGATACGGCCGAAGCAAATCCCGCGTCGCCCGCTCCCGTTCGGCGAGAATGAAGCGCACCTCGCGCTCAAGGAGCCGCTCGGGCAGGTGCTCTTCGTCCACGATTCCGAGCCTGGACAGCCCACACCTCACCATCGTCCGCGCCAACTGAGACGCCTGTTGAAAATCGTTCTGCGCCCCCGTGCTTCGGTTCCCGTATTGAAGCTCCTCCGCCAGACAACCGGCCAGCGCGATATCGATCTGCTGTTCCAACTGGTCTTTCGTGTAGAGATACTGGTCATCTTCCGGGATCTGACGAACAAAGCCGAGCGCGCGGCCCCTTGGCGCGATGGTGATGTGAGAGACCGCACCGGGCCGCAGAAGCTCGGTCACGATGGCGTGTCCAATCTCGTGGACCGCCACGCGCTCCAACTCCTCGTCGGTCGGACGCCGCCCCGTCTTTTCGCCCATCAGGACCTTGTCGACCGCGTCTCGGAACATCTCCTGCCCGATCACGGACTCGCCCTTCCGGAGCGCCATGATGGCCGCTTCGTTGACCACGGCTTCGAGCTGCGCCCCCGAAAACCCGAAGGTTTCGCGGGCGATGTGTTCGAGATCCACGTCCGGCGCGAGGGGCTTGTTCTTCGTCTGGATTCGGAGAATGTGCAGGCGCCCCTCTTTATCCGGCAGATCGACTCGAATTTGCCGATCGAAGCGCCCCGGCCTGAGCAATGCCGGATCGAGCATATCCGGCCGGTTGGTGGCCGCCATGACGAGCACGAACGGATGCTGCGACGTGTTCATTCCGTCCATTTCGGTCAGCAACTGATTCAGCGTCTGATCATATTCCTGATGGCTGTGTTGACCACGCCGTCCGCCCACCACGTCGATCTCGTCGAGAAAGATGATGGCGCTGTCCTTGTTTTCTCGCTTCGCGAGCGCGCGGGCTCGGCGAAACAGGTCGCGCACGCGGCTCGCGCCCACGCCCACGTACATCTCGACAAATTCGGAGCCCGAGGCGGACAGGAACACCGAATCGGTGTAGGTGGCCGCGGCTTTCGCCATGAGCGTTTTCCCTGTTCCAGGAGGTCCCGTGAGCAGGATTCCCTTAATTGGCCGAATCCCGAGTTGCGCGATGCGGTCCCGATACCGCAAGAAGTCCAGCGCCTCCATCAACTCCCGCTTGGCGGACTCCTGCCCGCCGATCTCGTCAAACGAGACGTTCGGGCGAACCGCCACATCCCGGCCCGCAGGCGATTGCGCGTTGCGTCGGTCCAGGACCACCCACAGCATCGCCCCGAGTCCCGCGAGGAACAGGACAGGGATGATCTGAATCACGTGCAACATGCCCAAGAACGCCACCACGGCGATCCCGGTTCCGATGAGCCATTCGCGCATGGTCATGACGTCGCACCTCCCGCGCGCGACGCGTAAGGAATCACGCGATACAGGTAGTAGGGGCCTTTTTGCAACTGGAGGTAAATGTACGAATTATCCATGGTCAAGCGGTAGGCCATGTGGTACGACTTCGCCAGGCGCGCCACGTCGGAGGCCATTTGGGTATAATCCTCCTTGGCGATGCCCTGTTGGATATCGAGCTCGAACGCGCTCTCGAAGATCTGCGTGAGCGGCCCTTCGTGTGCGTCGCCGATGCGCACACTGACGTTCGTTCCAAGTTTGCGCTCTATTTCGTCGGATATGGCGTCGTAGGTCATCTGGAGGTCGCCTTGCTTCAGCGTCTGAAAGGGCCCCAGTTGGACCACCACCACATCCGGGCTTCCCGTCGTGATATCCACTTTTTCCACACCGGCAACCGACTGCAGGCTTTGTTTCAACGGATTCAGCAAGTTATAGTGTTGATAGGCCTGCCAGCCGCCGATGAGAAGCGCGAGCATCAGGAGCGCCGTCACGAAGATCGGCACAATGCGGATGCGAGACAAAGACCTCGCCCCCTTCTATCGCTGGTCTGTGCGGCTGCTGAGACCAGTATAGCACGCCGTCGAACATGTGTTCAGCCGCACTTGTTTCCCGCGCTTCCAGCCCTTTAGGAACGGACGAGCGCATCCTGCCACAAAAGTTGCCCCGTGGTGGCATTGAAATACAAAAAGGCCAGGCGCCCGTTTGAGCGTCCCATGACCTCGTACACCGCAGTTCCAGATTTGGCCCAACTCGGGGCGCCCTCGTCGCTCACCACGTAGCCGAGCGTGATGGACTGGACCTCGAGGCCGCGCGCCGCGGCCCGCTTTTCCACCTCGTCCGCGGGGAGAACCGCCGTCGAGGGCAACACAAAGGCCCTTCGCATCGCGGGGACGTAAAAGGCATACCACGTCCTTCCGAAGCCATCTTCGCCCCGGAACACGTCCTCCACGCCAGCCGCCGTGAACACGCTGTACGATTCCAGCCGGTCGAGAGGCGTGTGATCCAGCACATAGGTCGCCGCCTGCTGTTCGGCCGCCCAGTAGGGGCTCAACAAGTTCCAAAAGTACGTGAGAACGCCGATGCCGATCACGACCATCGCGATCGGCACCGAGATCCACAAAATCCTGCGCTTGGTCATGTTGCATCCGTCCGGTAAATCGTAATCTGCACTTTATCGGGGTGCTGTTCTGACTTGGCCATCCCGAAGATGACGTCCTTATCTTTCAGGTTTCGATTTAGAAAATCAATGAGGCGATACAGATCTTCCGAATTCGAACACACCATGGTTGCGTAGACGCTCCATTTGGAATCCAAACCATTCCACCCGCCGTCATGAACGAGATATCATGTCGTGTAAAAACTGGTCATTTGTGAAGTGGTACCTCAAAGGGGTCAAACTGATCTTGCCCGACCTCACCACGCCGATATCGACGAGTCCCTCGCCGGCCTCATCGATGATATCCCCTCCATAACGATACACTTCGTGCCCTTCCACGTCGAGTTCGCGTGAAAAAATGTCGTGGTACCTCCGCACGCCGAGGTCACACCACACGATGTCGGCGCGGGTCCACGTTTTCCTGCCGACGAAGGGAATATTGGCACTGAGGAAGGTGTCCGCAGGCAGATCGAGCTCGATGGCGAGTTCGATGAGCAGTCGACATGCCTCTTGCGCCGAGGCAAAGTCGAAAGGTGGACCGACGTGGGATAGCGCGAGCGCCTTGACCCCTTGCAAGGCCGCCTCGCCCGCGATGGCCACCGTCCCCGAATACAGCACATCGGTCGCCAGATTGGCACCGGCGTTGATACCCGACAGCACCAGATCGAACGGCCGCTCCGCGTGCAGAACGGCGAGCGCCCACTTGCAACAATCGACCGGCGTTCCCGAGAGCGCGAACGCATCGGACGCCCCCGGAACCTCGCGCCGCTCCACCCGAATCGTGCGGTGCAGGCTGATCCCGTGACTCGATGCGCTGCGCTGCCGGTCAGGAGCGGCCACGATGACCTCGCCAAAGGTCGACGCGACTTCGACCAGTGCGAACAGCCCCGCGGCCTGGATGCCATCATCGTTGCAGATCAACATGCGCATGACGGCGTTCTCCTCTCTCATCACCTCACGCCTCATACGACCGCGGCGCGTCGCTCATACTTAGAAGTACGATACTGGGAGGTGGGCATATGACAGAGCGCGAAGAGGCGCTTCCTCCATGGACGAACCGAACGTCCCTGCGCGAAGACGTCCGCCGCTTTGTGTTTGAGGCGTACATGGACATCGCCCTGGCCGACATGCTGGACGATCAGGACCTTGTTGAGCCCGACGTGGACAACGGGATGGAACGCGATTAGGCGCGAGTCAGCAGGTCCTTGAGGCGCCTCGCCTCGTATCGAATGCGCTCCACGTCGAGCGCCGTGGGCTCTCGGTTTTGGAGAACCCATTCGCCCGCGACGATCACGTCCCGTACGTCATCGGCGCCGGCCGCATACACCAAATCCGAGAGTAGATCGTGGGACGGCGTGAAGTGCGGCGAGTGTGCGTCGAGCAAGACCATGTCGCAAGGCGCCCCGGCCCGAAGCGTGCCATGGCCCTCAGGAAGGAAGAGGGCACGCGCGCCGAATTCCGTGGCGAGGGCGAAGGCCGTGGCGGCGTCGACGGCCGTCGCATCTTCACGTGCGCCCTTGTGCAGGGTCGCTGCGAGGCGCATTTCCTCAAACATGTCCAGGTTGTTGTTGCTCGCCGCGCCATCCGTGCCGAGGCCCACCGTCACGCCGCGGCTCAGCATGTCCGGGAGCGGCATAATGCCGGAGCCAAGCTTCAGGTTGCTCTGCGGGTTGTGTGCCACGCGGACGTCGTGCGCGCGCAAAACTTCGATGTCGTTCTGCGTGGCGTGCACACAGTGCGCGGCGAGCGTGGGCACCTGGAAGAGCCCGGCGCGCTCCGCCAAACCAATCGGCGTGAGCCCCTCCTGCGAGAGAAATTGATCCACCTCACCGCGCGTCTCGCTCAAGTGGATCTGGATGCCGACACCCAGTTCAGCGGCGAGATCGGCGATTTGCGACAGGAACGGCTCGGGGCAGGTGTACGGCGCGTGCGGGCCCAGTGCCACCTGAATGCGCCCGTCCGCCGTCCCATGCCAGCCCTGGACAAACGCGCGGCTCGCCTCGAGCTTTTCCGCCTGCACCTCGGGCTCGGTGGCGGCCAGGCCAATGGACAAAAGCGCCCGCATGCCCGACTCGGCGGCGGCCTCCGCCGCGCGTTCCATCATCATGTACATGTCGGCATAGGCGGTCGTCCCCGACAACAGCATCTCCCAGCACGCGAGCTGCGTTCCCCAATACACGCATTCGCCCGTGAGGCGCGCCTCAATAGGAAAAATGCGCTCCTGAAGCCAGGTCATGAGCGGCAGGTCGTCGCCGACACCGCGGAGGAGCGTCATCGCCGCGTGGCCATGCGCGTTCACAAGGCCCGGAATCGCAATTCGGTCCCGCTTCCGCCATCTCCGCACCACCACTTCGCCGGGCTCCGGCTCGTAGGCGCCCTCTCCGTGGCGGACGATGTTGGAACCTTCGATCACGAAGTACGCAGGGCCAGGATACACGGTCTGCCGGTCGACGACGGCGCCACCCACTTCGAGCACGGTGACGGCTCGTTCATGTGACATTCGCCTTCATCCTTCCAAATTGGTCTTTGCCTTCTTCAGCGATTCTCGCAGAGCCGCGCCAACGACTCCATGTACGGCGGCTGAGCGACGCCGCGCTCCGTGATGATGCCCGTGATGAGGTGACCTGGCGTGACGTCAAACGCCAAGTGCCTCGCCGAAGCGCCTTCGGGCGCGATGGGCCTCCCCATCCAATGCGTGACCTCGGCCGCGCTTCGCTCCTCAATGGGAATGTCATCGCCTGACGGGGTCGACAGATCGAGGGTCGTCGTCGGCGCCGCCACGTAAAACGGAATCCCGTGGAACGATGCCAGGACCGCCAGCGAATAGGTGCCGATCTTGTTCGCCGTGTCTCCATTTCGGGCAATCCGGTCCGCTCCGACGATCACCGCGTCGATCCAGCCGAGCTTCATCGCGAACCCTGCGGTAGAATCGGTGATGATGTCAAAGGGAATGCCCTCTTCCTGCAGCTCGTACGCCGTGAGCCGCGCGCCCTGTAGATACGGCCGCGTCTCGTCGACATACACGTGTTCCAGCGTCCCCACCTCGTGCATGGCCCGCAGGATGCCGAGGGCAGTTCCGTATTCGACGGTTGCAAGCGAACCCGTGTTGCAGTGGGTCAACACGCGCCCACCGTGTTTGGCCACCCACTTCGCGCCCATCTCGCCGATTCGGCGATTCGTCTCCATGTCGCGCTCCGCGATGGCGACGGCGCGCTGGTACAACGCGTCCGCCTCCGATCCCGGCGGCGCCTCCTCGAGAGCCGCCATCACTTCGTCGATGGCCTGCATCAGGTTGACGGCGGTCGGACGAGCGGTTTTCATCCACGCCGCGACTTCCGGCAGTCGGGATCGCACGTTGGCCGGCCCGAGCCGCCGGGCCTCGAGCGCGAGGCCGAACGCGGCCGCGGCGCCGATGGCCGGCGCCCCTCTCACCTGCATCGACCGAATGGCCTGATACACGTCCTCGGCGGTGCGGCACGTCACCCAGACCGTCTCATGAGGCAACCGCGTCTGGTCAAGCAACTCCAGCCTGTCCGGCTGGTACCGGATGGCCCTCACGCTTCGTTCTCCCCCACCAGCGGGACCTGGCCACCGACCTCCGATCCGCACGCGCAATCCCGCGCGCCGGCATCGCGCGCGATATAGGCAAAGAACAGGCGCCGGATGTCCGCCACGTTCTCCCGCATCGCCTCGAGGACCTCCTCGTGGGACAGCGGCTTCGCCGCCATGCCCGCCGCCCAGTTGGTGACCATGCACACGGTCGCGTAGCACATCTCGGCTTCTTTCGCCAGCGCCGCCTCCGGCATGCTGGTCATGCCCACCACGTCTCCGCCGAGGCGCGCGAACAGGGCGATCTCGGCCTTCGACTCGAACCTGGGCCCTTCCGCGCAGACGTAGACGCCGCCGTGATGCACGCGAAGGCCGAGATCGCGCGCAACCTCGATCAAGCCCTTGCGCACGCGACTGCAGTAGGGATCCGAAAAGTCGATGTGCACGACCGGCCCCTGCTCGAAGAACGTGGACGGCCGGCCCTTGGTCCAGTCGATCACGTCGTCGATCACGACGAGATCGCCCGGCCGAAACAGGCGGTTGAGCGAGCCGACGGCGGCTGTCGCCAGCACGGTCTCGACGCCCAGCTGCTTCAGAGCCCAAATGTTGGCCCTGTAATTCACGCGGTGAGGGGGCACACTGTGGCCGCTGCCGTGGCGAGGGAGAAACGCCACTTCCTTGCCTTCGTACGTCCCGAGAGTCACCTCGACGTCCCCGTACGGGGTATGTACACGCTCGCGCTTGGCTCCAGGCAAGTCGCCGGGCTGGTACACGCCTGTGCCACCGATGATGCCGTAACGCATGACGAGTTCCTCCACTCCTCAAGTCTTGTCCTCGATTATACTGAACGGACGCGCGTTTGTCGCCAAGGCGGGGGGAGCGCGTCGTGGATGGCCTGCACGCGAGAAGCGGGATTGCGCGGCGCGAGCTCCAACCCATCGCCCTTCCGCGCCAATCGGTCGGACACCACGTGGAGATCAAACGCGTCGGGCGACACCCCGGATTCCAGTTCTGCCCATGTGATGGGCGCCGACACCAGCGCTTTCTCGACCGCGCGCACGCTGTACGCCGCGATCAGCGTGCGCGTCGGCCCGTGCTGCGGCGCGTCCACGTACACCCGGCGGCCCCGATGGCGCACGCGCCTCTCGGTGGTGGCCAGATCCGGCCAGCGCGACGCACAGTACGCCGCGACGAAGTTGACCACCGGCCGCGTGACGGCGTACGGGAGCGGCTCCTCAAGCGGGACCAACACCTGCAGGCCGGACGCCCCCGTGGTCTTCGCCACGCCGTCGAGGCCGAGGCCGCGAAGCACCTCGCGCAGGCACAGCGCGAGCTCTCGCACGCGCTCGAAGTCGCGCGGATCGGAAGGGTCGAGATCGAACGTGAGCGCCGTCGGGCATCCCGCTTGAGGACCTTGGACGAGATGCAGACCCGCGTGGAACTCGATGGCGCCCAAGTTTCCGTAGTATAAGAGCGTCTCGACGTCCGGGATGGCAATCAACGGGCGTTCGCCTTGGACCTCGCTGCGCGGCAGGCTCGGAGGTGCGTGTGGCGGAAGATGCCGCTGATAAAATCGGCGGCCGGCCACGCCGTCCGGGCACCGAACCAACGTGACGGGCCGATGGCGCAGATGTCGGACCAAGTGCTCGCCGATTTGGGCAAGATAGGTCATATAGTCGCGCTTGCAGAGCCCCGCGGCAGGGAAGTAGATCTTGTCCCCATGGGTGAGCGTCGGCGGACTTTCATGGCGCTTCATGCGCTTCACCTCTCGCCTAGCGTGCGCAGACGCTCCCGTCGCTATCAGGGAGGGAGCCTGGATGCCGTTCTTTCGACCGTTCGAACCCATTTCAAGCGCCGAGGTGCCCACGGGAGACGCGTGGATCGCGCAGGTCAAGTGGGACGGGGTGCGCGCCGTGGCCGAGGTGTCGGGCGACGGCGTGCAAATCTGGAACCGCCATGGACGGCTTCGAACGGACCGGTATCCGGAGATCGCATCGGCGCTGCGGCCCTTTCGGGGGTGTGCGTTCGACGGCGAAGTGGTGGCGCTCACACAGGGAAGGCCCGACTTTTACCGGGTTCTTCGCAGGGACCGGGCCGTCGCGTCGCACGAGATCGAGCAACTCGTGCGCGAGATCCCCGTATGGTACGCCGTGTTCGATGTCGTGCGGATGGGCGGGGAATGGGTTGGGGATTGGCCATTGGCCAAGCGACTCGACTGGATGCTCGAGCATCTCTCGGGCGTGGAACATGTGCTGACGACCGAAGGCGAAGTGGACACCGAGGCGCTCTTCGCCGCCACAAAGCAACTGGGACTCGAGGGAATTGTGTGCAAACGGGTGGACTCCACCTACGCGCCAGGCCGCAAAGACGGGCGCTGGGTCAAAGTCAAACACGCGCGAAACGCCATCGCGGCCGTTGGCGGCGTCGTGTACCGTGACGGCGCTCCGAATGCGCTGATGCTCGGCCTGTTTGACGACCAAGCGCGGCTGTTTCACGTCGGCAACGCGGGGGCCGGCCGCCTCCCTCGTCGAGCATGGCGCCAGCTCGTCGAGCGCGTCCTCTCCCACGAGACATCGTTGCAACCGTTCGCCCGCGCGCCCAAGGCCGTGAGAACATGCCGATTCGCGCACCCCGTCGTCGCCGTGAAGGTTCGCTTTGCCGAATGGACGCCAAAAGGGACCATGCGCCACCCTGTCCTCCTCGCCGATTTGGATATCCCGGCGACGCCCGCGGCGTGCAGTTTTGCCCAGGCCGACCCGTGACCCTATCACGACGTCTTCCGCTTCTTGCGCTTGCTCTCCTGAGGCTTCTCCGCCTGTTTGGCGAGCTGCAGGCTCTTCTTGAGCGCCTCCATCAGGTCCACGACCTCGCCCGACGCCGGGGCGCCCGGCCTCTCCGTCCCGGCCTCGCCGCGCCGCTCGGCGATCCAAGCCTCCAACCGCGCCCTGCTCTCGTCTCGGTACTCGTTCGGCACAAACGGCTTGGTCAGTTGCCGAATCAAGGTCTCCGCGACTTCCAACTCATTCGCATCGATCTCCACAGCTTCCCGCACATACGGAAGTTCACCGGTCGATCGCACGTCCTCCGGCCAGGCGAGCGCGTGCACCACCAACACGTTCCCATCCGCCTCGCTCGCCCTCACCAGCGCGAGCGATTCCGCGCTCCGCAGCGTCATCCGGGCCACGCCGACGCGGCCCGACGCCCGAAGCGCTTGCCACAACAGGCGGTACGCCTTCTTCCCGCTCGCCTCGGGGGCGAGGTAGTACGCGCCCTGAAACATCACCGGGTCGATCTCGCCCGCGTCGGCGAACTGGACGAGATCGATGGTCTCCCCGCGGCGACCCTGAAATTCGGCGAGATGGTCGTCTTCCACCACGACGAATTCGCCCTTCGCGTATTCAAATCCTCGGACGATCTCGTCCTGGCTCACTTCCACCTGACAACGAGGGCAAAACTTCCTGTAGGATATCGGCGTCCGACAGGTCCTGTGAAGCTGCCGAAAGTGAATCCCGCCTGTCTCCGTCGCTTTGTACAGCCGCACCGGGATGTTCACGAGTCCAAAGCTCACCGCTCCTCGCCACATCGCGTGCATTCCGCTCATCCTCCCTCGCCCACGCGGTTAGAGTGAGAGCGAAGCCCGCGCCCCATGCGCGGGGGAAGATGGGGTGTCTCGCAAAAACTTCCGCACCTCAGCGACGAGATCTCGCTCCGGCACGACCCGAGGCCGAAGTCCAGGGATGGACTTCCAAAACATCGAACCGTACCGCTGCGTCACGATGCGCTTGTCGAACACCACGATCACGCCTCGATCCTGCTGCGTGCGAATCAAGCGCCCGACGCCCTGGCGAAAACGCACCACCGCCTCGGGCAGGCTGAGCGCGCGAAACGCGTTCTGACCGCTCGCCTCCAGGCGCTCCAAGCGGGCGGCCGTCACCGGGTGGGTGGGCGGGGCGAACGGCAAACGGACGATCACGAGCGACGTCAGCTGATCGCCCGGCAGATCGATGCCCTCCCAGAACGTCTGCGCGCCAAACATCACGCTATCCGGGTGAGCCCGAAACGCTTCGAGCAGTGCGGCGCGGCTCCCATCCAGGTCCTGCGCGAGCAGGCTCAAGCCGCGTTCCGCGAGCGGTGCGCGAGCCAGGCGCGCGGTCTCTCGAAGCAGCGCGTGGCTCGTGAAGAGGACGAGCATCCTGCCGCGCGAAGCCTCGGCGAGGTCCGTGATGGACGCCGTCAGCCACGTGGCGGCTTCCTCCGGGGGCGCCGCCGCGATGTCCGGAACATCGCTCGGGACGAACAGGCGCGCCTGCTTGTCCATCGCAAACGGAGACGGGACGGTCCGCGCGATCACGCGGTCTTCGCGAGCGTGCTCCTCAAGGCCGAGCTTCCGAATGGCGAATCCGAACTCCCCATTCACCGCGAGCGTGGCCGAGGTGAGGACCACGGATCGCAGCGGGTCGAACAGATGCTGCTTGAGGACACGGGCCACGTCGACGGGTGCCCGGTGCACGCTCACCCGCACGCGAGATCCGCCGGTCTGCACCTCGGCCCAGGTGACGTCGTCCGGGTGTTCGTCCAGTACCTCTTGCATCCGCGCGATCCCGTCGAGCCAAGCGCCGAGGAAACCCGCGGCGTCGACGACGCGCCCGACGTGATCGTCTGAGGGCAGCGATTTCACGAGTTCCAGGAGTCGCGCTCGCAGATCCTGCAGGCGTTTCACGCCGGCCTGGGTTCTGTCCAACGCCTCCCGGTACGCGTGAAACGACTCGCTTTGGCGCCACGCCTCGTCCAGGCGCACCTCCGACTGACCCGGTGGGACGTGCGCGGCGATGGCCTGGAATGCCGCATCCACCTCGGCGCCGAGCGTCCCCACCCATTCCTTGCCCTCTTCGAGCAGATCGAGCGTCGTGCCCCGGATATTAAGTTCTGCCAACACGCGAGCGACCTCGGCCAACACGCCGGCGCGGCCACGATCGCGTACGAGGCGGTGCGCCAACGCCGCCATGCCGCCGCTCTGCACTTCGAACCCGAGGTGATTTGTCGCCTGCTCCTCGAGGTGATGCGCCTCGTCCACGACGAGATGCTCATACTTGGGCAGCACGCGGTGGTCCGAGGCCAGATCGGACATCACGAGCGAGTGATTGG
>Ga0208314_100559_pt1 | contig 13542 bp, 12 predicted proteins | sample OSPB_Mat_host_9__FD_187144 | JGI IMG/M metagenome (GOLD analysis project Ga0208314, IMG submission 187144) | Extremophilic microbial mat communities from Yellowstone National Park, USA - OSPB_Mat_host_9_15 (SPAdes) (version 3) | ecosystem: Environmental > Aquatic > Thermal springs > Hot (42-90C)...
GGAGGAGAGCAGGGTACTGCTGGAGAACTACAGAGTCCTACTGCAGAGGGCTTTAGACTGGTTGTGGGAGAGGATCAAGGTTGAGAGGAGAGAGATCAGGAGGGGTAAGAAAGTCATCACGAAGGTCAAGATAACCCTCCCCGAGAAGAAGGGGTTTACAGGACGTTGAGGGACGAACTGGAGGAGGTCAACGTCCTAGCCTCCCACTACGTGGATAAGGCAATAAGCGACGCTTACTCCGTGTTGAGGGGTTGGAGGGGGGCTGAGAAGGGGCGAGCTTCACTGAGGAAACCTAAACTGAAGAGAGTTTACGTAAGGGTTAAGTCTACTCTGAAGAAGGTTGATGGTGAGAACGTGAGGATAACTGTTAAACCTCACCAGTACATTACCTTCTCCTGGTCCCACACCTGGTTCTCTCCACGGGTCAAAGGGTTAGAACTGGGTGAGCCCGTGATAAAGGAGGACAGAGTTCACCTACCATTCCGTTACAGATTACCCTGGTTTACTCCCCTGGACTATCTAGCAATCGACAGTAACCTCTACACGCTGGACGCTTACGACGGCGAGAAGTTCGTCGCTTTCTCCTTGAGGGAGTTGTACAGTCTAAAATTCGGTATGCAGTTGAAGAGGGGTAGAATACAGTCCTTCGCTTCCAAGCACGGTAGGAAAGGGAAAGTGTTGATGGAGAAGTACTCCCACCGTGAAAGGGACCGCGTGCTGAATTACGTTCACAAGTTAGTGAACAAACTGTTGGAGATGTACCCACTCACTACGTTCGCCATAGAGAAACTGAACAAACAAGAGATGCTCCAAGACGCTAACGACAGGTTGTCTAAGAAGATTTCAAGGACTGTATGGAGGTCGATCCACCGTGTGTTGAAGTACAAGGCCCCACTATATGGCTCCCTAGTTAAGGAGGTGAACCCTCACCTCACCTCCAAGTCCTGCCCCAGATGTGGACGGGTTTCCCGAAAGGTAGGACTTTCAAGTGTGAGAGGTGTGGTTTCACCCTGGATAGGCAACTGAACGCATCCCTCAACATCTTCCTCAAGGTGTGCGGGTTTCCCCACCTCTCTCTCACTCCCAGTGGGAGTAGGTGGGTTGGGGTTACCCCGTTAAGGGGGCGGAGGAGGATGAGTGGGGCAATGCCCCGTGACTCCGGTGAAGCTCGAGGGCTGAGAATTGGATATAAATTCATGAAAATTCAATGAAGCTCGAACCCCTCAGTATGTGGGTGAGTTACAGCAGTTGTGGGATTTTTCCTTAGATAGCGCTCTGTAATCAAGGTAAAATCTGATAACTGCTGTGAGTTAAATTTCCCCTGTGCATTTTCAAACTTAAGTGCCCAAACTCTCAGATGAGTTAAGGGTGCAGAACAACGTGAAAGTGTTGAGGTCACGTTATGTTATTCAAGGAAAAAAATAAAAATTAGTTTTCTACGAAACATTAGATGTATGGCAGATAAAATCGAGGCAATCGATCGTGTCTCGGTAACACATTACGATAGAGATAGAGGCCAGGTAGAACTGCGCACGGAATTCCCAAACGAATCCTATCTCTGGAACAGGGACTTTCATCCTACCCCAATACGCATGAGAAACTGGGGTCCCTGGACATATTTGGCAATATGGTTTGGTATGGTCACCATAGTACCCACGTGGACTCTAAGTGGAGTTGGGCTGGCTTTTGGCTTAAACTGGTGGCAGTCTATCCTGTTAATATTCCTTGGTAATCTCATAGTCCTGGTTCCCATGATCATTCAGTCCCACGGAGGAGCCAAGTATGGAATGGCGGAACCCCAATTGACTAGGACTAGATGGGGCGTATACGGAGCCCAATTCCCGTCGTGGATAAGGGCAGTAATATCCATGGGTTGGTGGGGGATCGAGTCGTACATTATAACCGAAGCAGCTGTGGCAATGTATCTGGTAACCACTGGACAGATTCCCAAACTTCTAAGTGGCACCACGTATACGCTCTCAGTGGCCTATCCGCAAATATTCTGGCCAACCTTCATCATCGTAGTACTTGCGCAACTCTTGCTCTTTTATGTCTCCCCTCCCTTCAGGGGACAGCCAGGGCTTAAGTGGCTCGCCAGGGCAGCTGCTCCCATTGTCCTAGTGGGTTTCTTACTGCTCTTCACTTATACTATGAATGCAGCACACTGGAATTTCACACCCATACTTCAGATACCTGATAGAGTGACGGGATTGGCGTTTTGGTTAGCCGTTATAGGTTTCCTAAACGCTAACGTGGCGTATTGGGCAACGATGGCCTTGTCAATGCCAGACTTCACTAGATTCGCCAGATCTCAGTTTGCTCAGACAGTCGGGCAGATACCTATGCCCTTAATGATGGCTGCGGTTGGGGCCTTGGGAATATTAGCTACTGGTGCTAGCATGGTGCTAGGATTTAACCACGGGGCAGGGATCGGCGATCCTGTAATACTAGCTGCTGCCATATTGCCTAAGCCAGCAGCTTATTTCGTCCTCTTCGTTTTCATGCTAGCCACATTCGTGGTTAACGTTTTCGCCAACAGTGTGGCTCCAGGCTACGATATAGCCAACACCTATTCAAAGTACCTGAGCTGGTTTAGAGGTATAGTGATAGGCGTACTAATTAGCATGGCTCTAGGCGCTTGGGCTTTTTACGCCGGAGGAGCCTACTCATATATCTTTAACTGGTTGCTCGCCTATGGTGCCCTCCTAGGCGCAGTAGAGGGGGTTATAGTCTTTGACTACGCTATAATAAGACGATTTAAGTTCGAGCCCACTGATGTCTTCATGAAGAGAGGGAGGTTCAGGTATTGGCGTGGTATAAACCCTGCCGCGTTCATAAGCTTCGCCATAGCCACTGTGGTCACTTACATGTCGTACTGGGGATGGTTAGTAAATCCAGTCACACAGATGCTTTACGCCGACTCCTGGATATCTGCCTTCCTCATAGCTGGGGTTATTTATATTATCTTGATGAAATATTGGATCATACCCAAGTATCAGCCGTGGCTCAGGGGAGGTCTCCTCAGGGGATACACCGACGAGGATTTGGAGAAGATATTCGGGAAAAACAATAAGTAAATCAAATTTTTTAGCATGCTTCACTATCTTTTGTGAATTACCACCTCCCAAATGAGAGGGTATCCTGCTCCATAACCTCACCTTGCTAGCAGTCCTTAACCGGGGGCAATGGGTAATGCTCTGCAGACTCTGAGGACGGTCCCCTCCACGAAGGTGTGGGGATCACTTAGATTGTATGACACGTACAGGCAGTCGATGAGGGTGGATGAGTACCTCACAAACCCTAGCCTTAACTGAGGGGTTTCGGTAACTCCTACCCAATCGGTAGCCGTCATTAAAATGTGTCTCGTGTAGGATTACTCAAACTTTGAGGCCATCCGTCACCGACCGTGAAGTTTTCCACTCCCAACCTTATAAAAGAAAAATATAAATATACGTTCCATTCTATTTGTTTTTCATCATGATAGATAGAGTGGACGCTCTAGACAAGATTTCAGGCAAAGCTCTCTACGTCTACGACATGAAAGTCCCAGGGATGCTGTGGGCTGGATTGGTGAGGAGCACCGTACCCCACGGGATAATAAAGAAAATAGATGCGTCTAGGGCCTTAGCTAAAAGGGGTGTTAAGGGCGTAATAACCGGTGCCCAGCTATCACACATCAGGGCTGGCATCTACATTCAGGACAGAGCTCCGATGGCCTCAGGGAAAGTAAGGTATTGGGGAGAGCCTGTTGCGGCAGTGCTAGCTAAAGATCTCAGGACGGCCAGGGAGGCAGCGGAGTTGGTGGAGGTGGATTACGAAGAACTCCCTGCCGTGACTGATCCTAAAGAAGCTCTAAAGGAGGGATCACCACTAGTCCACGAAAAATTGCATGAATATCACAAGTATCCAGAGATAAGACCCATTCCAAACTCAAATGTAGCGAACATATTTAGATTAAGGAAGGGAGATGTGGAGACGGCCCTTAATAATAGCGACATAATCGTGAAGGACACCTTTACGGAAGCCATGATAAACCACGCTTACATGGAACCCATGTCTGTAATAGCCTGGTGGACCCCTGACGGCACACTGGAGATCTGGACTAGTGCCCAGTCCCCCTTCGCAGTGAGAAATTTGATTTCAAAAACCCTAGAAATCCCAGAAAGCAAGATAGTTGTTCACGTTCCCTATGTAGGAGGGGGGTTCGGTGGCAAGGCTGGACTTCACTTGGAGTTGCTTGTTGCCTTACTATCAAAGGCAATTGGAGGGATACCAGTCAAATTAGTGCTCTCCAGGGAGGAGAACTTCTTCGTTGCGCCCAGTAAGGTTGGTGTGTCAGCACAAGGCGAGCTTGGGGTCTCTAAAGAGGGCAAGCTCCTTGCGCTCAGGATTAATTACATAGTCGACGCTGGAGCATACGCGGATTATGCTGTGAACGTGGGGAAGACCATGGGTTACATAGGTGCAGGACCTTACGACGTTCCTAACGTCTGGATAGACTCTACCACCGTTTACACCAATAAGCCCTTCGCAACTGCCTTCAGGGGATTCGGTATACTGGAAGCTCACTGGGTAGTTGAGAGATTGATAGAAACAGCTTCAAGGAAGTTGGGCATGGATCCCTTCCAACTGAGAATGATGAACAGACTTAGACCTGGCTCTACTACCTCAACTGGACAGAGGATAACCGAAGGAAATGGTGATCTGGGGAAATGCCTTCAGCTAGCAGCAGATCTGATAGGCTGGAACTCCTCTAGACCTTCAGCTCATCCCAGATACGTTGGCCGGGGAATTTCGTTGGCGATGAAGGGTCCATCTGTCCCTCCATACAATAGTGCTCAGGCCTACCTTAAGTTTAATGAGGATGGTACTGTTGACGTGAGTGTGGGGACCACTGAGATAGGACAAGGTACTGTGACATCTATAGTTCAGCTTGTGTCCGAGGAATTGGGCGTACCTCCAAGTAGGGTGAGAGTAGACCTAGTTAAGGACACCAGTAGATCAGCATATACGTGGCAGACGGTGGGAAGTAGAAGTCTCTTCTATGACGGAAATGCAGTATTAGCCGCTGTGGAAGACGCGAAGGCACAGATCAGGAGAATAGCCTCGAAAGTCTTTAATGTAGAGGAAGAGGACGTAATGATAGGAGACGGGAAAGTATACGTGAGGGGGAGTTCGAAATCGTTAGATCTCAAGGATATCGTCATGGGATACGTGACGAGTAACGGAAACGTCATAGGTTCACCTGTGGTGGGAAGGGGTTCCTTCATCGTTCCAGATCTAACGTACCTAGACTCCCAAGGTCAAGGATCTCCATTCCCAGTAATTACCTTCGGTGCGCAAGCAGTGGAGGTAGAGGTAGACGTCCTCACAGGGGAAGTGAAAGTGAATAGATACGTAGGGGTCTTCGACCTTGGTAAGGTGATAAATAAGCGCCTGGCCATGGATCAGGTGGTCGGAGGTGCAGTTATGGCCATCAGTCTAACACTATATGAGTCCCTGAAGTTCGATGAGAGTGGTTCCCTCCTTAATCCTAACTTTGTAGACTATAAGCTGGCTGAGATAAGTGACGTCAATGATAATCTTGTGGGAGTCTTCTTGGAGAACCCTGAACCAAGAGGCCCTAAGGGTGCCAGGGGAGTAGGAGAGAACGTCCTTCTAGGAATCCCAGCCGCCATAGGTAATGCCATCTACGACGCTATTGGCGTATCTGTCAGAGATCTCCCCATCACATCGGAGAGGCTATGGAGAGAGATAAGGGCCCAGAGACCTGAACTTCTAGAGGTGTGAGTTTTGCTTCCAGAATTTAAGTTAGTCCTCCCCTACCATCTAGACGAGGCCTTAGGATGGCTCAATGGGGGAAGGGCACTGATAGCAGCAGGAGCCACTCGACTCCTCCTCATGGCATACATGCATCTTCTTAAGCCTGAGATTATGGTGTCAATAACTAGGCTTGGCCTGAGGGAACTTAAGGTTGGAGACGAGCTCGAAGTGGAGGCTAACGTAACTTTGTCGAGGATAGTGAAGGATCCAAGGGTGAGATCTCAGTTTCCCTTAGTGGCCGTCTCTGCGTCTCATGTGGCGGACCCTGTGGTCAGGAACAAGGCCACACTGGTGGGTAATATAGTGAACGCAGTGCCTTATTCCACAATGGTACCTGCCTTCCTCTTGATGGAGGGGAGAGCCAAGGTGAGGGGTCCAGCGGGGCCTAGAGAAATTTTGGCCAAGGACTTCTTCGTCAACGCTCTAGAAACGGCGCAAAGACCGGACGAGATAGTTACGTCACTTACATTTAAGAGGATGGAGGGAAAATGGGCGTTCACGGAGTTTAAAAGTAACAGTCACCTCCCAGTAATTAACGTGGCCGTGTGGAGGTTCAACTCTGGGAGAGTAAAGGCAGCCTACACTGGCCTTACCCCAGTCCCCAACGTTATCGATTTAGGTAAAATTAAGCCTGATTTTAGAAATAGTTACAGAGAAGTGAAGAATGCACTCCAAGATCTTTCTGGACAGGTGATCGACGATTTAAGATCGAGCTCTGAGTATCGACTACACTTGGCGTCAGTCCTTACGGCCAGATTGTTGGAGGAGGTGTCTAGATGAAAGTCTCCTTCAGAGTCAACGGTAACCAGGTAGAGTTAGAAGTAGAGGATAACGAGACCCTCTTAGAGACCCTGAGGGAAAGACTGGACATCACTAGTCCCAAAGGTGCATGCACGCAGGGTGTGTGTGGATTATGTACTGTCTTAGTGAACGGTGAGCCACAGAAGTCCTGCTTGGTTTTAACCGGTGAAATTCAGGATGCAATGGTTCTTACCCTCGAGGGGTTACAAGACGAGAAAATGAAGGTTATTCAAGAGAGTTTCGTCAAAAACAACGGTTTCCAATGTGGCTTTTGCACTCCAGCGTTCCTCCTGAGGACCTATTCGCTCCTAAGTAAGGAATCGAATTTCACAAGGGAGGAAATAAGGGAAGAACTGAGGGGAACTCTGTGTAGGTGTACTGGGTATAAGGCAATCGTGGACTCCGTGGAAGAAGCTATGTCTAGGATTAAATCCTAGACCATAAAGTAATTTTCACGCTTAAGTCGTGGATCCCGTAATTTTTTAGACCTTAATTAAGGTCGAAGTTCTCCGTTCATGTTTTCTCGCCACTAGCTAAATCCCTATATGTTCCCGGCCTAATATTCAAGGGACATCTGTTTCACTCGCGATAGCCAGATGAGATTTCTCACTGTAGTAGTTATTAGATTTCGTCTTGACCGTGAGACAATAATTTAAGGAAAGTCCCATAACTGCTGTCGCTGGGAGAAGTTATGAGAGCTACGTTTTCCAAATAAGAGTTGATGCTGTGACTTTATCAAATTATTATATTTTAATAGAATTTTTGGAAGATTATCAATATTACGAATTTTAACTATATAAGTCCATTTAAATAAAAGGTTTATAAATGCATATCGTCCTAACTTAACTTAAATGACGGAAGAGAGTGAAAGGACTACGGAAAGGGTCGCAACCACGAGGTTTTATTCAGATAAGGGTTACTTAGAGCTTGAGAGGAGGTTCCCCGAAGAGAAATATCTATGGAACGAAGATTTTCATCCTACTCCCGTAAAACTCAGAACTTGGGGTTCTTGGACGTTCTTTGCGATATGGTTTGGAATGTCTATGGAGGTAGAATCCTGGGCACTCGTCTCCATAGGTTACTCGTTCGGACTGAATTGGTTCTGGAGCCTAATCTCCGTGGCATTAGGGAATATTATAGTCCTTGTTCCAATGATAATACAAAGTCATGGGGGAGCTAGATATGGTATTCCTGAGACGCCTCTAACGAGGAGTAGGTGGGGGATATATGGAAACTGGGTTCCATCACTTCTAAGAGGTATAATTGGAGCTGGATGGTGGGGAATAGATACTTGGATAATATCTGAGGCGATTGGGGCGATGTATTTGGTGTTGACTCATGAAACCAAAATCCTTTTGAGTCTGGTATCTCAAAATCCTGCAGACCTACCTTTCCTCATAGCAACAATAAATCCGGCTCTCTTCTGGGGAGTCTTCCTTTTAACGATAGCAGTGAGGTTGGCTCTCCTATACGTTTCCCCTCCAAAGACGGGTCAGAGAGTTCTCAAATTGATAAGTTGGACTATACCTTTCATAAGCTTCGCAGGTTTCTTCATTCTCTTCTTCAACATCATGTCTATGGCCGACTGGCACTGGCAACCCATACTCGACATACCGACCACCGTCACCGGCTCTGCTTTCTGGTATGCGCTCATTGGTCTAATCAACGCTAACGTTGCATTTTGGGCTACCATGGCTCTGTCCATGCCAGATTACACCAGGTTTGCCAAGTCGCAGTTCGCTCAAACAATGGGTCAGGTACCCCTTCCTATACTTATGACTGCCATAGGAGCGTTCGGTCTTATTACGACTGGAGCGTCCTATGTGGTTTTCAAGGTCCCAGTATGGGATCCTGTGGTTCTCTCGGCGATATCCATAGCAAATCCAGCATTAGCGATAGTTACCCTATTCCTACTCCTGTTGGGAGTGGTGGTAGTTAACATCTACGCAGACACAGTAGGGCCAGCGTACGACTTTAGTAACATATATCCAAAGAAGTTAAGCTGGTTCGGTGGTGTCGTGATAGTTGTTTTAATAGCAGCAGCCCTTCAATCGTGGACATATTACTTCAACGCCTTTAGTTACGTGGAGAACTGGCTCCTGACCTATGGGGCACTCTTAGGTGGAGTGGAGGGAATAATAGTTTTTGATTACGCCCTGATAAGGAGATTCAAGTTCGAGCTCTATGATGTATTTTATTCTAAAGGAAGGTTCAGATATTTCAAGGGAATAAATCCAGCTGCCTTAATCTCCTTCGTGATAACTATGATATTGGTGTTCCCTCCAAATACCTACTTACCAGTATCAATTGCCTCGCTTTATCCAGGACAAAGTTGGGTGTTCCAGGACTCGTGGATCTCAGCAATTCTGATCTCTGGTATAATTTATACACTACTCATGGTGACCTGGGTTATACCTAAATATCAGCCATGGCTTAAGGGTAATCTACTGAGAGGATACATAGCTGAGGACACTAAAGAGATATTTAGGGCAGAGAAGAAGAAAAGTTGATCTGTTTACCTGAAGATAAACGATATTTTTCTGGCTCTCCGACACTTATAATCTTACCTCTCTTCATTACCAATAATCTAGTAGGTTGATCTCTAACTATCTCCAACGGATGACGGGCATCAAATACCACAAGATCAGCAATTGTGCCCTCCCTTATTCCGTAATCGTTAAGACCAAACGTTTTTGCTGCGTTATAGGTCACCAATCGTAAGGAGTTTACTACTTCATCAAAGGAAGTTAGATGGGCCGCATGGAGTAGCAGGTAGAGACTTTGAAGAATATCTCCCCTCCCCAAGGGATACCAAGGATCCATGATGCAATCGTTACCTACGGATACGTTCACCCCAGCCGTCAAGAGCTCCTTCACTCTCGCTATCCCCCTCCTTTTAGGGTATAGGTCATATCTCCCTTGAAGATGGAGGTTCACGGCAGGGTTCACAACTACACTTACGTCTGCCCTCTTTAACAACCTTATTAATTTATCTGCATATGCGTTATTGTAGGAATGCATAGCAGTGACGTGCCCCGCAGCGACTCGTCCATACATTCCTCTCCTAATCGTCTCCGCCGCTACTATCTCGAGGAACCTTGAACCTTCGTCGTCGGTCTCATCTACGTGACCGTCTACTCCCCTTCCGTATTTTTGAGCCAACTCGAAGGCTAAAGATACAGATTTCACACCGTCCTCCCTCGTCATCTCGTTGTGAGGTATCATACCCACGTTGTCAGCCCCCATCTCCATTGCTTTTTCCAGCAGTTCTAAGTTTCCCTTATCTGTGAGTATTCCGTCCTGTGGAAACGCTGTTACTTGTATATCGACCAACTCTCTCATTTCCTCCCTGAGCTCCAAGAGTGCCTTTAGCCCTTCTAATTTGGATTCCGTGACGTCAGCGTGAGTCCTGATCATGGTAATCCCTTGAACGACCATCCATTCTACAGCCTTTTTAGCTCTTTCCTTTACTTCGTCCTTTGAAAGAGATTTTTTGTATTCTCCCCATATTTCGATCCCTTCTAGTAATGTTCCACTTCGATTATATCTAGGCTTCCCTAGGGTCATAGCGGAATCTAAGTGAATGTGCATATCTCCCATTCCTGGGAGTACTATCTTGCCCGACACGTCATACTCTTCCTCTCCTTTAAGTTCCCTTCCAACCTTAGAGATTCTTCCTAACTTAATGCCTATATCGTTGAGACCTTCTCTTTCAAGAAGCCTACAATTCTTTAATACTATATCCTCCACGAGATATGACTTTCCTAGGTTCCATAAAAATCTACCTTAGAGCAATTACTGGATTTCGCCTTGACTTTAGGGCGATACTTAACGAAGAATCGCTTAACTACTATAACCTTATTCCAGCTATGGCTGTCGTCAACAGTTTCGGATAAACCGTAAAGTTTGTATTATTTCATCATAAACTCTTATATGATGCTAAGACCTAAGGAAGTCTGCCAACGCTTAGGAATATCCTATGCTACGGTTAGAGAATATGTTAAGAAGGGTTACATTAAACCAGTACTAGAGATTGGGAAGTGGAGGTTCGGGGAGGACGTGGAAAAGTTGATGAGAATTGTTAGGAAGAGGAACTCCACCTCTTTCCCACTCCCAGTGGGAGTAGGTGGGTTTAGGTTACCCCGTTAAGGGGGCGGAGGGGTAACGGGTTTCCCCGTGACTCCTGTGAAGCCCAAGGGCTGAGGATTGGATACAAATTCATGAAAATTTAATGAAGCCCGAACCCTATGTAGAACTCGCTTACGATCTTCTAGCTCCCTCCGACGCACATCCCTTTCCACGACCTCCCATAAGCTCTTCATGTCCCTCCCTCTGTTCCTCAGCACCATCTTCAACTTGTCCACGTTCATTTGGAGTGTACTCCGGAACTCTAAGCATTGAAACTTGGAGTTCACTCCAGAGGTGGAACCTTCAGCTCAACCTCCAGCCCCTCGTCCCCTCTGCCCAAGTGAGGCAGAACTTGATCGTATCTGGGAACCCAGACGGTGTCACCCTCAGTTCAGTGCACACCTCCTCCCTGTCCTCCACCTCCACCTCCTCCCAATCCTCACCTCCACACTTGCACATCCCCCTGGGTTCGAAATAACTCCTCTTACAGGTCTTACAACGGTAGTATCTAGTCACGGCTCATCACCAAAAACAGACACAGTTGCGGAGTTCCCAAAGCCTGCCATACTCATGGCGAGTCCGAACCTCGCACCTTTCACTTGCCTCTCCCCTGCCTCCCCCCTGATCTGAAGGAAGGCCTCCACTGCCTGAGCTACTCCGCTGGCCCCTATGGGGTGCCCCTTGGAGTTGAGACCTCCGCTTGTGTTGATGGGCATCTCCCCGTCAACCTCGGTAATTCCCTCCCACGTCTGTGCCCAACCCTTACCTCTCTCCAACAGGCCCAGGGCCTCAGCCTCAACTATCTCCAGGATCGTGGCCATATCGTGGAGCTCTGCGAAGTCCACCTTGTCCACCCTCGCTTGCCTCATGGCCTGCCTCCCTGCCTCCCTCACAGCCCTCATCTCCAGGATGTCCTCCCGGGAGGACACGTGGGATGAGTCTGAAGCTGTACCTATCCCCCTAAGGTACACGGGCCTGTCGGTAAAGCTTTCAGCCTCCTCGTCCCTCACCAGGAGGAGTGAGGCAGAACCATCGCTTATGGGACAAAACTCATACTGTCTCAAGGGCTCCGCTATGAGAGGTGAGGAGAGCACTTCCTCCAGGGATACCTCCTTCCTCACGTGAGCGTAGGGATTCCTGGCCCCATTCCTGTGGTTCTTCACTGCAACCTGAGCTATGGACTCCCTGGTTGCACCGTATTTCTTCATGTAGATCTTCGTCATGATGGAGGCCAGTGAAGGGACGGATATGCCCAGGGATCTCTCCCTGGGAGGGAGGAGAGAGGAGATCACTGAAGTCACCTCCCTGGTCCCCTTGGTAGACATCTTCTCCACCCCTATCACCAGGACGACCCTGGCGACCCTGGAGTCCAATAGACTCTTAGCCACTAGGAGGGAAGTTCCCCCACTCCCACTCGTGTTGTCAACCCTCAGGGAGGGAACGTAATCCAGTGAGAGGTAGGTGGTCACGAGGTTGTTCAGACCAGAGATACTATTGAACTCCCCAGAGTATGAGTTAGAGACCAAAACGAAGTCTATTTCCTCCCTGAACTTTCTCACGAGGGGAGAGGAGGATTCCTTGGTCAACGTGAAGATGTCCTCGCTCCTCTTACCGAACTTAGTGAGGGAGGCTCCCACTATGGCAACCATGCTCTTGCTTAGGACGATTCTGCTTAAAACTTTAACTTGAGATTGAAGCAAAAGGGTTAATGCTAAAATTTTCTTCAGAAGATATAAATCAGGCATAATTCAGTATGTAGTCTCCGAGGAATTATATACCCGATCAGACTTTATAGATCAAGGTGACTCTACCGTCGTTCTCCATGAGATCCTCAACAAGCCATTACAGAACGAATCAGGAACACAGTGAAGAATGATTTGTACCCGTTTTGGGATGACATTCCTTGTCCTCTAAAATTTTAGAATATAGTGAAAATCTAAAGTAGGTTACAGTGTTACCATGTCAGCAGTTTCCATTAAATTGTAAAGTTTATATCATTTCGTCATAAACTTTTATACAATACTAAAACCTAAAGAAGTCTGCCAACGCTTAGGAATATCCTATGCGACACTTAGAGAATATGTTAATAGTTGATAGAGGACTTAATTTCCATCTTACAGCAGTTGTGGGACTTTCCTTAGGTAGTGCCCTGTAATCAAGGTAAAATCTGATAACTGCTGGACCTTAGACTCTTTCAGCGAGAAATTGCAAGGAATGGCGAGTCACAAGTATGACAAGGTGAGGAAGTGCGTCGAGGAAATTAAGGCTCAGAAACTTTACACCAGAGGAGGAATACGTCTACCTTACCCGCCTCTTTCTCACTCCCACCGGGAGTAGGTGGGTTTAGGTTACCCCGCTAAGGGGGCGGAGGGGTAACGGGTTTCCCCGCGACCCCGGTGAAGCCCAAGGGCTGTGGATTGATATTAAATACTATGAAATCCTATGAAGCCAGAACCCCTACAGTAGAAGGATATGAGATTACCCATGAACGTAGTGCTATGACTTTCCTCATTAATCGGCGAGACTATTAATGTGGTTTGAAATCATAAACCCCAGAGTACCTGGATCGGTTTCTCAACCTACATTATCTAATTCTCTACCTGAGATTTAATGTATAAAAATGCTAGAGATTTAAACTTCCTATTGTAATCTACTCATAGTCTTATTAAGTATGAATACTTTTTGTCAACCTTAGATGACTGTTCGTTTAAATTTTAATTATCACGTTGAGTGAATGGGTAATAAAGTCTAGTATTATTATCTCACATCAAAATCTAAAGGATAAGGATT
>Ga0208314_100564_pt1 | contig 13462 bp, 16 predicted proteins | sample OSPB_Mat_host_9__FD_187144 | JGI IMG/M metagenome (GOLD analysis project Ga0208314, IMG submission 187144) | Extremophilic microbial mat communities from Yellowstone National Park, USA - OSPB_Mat_host_9_15 (SPAdes) (version 3) | ecosystem: Environmental > Aquatic > Thermal springs > Hot (42-90C)...
GGAGGTGGCCTACCTACGCGGCCTCGTGGACAGGCTCACCGAGGCGGTGCAGAGGCAGACGGAGGCGCTCGCCCGCGAGCAGACAATAGTACACGAGCTACAAGCCAAGCTCGAAACCCAAAAAACCGTACCCTTACAAACGCCCGAAGCGCAACGCGAAAAACGCAAACCGCGGTGGCGCTTCTGGTGAACCACGCCCCAGCCAACCCCCGTGAACGACATTAACTAGCCACACACCAATCAACCCGTACGTGCACCCAACCACCAGCGGTTAGCTAGGATACCCCCCACAGACCTCACTCCCCCTTACACAACCACCAGCGGTAGATCCAGAATTCGTGACTGGTGCACAACAGCTGCCGCGAACGACTCTAAACCTTGGAGAGACCAACGAACCCAGCCTAGACAGTTAGTATTCAATGGATGAATTCGTTTTTAGAAAAATATTTATAACACCTTAATTAGCGTTTCTTTTTCCGCTGGGTGATGGCCGGGATGATCATGCTTGGATCCAAAGTCACTAAGAGGGAACTCGAAGAGATAGAAGCTCCCAAGACGCAAGAGATAGAAGTTCCCAAGGCACCGAGGTGAAGACCTCTTGGTTATATCTGTCCACATAGATAAAGTCAGAAGTACAAATCCGAGCGGTTTCGAAGGCGTAACTCAACGGATAGTGTATGCGGATGGTCTGATGATCCAGAAGGTGGATGCAACGGGCCGCACCTATCTTCCCTTTCATAGACATCCGGAGACCCAGTTGTCCCTTGTGCTTCGGGGGACGATAGAAGTCAAGGTAGAAAAGGAGAAGAATGTTTTTGAAAAATTGAAGTGCTCGAAGGGTTACGTGTTCTGGATTCCTTCCAACGCGCTACACGATGCAAGTATAGTGTCGGATGCGGGAGCTTCTTGGCTGTCAATCTACACCCCTCCTAGAGAATCCTACAAGTCGTACGCGGTCGGGCTCTCTTGGTGACATCAATGGTAGACTTCTCATACATACAGAAGAATGCGAAGTATCTCGACGTGAAAGGAGTCAGGACGCGATACTACGAAAGCGGGCAGGGGCCACCCGTGGTCTTCCTGCACGGGAAGACCGGGTCAATGGAATCATTTGTGTACGACCTTGAGCCCTTGTCGAAATCATTCAAAGTCTACGCGTTCGACATGATCGGGCACGGTTTCACGGACAAGCCGGAAATGGACTATTCGCCCAAGACATTGATGGATCACGCGGTGGACTTCGCAGACGCCCTGGGTCTTGGTTCGTTCAGCTTGGTTGGACACGCTTGGGGAGGTTGGATTTCAACGTTGATTTCATACTACCATCCTGAGCGGGTAAACAAGGTGGTCTCCATCTGCGGGTTGAATCCTTCTTCTCTTTCATCGCTAATTCATTCCACCGACAAGAAGATGATGGACTCACTGACCCTGAATGCTGCCTTCGACCCGTCTCTGGACAACATCAGAGCTAGGATGAAGGTCATGTTTAAATCATACGATGAATCTGTGGAATCCCTTGCACTGTTGAGAAGCAAGTATTACGCTTCGCCAGGATTCTCGAAGGCGATGTCATCCTTGATTGAGTCCTCCAAAAAGGCGGAATACACGCTTGATGACAAGCTGGCTAACCTCACAAGACCGATGATCTTCGTTTGGGGGCGCGATTGTTACTTTGGATATCGTCAAGCCTACAATGCTCTGGATGTGAACCCGCGCCTGAGCCTTTTCATGGTAGCAAACGCCGGAGAGTGGGTGCAGTGGGAGAAACCCGAGATAGTGAACGCCGTCATCGAGGCATACCTTCGTGACGGATGAGCTGTACGGCGCCTTGGACGTAGGCACTACGAGCTGCAAGTTCGTCGTAGTCTCCGGGGAAGGCGAAGTCAAGGCGAGCGCGTCCTCAGAATATGAGACCAAGTATCCCAAGCCGGGGTGGGCAGAACAGAACCCGACTGATTGGATTGTGGCTGTCAAGGAGTGCCTTAGAGCGGTGGGAAAGCAGACTCTCTCCAAAATAGCCGCGCTATCAGTGGACGCCCCCGCTCACACGATAGTGTTCCTTGACGAAAACGACCAGCCGCTGAGGCCGTCGCTAATCTGGGAAGACCAAAGAGCTTCAGAGGAGGCTGAAGCAATAAGGGCAGAAGACGGCGACTTGATACAATCCATCTGTTACAACCAAGTCAAGCCCATTTTCGGGTTGCCCCAACTCATGTGGGTGATGAAGAACGACAGCCAAACTTGGAAAAGGACGGCTAAGCTGACGTTCATCAAGGACTTCGTAAGAGGATTCCTCACAGGAAGCGTGGAGTACACCGACCCCGCCGATCCAATTGGTACACTCTTCTTTGACGTGAATAAGAAAGACTGGTCTGATTACTTATGCGACAAGTACGGCATAGACAAGGAGAAGCTACCGGACATAAGGCAAGCGACCTCAATTGGGGGCGAAGTGAGCAAGAAGGCTTCCAACGAGACCATGTTGCCAGAGGGCATTCCTGTCAAGGTCGGGACAATAGATGTCGCGACGGATCACCTTGCGTCGGGTGCCGTGGAAACCGGTGACTTGATGATAAAAGTCTCCACCGTGGGGGTGCTCTCCATCGTCGTCGACAAGCCACTTCAACGAACGGTGAATTACACCATTCCTGTCAGGGAGAAGTGGATTTCAAAGTCCAACACCTTGTACGCCGGCGCTTCGTACAAGTGGGTAAGGCGGCTATTCTCGGAAGAGTCGTACGAGTCGATGGATGCTCTCGCTGCGCAGAGTCCTGAGGGTAGTAATGGGCTCCTCTTCCACCCGTATCTCGGCGGTGAGGCATCTCCATATTGGTCCTCCCAAATGCGTGGAGCCTTTCATGGTGTGTCATCTACAACCTCCCGATCTGATGTCTTTCGGTCGGTGTTAGAGGGCGTTGCGTTTTCTCTTCGTGATTCCCTATCAGAATTCGGGGATCCCCCAATCGGTCATGGTGTGATAGTCGGGGGTGCTGCCAGAAGTGATCTGTGGTGCCAGATAATAGCAGATGTTCTTCAGGTCGAAGTGTCTAGGGTAAGGCATTCGGATGCTGCATACGGCTCTGCAATGATAGCGGCCAGCGCCGACGAGTTACTTGGGGATCTCATAAAGAGGTGGGTTATTACTGAGAAATCGTTTTCGCCGAATCGGAGAACCACTTATGGGGATATGTTCGAAAAATACAGGAAAATAGCTTCCTTCTTGGCTTCACTTATGTCAAAGTGACGTTGAGTGCTCAGAATCTATCCGCTCAACGCGGGTTCGGTGCTTGTGGATAAGTCAATCTTGACAGCACACATGAATTACGGAATAAAGATAGAGGTACCTTCAATCGTTTGGCTGATAGAGGGTGGGCCAGAACTCGTCATAGTGGACACTAGCTTCGGTTCCCCAGAGTTGATGGAACAGTGGCACTGGCCTGTCAAGCGTACCCCAGACCAAGAGATAGCGAAGCTTCTGGAAAACAGGAACATCACTCCATCTGAGGTCGGAACCGTGGTCATCTCCCATCTCCATTGGGATCACTGCTGGAACCTGAACCTCTTCAGGAAATCCAGAATCGTTGTCCAAAAGTCAGAGTTGGAGTACGCTCAGAATCCGCTGTATTTCCACGCTTGGGCATTCGATTCTCCCTCAACGGGGCGGAAAGCGGATTGGCACCAAGCCAAGTTCACGGAAGTCGATGGCGACTACGAGTTATTCGACGGCGTTCGATTGCTGTTAACACCCTCCCATACCTACGGCGACCAGTCAGTTCTTGTGAACCAAAAGTATCTGATAACTCCGGACTTGGTTCCTTTGTTTGAAAATTGGACAGGCAACAAACTCATCAGACACATTCCTCCTCCGTATTACGATGCCAAGGCCATAGCCGAGAGCTTCAGGAGGGTGGAGAGTTTGATGGAAACCTCGAATGTGAAGATCCTTCCTTCCCATGACTTCCTGGTTCTTAAGGAGCAGTACTACCAGTGATGGCTTCAGCAGTCATCAACCCAGAAAGAAACAGTGTAAAGGCGGAAACAAGACCTACTGCCGGTTCCTCATATGGGTCGCCAAGAAGCCCGAGATGTCCTCCACATCGCTGTCTCTGCTCAGATTGGCGTAGCAGACTGGGCAGGCTGTGATGATCTCTTTCCCACAACATCTTCCAGCTCCGAGAACTTCTGACCAGAGATGCTTTGCGAGAGGACGCCGTAGAGTACTCCATCGGGATCCCCACAACACATCGTCCTCTTCCCGTTTCACCTAGGGAGAATACCACCTCGTAGTCTACGCCTACCAGTCCCCAGCCCAAGTGGAAATCTACCTAAACGTAACAAGTAGCATACAAGCCGCCAACGCCACACAGTACGTGGGAGAATTCATAACAGTACCACCCAACGGACAAACCTCTGTGCTCCTGCACTATGAGACACTGGGCTCCCCCTTCAACCTGACCGTGTTCAATGTATCGAACCAATCAGTGGAGTACGCGGTCATCGACGAATCCACGCAGGCAACGGTGTTCGGCTCACAACCAGTAACCATCACCAACCTGAGCATCGAGCCTTTCACCGACAACTACACGCTCACAGGTCTCGGGCCGGGCATATATGAACTGGTGATCACGAACAACCGCGCCTCCCCCAGCCTACGTCTACCTCGAATACCACGTCAACCCCGAATACGTGAACCCATACCTAAGCTTTAACCCATACATCTTCGTACGGAGAGGGGCTCCCATGGGGCTTGCGGCTTACGGTGTGCTCAACCAGAGTGGCACCCTAGCACCCTACGTGATAAACACGAGTAGCGTCTTTGGCTACGCTAACGTCTCATCCATGCTGGCATACAACCAGACAGCGGCGCAGCAGGCAAACCTCTCAGATCCCTACGCGGCGAGCCTACAACTCAACCTGATACTAGCCGTAAGGAATTCGGACGGCTCATACTACGTTTACTGGCCGCAGAACGTGCCCACGTTCTATGCGGATAAGCAGCAGGTACAGCTTGGAAGCAACGTGCTCAACGTGTCGAGGGATGGGGCCTACCTTACCAACTCCTCCATAACCTCGCCGAACGGCTATGTGGACAGTAGCGGCTACTACGGCACTACCTCAACCCGAAGATTCTGAGCTACAAGCTACCCTTCGCCTTCTGGCTCTTAATGAATGAGTCGATAGTTCAGGGTCAGGGCGTGCTCATAAGTATGGGGTTCGTGGTGCTTCAGAACGGCACCGTTCTACCCAACCCAGAACCCGACTGGTTCGACTATATAATGATCCACGATCCCTCCGCGAGCGCCGCGGCTTTCGTGGTCTCAGGCTACAGGTACACCCCCGTGGGCGCCGCATCCCCCTTACGGAGTTTCTATGACGCCGAGCTCGTGTTCGGTGGGGGTGGGAACGGTGAGGTCACCCAGTTCGAGCAGTTCTCAGCCACACTTGGCCTACTCTACTGCTCTTCGGCCGCAGACAACTATACAGCCTTCCCCTCCTATTACAGCTTCGGCGCCTACACCGCGGAGGCCACCACGGATCTGCACGTCGCCTACCTTGGGGCCGGCTTCGGCTCGCTGAGTGTGGGTGCACCCGACTACGTGTACCTCGGCCCAAGCGCGCCTCAGACGACCACTACCACCGCAACTACTGCTACATCCACGGGGGCTGGCACCACCCCAACATCTTCGCCGACTCAGTCAACTTCGACTCAGACGCCCACCAAGCAGCCATCCTCCTCATCCTCCTCCTCTTGTCCCACCACACCCACTGCTTCGGCGACGGGCAGCCAACCCCCCACGTCCTCTACCGCGTCCTCTGGCTCGGCGGCCGCGGGGCTCGCATTCATAGCTGTGATAGTCGTCGCCGCCGGCGGATGAATTCTTCCCTCCCTCATTTTTCCGCGGTTTTTGGGCGCTCTGTTTCTGGGCGCTCATAACCCCTAGCTGCCCCCACCCATTAAAAGCCGCGGGGGTGGGAACCACGGTAGCCATACAGAGGTAGTCGGGTCTACCCCTACTCTACTTCACCGGTATCCTCTTCGGGGTTCGACGCGGTCGGTGGCGGGTTCCCGCTCAGGCGAAGAGAAACGGCTAGGATCGGATCAAAGGATCCGTGAACTACCCCTCCCTCACAAAGTGGACGGGGACTTCCGCCCCCTTATCCCCCGTAATGTTAAAGGATCTTTACTGCTCCCCCGCATGTAGCAGTAGCGGCGCACCCTGCTCGAACCCCTCTTGTAGTGGGTGAAGCGCACATACGTCACCACAGTCATCGCATAGTAGGGTTTACCGCATTTCGGGCAGATTTTTTCCTGTGGTTGCACCATACTCTAAGCGTGGACGCGGGGTCTTTTAGGAGTTGTGGTTGCACCATAGCGCAGGCGTGGATCCCAGTGAAAACGGGAGCGGAATCAGGATAAAAAGGGTATTTTATCTTTTTCATGGACGTGCCCATGGCTACGACGTGTCGCCAACATGCGTTATCCAAATACTATCGAGAACGATATCGGAGTTTTTCGGATATTCTATACTTTTAGCCCAAATAGCGCAAAAAACCGAAAAACTTATTCAAAAACACACGTATGCAAACACATGCACACAAAAATACTAAGCCTAGGAGAGGAAATAGGCGACGGTCCGAGTTAGGCTCCAAGCGTAAAGGCTGTATCGAAGCGGTCGGCCTCCCCACGGATATTCTAAAAAGGTTCCCGGTGAGAGCTGGTCGGCTGTGAGGTTGATTCTTGGGAGCGTAGTTAAAGCGAAACGGTAATATAACTGTGTGTGTTTTAGTATTTACATTGCTTTATAAGAGCGTTGAGCGGGTAGTTCAGACAGTTGACAGCGCGGTTGTTCGGGGCCTAATGGAGCTGGGCCCACGGGATCTGAGACACCTGAGCGCGCTCATCGGCGTGCCATACAGTAGAACCATAAACTCGTATAGGCGTCTTCGAAGAAGATTCGGCCTACTGATAAGAGCGGCGCCCAACACGGAGCTACTCGGCCTCACACACGTGTTCTTCGAGGCCACCGTGCGCTCAGAGTACAGGCGTGTGGGCCTCCAAGCCTTTAAAGGCGTCTCCAGCCTGAACTATCTGGCTGGGAGCGCCACGTCACCCACCGAACTCTTCGGCATAATGTACACGCCCAAGGGTCCCAGGGGTGACGAGTACCTCGAATTGTTCGATGAACTCGTGGAGGAGGGATTCCTAGAGTCCTACTCTTTAAAAAGGTTCCCTGAGGTCGTGCGCCACAGCCTGAGACCCGAGTATATTGATTGGAGTGGTGTCAGAGACTACGTGTTCGACTGGGACTCACTTACACCCCGCCCCCCTGAGCCCGGGGTGTACGACCCATCCCATAAGCCCCTCGCGGACAGGCTGGATCTACTTCTACTCAAGGAGCTGGAGTTCGACGCCTCCAAGAGTTTCCCCGAGATCTCGGCCGAGATCCACAGGAAGCAGGGGGTGAGGGTGAGCGACAGGCTCCTGCTCTACCATTATGAGAAGCACCTTGTGCCTAGGAGGATGTTCTCGAGGTACCGTGTGCTCTTCTCGCAGGCCGAGAAGCTCGGCGTGTACTTGGTGGCGCAGACAGCGCCAGGCGCCTACGAGGAATACTTGGATTGGGTGAGGAGAGTACCATACCTGAACAAGGAGCTCTTGGACCCCTCTGGCCAACACTTTTCCGAGTACTATCTTCCCTCTAGTGAGTTTCAGGGCTTCTTGGGGTATGTTAACTCCAGGCTCGCCCCGCTTGCTATAAGGATGAAGATGCTGGTCTCGCTGCCCAACTCCAGGTCAGTGTTCACGTTGCCCTTCGAGCTCTTCGACGAGGAGAGGGGGGAGTGGGTGCACGACGCCCACGCGGATGCTTCCAGGGTGCTAGCTAGGGCGCGCGAACTAATGGACGCCGCATAGTACAGATTAGAGAATTCGGAGGTTATACAGAGTATTTGTGAACTACCCCGCCCTGAACGTTGAACCCAAAACTCGCTTCAGGAATAGCCATATCTGAGCACCGATTTTGGGTCTAAAGTGAGGGGCGAGGTTTAACTCGGCTATGAGGATATAGCGGAGGGCGTGTGTGGGTGGGTCAGCTCTCTGCTTGATAAAGAACGAACAAACCTCGCCATTCAAGGTAGACCCAAAATCCATGTGTAGGTTACAATCAGCGATAAGCGCTAATTTGGGTCTACTGTTCATGGTGGGGAGCCGTCAGCACTCTGAAAGTTAGGGCCCCACTACTTGGTTTCGGCGGGGTTATACACCCTCCCCAACGGGTCGGCTACGAGCAGCAGCCCATCCTTGGTGCACAGCGCCATGGCGTAGAAGTATTCCGCCATTAGTGTGAACATGGTTTCCCCTCCCAGAACATTTTGAACGACTCCCTGCTCGTATTCTCCAAGTTATCATCGCTTGAGGCTGCGGCCGCGGTTACAACGGCGTATATGGCCTACACCACGTACCGCGTCGCATCCGCCGTGGAATCGGCCGCAGGCGGAGGGGGTGGAGGGGTGGGGGTGGGGTATCGTCGAGGCTGTGCGTCTCGGTGGGTGAACCACTCCAGCCAGCGGCGAAGCAGATACCCCTCAACTCATTCATAGACTATTATTCGGGCTTCGGCTACAACATCACACTCATATCCAACACCACAGTCGTGGTGCACTCAGCGGGCGGAGTAGGCTCAACCAGCCTCCACACAGTGGAGTTCCCCATCACCCCCTGCAACTGAGGGGAAGCCCCCCTCCTCTCCTCTTCCCTTAACTACTCCCCCCTTTCGGTTCCCTCCTTTTTTCCACGCATATTCCCTCATACATTAATGTGTGAAAACCTTTTAAAGCCCGGATCACGCATCCGGCCGCCAGACACATGGGTGGCTGCTGTATGGGGGCTGGGGTTGAGCCGGCTGCTTAGGCCTGATGTCGAGCGCCTGAATCAACAGCTGCTGGAGGAAGACCACCTGCTCCCTCAAATCATCTAGGCGCTGAATCAAGCTCTTCTCCAAACTATCTATGCGCTGGTTCGTGGCATCCAGCCTCTGATTCAAGCTCTTCTCCAAACTATCTATGCGCTGATTGGTGGCGTCTACGCGCTGGTTTGTGGCGTCGATCTTGGCTTCTAAGCCATCGAACCTCGCGTCGAACTCCCTGCGTAGGTAGTCGAGCTCCTCCCTAACAATACGGCGCAGCTCGGGCTCCGTGAGCCTCTTCAAAGCCTCCCTAGCAGCCTTAGCCATAACAACCAGAAGACGCCCCCAACACTATAAGCATTACCCATCCACCCACCCACCCACCCACCCACCCATCTCCATACCCGTACCTGCACCCGCCTACACCCATACCCAGCTCCGCCTACACCCACCACCTCACCCAATACCCATACCCGCACCTGCACCAGCCCCCTACCCACACCACCCACCCCCTCTCTCCCGGTGCCGGTCGGTGGGAGGAATAAGAAATATATGTGTATGTGTGTGGTTGTGTGCTGCGCTCAGGTTCGGAGGTGTTTTTCGAGTATCTGTGAGACCACGTCTGGGTCTGCGAGGAGGTGTTTAACCTCGTAGGTGTAGGACCTGTTCGCCTTCTTCTTTGCGAGGAAGATGAGGCCGAGGCCTTGGAGGTAGGAGAGGGTTTTGAAGAAGGTGGGCTTCGACATGGATAGCCCGTGGTCTCTGAGGAACTGCTCCGCGTGGGCGTAGGCCTCCACCGTGTCCTCATCCTTCGTGACGAAGAAGAGCACCACGAGGTCCTTGAAGAGGAGCTTCTCGAGGGCGTCCCTCTCGATCTCCTTCGAGGCGAGGCTGAGCGCCCGCTGAATATCCCCCTCACCCCACTTGGCGTTGAGGCCAAGGTAGTAGAGGGCCCTGATGGCCACGCGGGCGTCACCCCGGAAGTCGCGCGCCACGAGGGCGGCGAGGTGCCTCAGGGCTGCGTCATCCCACTCCGCCAGGCCGTCCTCAGCCCTGAGTTTGAGGATCTCGTAGAGCTCCCTCTGCTGGTACTCCCGGAAGAAGAGTATGTGGGGTAGGAGGGAGCTCTTCACGGATTCGCTCAGCTTCTCCTCGAAGTGGTAGTCCTGGGTGACCACCACCGTGAACGCCTTACTCCTCCTCGACAGGGAGTAGAGGAGGTCGTCGAGCACCACTATACACGGGGGCTGGGAGCACGCCTCCACGATGTCGTCCAGAAGCTCACTCCAAGAGAGACCCCGCCCATTCCTACCCGTGAAGGCGGTGTAAATCTTGGTGTAGGTGTTAGCCGTCCTCAGGTTCACGTAGAACACGGTGGCGCCGTCCTCAACCTTAGCGGCCTCAGCGGCCACAAGCACGTTCGACGTCTTCCCGGTACCCCTCAGGCCCAGCACGAGGACGGATTGGGAGAGCTTCGAGAGCACGTAGAGCACCAGCATCTCGATGAGCTCCTTCGCCTCCTCCCTGAGGAAGACACGCTTCGGCCGCGCCTCGAGGTCGAAAACCGAGAAATCCTTGATGTTACCGATTACACTCCTACCATACGCAAACCTCTCCTTAAAGAAGGAGAACGGGTCACTCACGGAGAAACAAACCGGTGGGAATCAATTAGAACCAACGCGTAAAGTTTTTTCCTAAAAGATTTAACGCGTTTAACAGGTTAACACGTCGAAAACCAAGCGTGGGGGGACACCCACCTCGCTTAACAGGTTAACGGGTCCCCCGGAAACACAGACCACTCTTTAAGGCATCAACCCAGACACCCGAAGCCCCTACACAACCAACCAGAGCCCAGACCAGAAAGACAGGCAGGGAGGAAAGAGTGGGGAGCCGGGAGCCCCGAAGCCCCCCGACCTTCAAACACCCACCCCGCGCCGCGTTTCCTCCCGCCCTACGTGTCCACTCTCCCACCCTGTTCTCAGCCGCTAACCGCTGCCCCCTGCTCTGCCCACGCTCTCCTCTCTTTTTCCCTCTCCCTTCTCCTCTCTTCCCAGTTTATCCTTGTTTGGTCTGCTTTGCTTGGCTGCTCTGCTTTTCTGCCTCTCTGCCCGTTCTCTCCCCGCCTTGTCTGCCTGCCTCTCTGCTTGTTTACCTGCCTGTGTGCCTCTCCCTCTGTCTGCCTGTCCGCCTCTGTGTGTCTGGCTTCCCCCACTCATCCATCCCTTCCCCCCAGCTGATGGCTGATTGTTACCCGCTTATCTATCTATCTTTCTGGCTCTCTGTCTGTCCGACTGGCTGCGGGGCTGGTCAACCACCCAACTTCACCCAACACAGCACAACATAACCCAGCTGCTCGGCTCATCCGGTTTAACCCGCCTGGAGCCTGCGCATCCACCCACCCAGCCACTCAGCCAGTCACTCGGTCAGCCACCCAGCCAGAGAGCAGGCGGGTAACCCGCCACCCAGCAACCCGAGTCCACTCAGCTAGCCAGCTAGGCATGGATGGCTGGGTGGCCGCTGGAAGCGTATCCCCCTCCTCCTAATACTGGGGGTTGGTGAACCAGCTCACATGTCGCCTAGCGGGTAGGCTGGGCCTCTGGGTGGATGGCTGAGAGATGCCGGGGATCAGTCACCACCACACCAGCAGCAGCAACGGCGATAGTGGCGATGAGGCGGGAACAAGGGGAGACAGGAATAATGGGGAGATATGGGTCAGCGGCGGTAGTGTCTGGATAAGCGTTCACCACGCTTGGCTGACAAGCCCACCAACCCCTGATCCCGACACCATCTCAGTGGCGGCAACAATAATATAGGGATAAGATGCTGACCTCCTCCCCGCCCCTAGAAGGGGCGAGGTTTCCCAGCTGTTAGGTGGTGATGACTGCCACCATGATGGTGGCGACTCATGACGACGATGATTATGATGCCCACTGGGGAATACAGGTGAGCGGCGTGCTATGTGGAAGTGGATGGGACACGTGGGCTGAATACACAAAAGAGAAGTGAAGCGTGCGATGCAGGCCGAGGCAGACATCCAAGCTCAAAGCAGACAAAGCGGAACACACATAGGGAGCCAGGCAGAGCAGCCAACACCCACCACATAGAGGAGGAGGCGGGTACAGCAGCACGGCGCCGGGGAACAAGAAAAAGAAAAAACAAGAAGCCACACCCAGACACCAGCCAGCCAACCAAACAACACACAGAGAGAGCAAGGACAAGTAGGAATAAGAATAATATGAATAAGCGGGAAACCAGCCGCAGAGAACCACAACAACAAGAGCAAGGACAACAAGAAGGATAAGAACAATATGAATAGACAGGAAACCAACCGCAAAAGAGCGTTTGAAGGTTGACTTCGTTTTTGGGTTTTTCCGCCTTTCTCTTCATGTTTTGAGTTTCAGACGCGTGCTGACCTGTGCGCCCCCCATCCCGCACTGGTCAACTACTGGTTACCCACTGGTTATCTAGTGGTTGCTCTGTGTGTGTCTTGGCTGCACTGTTGTTGCTCTGTGGGTGGTGGTTGGGGGCTTGGCTGTTCTCTGTGGGTTTCCCTTGGTGGTGTGTGGTTTGTCGCCGTGTTTGGCTCTGTGCTGTGGTGGGCTGTCTCCCGTGGTGGTTCTCCAGCCTCATATAGCCGTAGGGGTAGCTGCCACCCCCTTCACCCCTCTGCAGGCCTCACCACCCCACTTACACCCATCTACAGCCCTGTGCAGCCCCGTATAACCCTGTGCAACCCTGTGCAGTTCACTGTAGCCATCTACACACTCTCCTCTCTCCCCCCACATCTTACCGCCTCGCTCACCCCGTTCCCAGCACCGCGCCACACTGTACTTCTCTCCTCCTCTATGCTTCTCTCTCCTCCTCCTTTCCATACCAGTGCTCCTCCTCCCTCTCTGTGTGTCTTTTATGGTTTTTCACGTATCTGCTGTGTATGTCTTCTGGTCGCAGTGTTAAGCGGGTGGTTTCACCCCAGCTGGTGGAGGTGGATGTTGGTGGCGGGCGCCGAATGATGCTGCCGTCCCGTTACGCTTCGACTATGGTGCGCTGCTTGAAGCGTGGTAAGTATGTCTCCTACGCTGTCCTGGTGTCCTACGTGGCTGACGCTGTTACACGATGCGGTGGCTGCGCATCCGCTAGGATGGTGGCTGAGTCGCTTGCCTCTGAGGAGGGTGCGGAGCACCGCTTTGAGCAGGGGTCTAATATTGAGGATAGTACGTGGTATACTCAGGGGCCTGGTGTCCGCCGGCCTGTTTGTTAAGGCGCGTCACGCCGCGACGAGTGGCATCCTCTTCTGCTTGGAGGAGCCGCCTGCGCCATCCGCCACCCCTCAATCCACTACCCCTACAAGAGCAGCAGGTGTCCGCCTAGGGTGGTGGGGATGGGAGGGCTTAATAGTGTGCTGGTGGGTGGTTGTCTGAGTTGAGCGTTGAGGGGCTGCTTGAGCCAGATGAGCGTGTCCTCCTCGAGGTCAGGGAGTCGAGGTGGAGGGCTGGCGGCAGGGTGCTCTTCCCCGAGAGGGTTGTGGCCACTGATAGGAGGCTGATCATCGTGGAGCC